>Ga0208297_1000743_pt1 | contig 50275 bp, 61 predicted proteins | sample LMS_cellobiose_e_FD_187367 | JGI IMG/M metagenome (GOLD analysis project Ga0208297, IMG submission 187367) | Rumen-fistulated moose microbial communities from Alaska, USA - LMS_cellobiose_enrichment (SPAdes) (version 2) | ecosystem: Host-associated > Mammals > Digestive system > Stomach > Rumen... | reverse complement strand
CGATGTCGGTGATCCTTATGAGGATGAGATCCTGGATGATTCGGATGGACCCGCTGATGACGGCGAGGAGGATGTGTAATGGTGATCGAGATGACGCCGCAGGAGCTGCGGGACTATATCCGGTTCATGCCGGATGATGAGGTGCTGAAGATCACCATCGAGTTCAGGGAGGACAGCTATGAGCGGGATGACAGAGACCGGGACGAAGCGATATAAGCTGAAAGAGGTCTGCATCCGCCTGGCCGAGGGGCATCCGCTTTATTCAGATGTCCCTCTTTCCTCCCCTACAGCAGCACTGGACGTCATGCGGAAGGAGCTCTCCCAGTATGACCGGGAAGTCCTCTGCGTGGTGAACATCAACAACAAGCTGAAGCCCATCAACTTCAATATCGTCAGTATGGGAAGCATCAACGGATCTATCGCATCGATCCCCAATATCCTGAAGTCTGGCATTCTCTCGAATGCCTACGGTTTCCTGTTGCTACACAACCATCCAAGCGGCGATGTAACGCCTTCCAGGGAGGATATCCAGACCACCAGGCGCTGTATTGAGGCCGGAAAGATTATGGATATCCCCTGTCTGGATCATGTGATCGTAGGGGGCGGCAACAGCGATTATTACAGCTTCCGGGAATCCGGAATGGTGGATTTCACCAGCGAAAAGATCTCCATGACAGCAGAGCAGATCCTGCGTGTCAATGAAAGTAATTCGACCTATAAAGGAGGAACTGAAACAATGCCTGAAAACGGAAGAAAAGATGATCTGTTCGTTCCCGATTTCGTAAAGGAAGCCGAGGAACAGATCGCCAAGGGAGTGAAGCTCCCGACACAGGAAGAAGTAACGATCAAGTTTGGCAAGGGTCTGGCGGAACCTTTCCAGTCCAAGGACGGACGGGAGTTCATGAGGATCACGATCCCCAACCAGGATCCGGCGGACAAGACGCCGTGGGCAAGCTTTGTGCTCCCCGCAAAGGCCGTCCATGAAAACCAGTACGGCAAGGGCCTCTGGGCCAAGATCCCTGCGGATGGTACTACCGTGGTCACGAAGCCCACGCTTGTCGGTCAGGACGAAGCCGGAAAGAATGTCTGGCAGGATGTAAAGACCCAGGTCCCGAACAGGACCCTGAAAGAGATGGTCGAGGCCTACAAGACCAGAGAGCCGCAGGCCAAGGAGGCCCAGCACCGTGCTTCTGCCAGAGATCAGCTGAATGCCCTGGTGAAGGATACAGCGGCAAAGGTTTCGCTGGATAAGCCGAAAGCCAAGGCCAAATCGAAGACAGGCCCGGAGCTGTAAGCCGGGAGAGGCAGTGAAAGCTGCCTCTTACATAGCACCAGGAGATAGCATTCCTGGTGTGTATTCATGAAAAAGGAGGATGCACGAATGAAACTTGTCATTGCCGAAAAGCCTTCGGTCGCTCAGTCGCTGGCCAAGGTCATCGGTGCAAACAAACGCCTGGAAGGCTACCTGGAAGGCGGCGGATACCTGGTCAGCTGGTGTGTCGGTCATCTGGTGGAACTTTCTGCACCGGAGCGATACGATGAACGCTTTGCCAAATGGCGGCTGGAAGACCTGCCGATCCTGCCGGAACGCTGGCTGTATGAGGTCTCTCAGGCCACCAGGAAGCAGTATCAGATCCTGAAGCACCTGATGGAACGGTCCGACGTCACGAGCCTAATCTGTGCCACGGATGCCGGGCGGGAAGGCGAACTGATCTTCCGGCTGGTCTACAACCAGGCCCGATGTAAGAAGCCCTTTGAACGGCTGTGGATCTCCAGCATGGAGGACACAGCCATCCGGGAAGGCTTTGAGAATCTGAAGCCGGGAACCCAATACGACGCCTTATACGAGGCCGCCCTTTGCCGGGAGCGTGCCGACTGGATTGTCGGAATGAACGCCACCCGGCTTTTTTCATGCCTTTACGGCCAGACTCTGGCCGTTGGCCGCGTGATGACGCCGACGCTGGCTATGGTGGTCATGCGGGATGCCCAGATCGCCGCATTCAAACCGGAACCATTCTGGACGGTTCAGATCAGCGCCGGAGGGATCGCTGCAGACAGCCGGAGATTTCAGAAAAAAGCAGATGCGGAGACTCTTCTTTCACGCTGCAGATCGGAGGGAAAAGCCGTGATCAAGACCGTTGAGACTAAGGAAAAGGCTGAACGGCCCCCTCTCCTCTATGACCTGACCAGCCTTCAGCGCGACGCCAACAGGATCCTCGGCTTTACTGCCCAGCAGACTCTGGACTACACCCAAAGTCTTTACGAGAAAAAGCTGGTGACTTATCCGAGGACGGACAGCCGGTATCTGACTGAAGATATGCAGCCTGTGATACCGGAACTGATCCGTACAGTGGCAAAGCACTATGGCCTGGCTGAGGATAGCATCCGTACGGAGCCGGTCCGTAATGGATCTGTTTTCGACAGCAGCAAGGTCTCAGACCACTACGCCATCATTCCCACGAAGTCCGTTTCTGGCATTGATGAGGCTTCCCTTTCCGGTGGCGAAAAGGCAGTTCTTCAGCTGGTTTCCGTGAGACTTCTCTGCGCCATGCAGGAAGACTACCGCTACTCCGAAACCAGCATAAAACTCAGCTGTGGGTCCGAGGAATTCACACAGAAAGGCAAAACAGTGGTGCAGTCCGGCTGGAAAGAGATCTGGAACACCTTCTATCCGGAAAAGAACAAGGATGGAGAAGCATCCGGACCTGTCCCGTTTGAAGGCAATGTCGTAAATATCGATTCTTCTGAGCTAAAGGAAGGCAAAACAAGTCCGCCAAAACACTACACGGAAGACACTCTCCTTTCGGCTATGGAGACTGCCGGTGCCGACGAGACGCCGGAGGAAGCGGAACGCAAAGGCCTAGGCACTCCGGCCACCCGTGCTGCAACCATTGAAAAGCTGGTGCAGCGCGGCTTTATCGAGCGTAAGGGCGACAGGAAGACCAGGCACCTGATCGCCACGGATAAGGGCAATGCCCTGATCACCGTCATGCCGGAGCAGATCCAGTCGCCCTCCATGACTGCCGAATGGGAGCAAAAGCTCTTAAGCATCGAGCGCGGCGAATACGATGCTGCGGATTTCATGGACGGGATCTCCGGTATGATCGCCGGACTTGTATCAACCTATGAAAAAGCGAAAGGAGCAGATGCGCTAATGAGCAGAAACAAAGTGATCGGCACCTGTCCCCACTGCGGGTCCGAGGTGCTGGAAAAACAGAAAGGCTGGTTCTGCAGCAACCGGGAATGCCGGTTCATTCTCTGGAAGGACAACGCCTACTTCACGAAGATCGGGAAAAGGCTGACTTTCCAGATCGTTGAGAAGCTGCTGAAGGATGGCCGCGCCAGGCTGAAGGACTGCAAGAGCCAGAAGACCGGCAAGACCTATAATGCGGATGTCCTGCTTTCTACGGAAGCGGACGGCAGGCCGCAGTTCTCCATGGTATTCCCTGATACGAAGGGAGGCAGTAAGTGATGGATGAGAAAGAACACAGCATCCGGTTCATCAACAGCAGCTATGACACTCTCTTCCGCATTCCGGATGGCGGGACCGTGGAAGTTCAGTTCCCTGACCGGAAATTCTCTGCAAAGTGCGAGTATATCGACGATTATCACACGCTCGTCGGTGACTCGGTGTTCCACATCTGCGAATTTGCCGAAATGGTGGAGCATCAACATGGTTCAGTCCGTCCTGAACCTGAAATCACAGCGGATCAGGCTGCCTGGCAGCTCGGTCACAGAGAATACCTGACGCTTCAGAGGACAGATTCCGGATTTGATTACACCATCTACAGCAAGAATTTCGCACTGATGGATGGCGGTCAGCTGGATGCTCCCGAACTTACCATGAAACAGGCCCGCGAACAGATCCTGGAGATGCATGGAATGGTCCGAAGAAACCGCCGAGCAGTTCCATTCGATGAAGTTTCAGAAAAGGCTGAGGCTGTACAGGAGTCAGTCCTGAAACAGCTGCAGGATCTTAAAGGCCCTCGGACCAAAGAAACCAGGTCCGGAAAGGAGAAAACCCATGGCGGAAAAGAAACCCGATAAGACCTACCCCTCCCAGTTCGATAAGGTCAAGGAGATCACGGACAAACTGGAAGCCGGTATCCAGGCGCTTTTTGAGAGCGAGGCTTTCAAAAACTATCTGAAGACTCTCTCCAAGTTCCATGATTATTCCCTGAACAACACGATCCTGATCGCCATGCAGAAGCCCGACGCCACACTGGTTGCCGGTTACACTGCCTGGCAGAAGAACTTCGGCAGGCAGGTCCAGAAGGGAGAGACCGGCATCCGGATCCTCGCCCCGACGCCGTATAAGAAACAGATGGAAGTGGACCGAGTCGATCCTGTCACTCAGCAGCCTGTCCTGAACCCGGACGGCAGCACTGCCAAGGATCTGAAAGAGATCATGGTCCCGGCATTCAAGGTCGTGAACGTCTTTGATGTCAGCCAGACGGACGGAAAGCCCCTCCCCACTATCGGAGTGGATGAACTCTCCGGCAATGTCACGAACTATGAGATGTTCTTTGAAGCCCTGAAACGGGCCTGTCCGGTTCCGGTAGGCTTTGAGGATATCCCTTCCGGAGCCAAGGGCTACTTCCACACGGTGGACCAGAGGATCGCCCTGCAGGAAGGCATGAGCCAGGTACAGACGGTCAAGACCATGATCCACGAGATGGCGCACCAGAAGCTGCATGCCATTGATCCAAAGGAACTGCCTCCGGAGGAGCCGAGGCTTACCCGGAACGCAAAAGAAGTCGAGGCGGAGGCGGTGGCTTATACTGTCGCCCAGCATTACGGTATTGAGACCAGCGATTACAGTTTCGCCTATATCGCCGGATGGTCTCATGGTAAGGAAACGCCGGAACTGAAGGCTTCTCTGGACAGGATCCGCAAGGCTGCCGATGAAATGATCACAGCTATTGACGACCACATCATGTATCTTCAACAAGAAAAAGGAATTGAGGTAACGCCTGAGATCCCGGCAGAGCCTGCTCCCGGTCTTCAGGAGAACGGCATGTACCGCTACTACTCCACCCAGCGCCCGGTCGATATCGGCACTTTCCCGAAGCCTGCCGGGAATGCGCCTGTGGAGATCCACAACTATGATAAGCGCCAGCCTGTTGAAGGTGGCAGTATGCAGGCCTGGGGCTGGCTGGAATACGCCAAGCCACTGACTGAAAAGGAGGCCAGCGATTATGAACTGAGACCGGCACCGTCTGTAGCAAAAGCGATAACCGCACCCGAGCAGTCCGCACCACCATCTCCGGAAAAGAAGGCGTCAGTCCTGCAGGAACTGCATACCCAGACTGGGAAGGCCAAGGAGAAACCCACACACAAAGCTGCACAGAAAACGCACAAAAAGAAGGAGGAAACACGATGATCTTTACCGTTGAGGAAACCGCGCTGGTGTCGGCTTTTGACCACTCCAGCCGCAGCGCTGCCGTTATGGATATGATGGCCCAGCTCGGTCTGATCGAAGACGCAGAGCTTAAAAGCCAGGTCGGGCATCTCTGCAAAAAGCTGAGAGCAATGAATGATGAGGAGTTCATCAAAGTGGACTTCTCGGTATACGAGGAGGATGAAGATGAGTAAATGGGATGAGGCTCATACCGAGCCGATGCATGACCATCCGGCTGAGAAGGATCAGCTGGTTGCAGCAATGGAGGCTGCCGGATATGTGCTGGATACGGCGGAAAGCACGGAGGACAATCTTCGTTTCTTTGGTGCCTACGGCAATGTCCTGACGATGGGCGGCTGGCATGAATGCGAGGAGTGGCTGAACGGCGTCGTGTTTGATGATCCGCAGGTCTCTGACCGCGTGGAGATCATCCTGCATCCGGAGCGTTTTCCAGAACGCGATCCGCAGAGAGCCGCCCTTCGCGCAGTTGAGGATGCAGTGGAACAGAACGACAACAGCTTTGACGGAATCATCAACAATATGCCTCAGCCGGACCCGGCGGAAGCACTCAGGGAGCAGGCCAGAGAATCTGCCGTTTCCGAGGAACGCAGATCCGTCCTGGCAGAGCTGAAGGCCAGCCAGGCGGAGGCGGCAAAGACAGCTGAAGAGGAAGTCAGGAAACATCGGCCCCGGCTGATTCGTGATGATGAAAGCCCGGTGCGCGTATGAAAAAGCGGGCTCATGAGATTCACGTCCTGCTGACCGAGGATGAAATGAGCCGGATCAGGCAGAGGATGAATGAAGCCGGAGTCCACAACCAGAGCGCCTTTATCCGCAAAATGATCCTGGACGGCTATATCGTGAAACTCGATATGGGCGATATCGATAAGATGGTCTCCCTCTTGAGATCCAGCAGCAATAACCTGAACCAGATCGCGAAAAAGGCAAATGCCGCCAATACGATCTACGGCGCGGATATTGCAGAGATGCGGATGAAGCAGGACGAGATCTGGGAACTTGCCAAGGAGATTCTGGCAAGGCTTTCGACAATTCAGTAGGGGTAAACGAACCGGGACTGTATCGGAGCAATCCGGTGCAGCCCCGGACTCTTTTTGTTTTCAGGAGGATAATACAGATGGCAGCAACAAGACTGATCGCCCTGCATGTTGCAAAAGGGCGAACCGCGGCACAGAGCCTCGGTGAAAGAACGGATTACGCAAAGAATCCGGAAAAAACAGAAAAGGGCGAACTGGTCACAGCCTATCGGTGTGATCCTTTCACGGTCGATGAAGAGTTTATGCTTCAAAAACGGCTCTATCATCAGCTAATGGGCAGATCCAGAAGGGATGACGTGATGGCCTATCAGATCCGGCAATCATTCAAGCCCGGTGAGATCACTCCGGAGGAAGCCAACCGTTTGGGACACGAGCTGGCGATGCGTTTTACCAAAGGCAGGTATTCCTTTATAGTCGCAACACACACGGACCGGGCACATATTCATAACCATATCGTTTTCAATTCCACGGCGATAGACGGAACAAGAAAATTCCGGAACTTTTACTTTTCGGGTCTCGCCCTTCAAAGACTCAGTGACCTGATCTGTCTGGAAAACGGGCTTTCTGTGATTGAGCCGGTTCCGTATTCTGAAAGAGCAAAGCGGACGGAATATCCTCAAAAAGAAACCATCCGGTTCGGCATCTGTTCTGATATTGATGCCGTGATGCAAAAGAAACCGAAGGACTTTTCAGAGTTCCTCTCTCTTATGGAACAGGCCGGATATGAAATAAAGCGAGGAGCAAGAATTGCAGTAAAAGGCAGAAATCAGAAACGCTTCATTCGCCTCTCTTCCCTTGGAGACGGGTATACGGAAGTTGACATTCGTGCTGTTCTTGCCGGAGAAAAAGAGCGCGAAAGTGAAGCACCGGGATATCAGAGACCGAAGAAATCCATAAATCTCATAATCGATATCCAGGCCAAACTGCAGGAAAAGGGTCCCGGCTATGCCAGGTGGGCGACGGTTTATAATCTGAAGCAGATGTCCAAGACACTGCTTTTTCTCCGGGATCATAAGATCAATAGCCTGGAACAGCTGCATACTCTTGCATCAGGGAGATCTTCCAAAAGAGATGAGCTGCTTTCCTCCATCAAGGCCGCTGAAAAGAGACTGACGGAAATCGCCGCTCTGAAAAAGCACATCATCAACTATTCCAAAACCCGGAGCACTTATGAGGAGTACCGGAAAGCCGGTTACAGTAAAAAGTTCTTTGAGGCTCACCGGGAAGAGATCATTTTGCACAAGGCTGCGAAACAGGCTTTTGATGAACTGGGAGTACGGAAGATCCCCAAGGTGAAAGAACTGTCTGCGGAATATGCCGAGCTCCTCGCGGAAAAGAAAAAGACCTATGCCGAATACCGGAAAACCAAAGACGAAGCTCAGGAGCTGGCAATAGCGGAACGGAACATCGAGTCACTGTACGAAGCAGAAAAAAAGGAAGAACAGCGTATTCTCCAAAGAGAAAAAACACATTGATCATAATGCCGGGACACAAAAAGAAGGCCAGTACGACAACTGGTCTTCTCCTACATTTCTTATTCAGTTATCTGTGGCGATTTTGGAGAGATCTCTCCAGGACTCTGAGCTGTTTCCCAGATAATGACGAGATGAAGTTCTCGATGGATTCATCCTTTGGCTCGGGATCCGGTTCACGCGGTTCGATGATCAGCTTGCCTTCTTCGCATGAGACCTGGATCGGTGTGTGCTTGTCGAAGCCGTACTGCTTCAACCATTGGCCTTTCAGGATGATAGTGGGAGTTGGAACATAGTTCTTTCCGCTGGTGTTGTAAACCTTCAGTTTTCTTCTTTCCGGCATGGCAGCCCTCCTTTCTTTTTAGTGCATTGATTATATCTCAAAGCCCCAACATTTACCAGAAACAGATTGTGTGACTTTTCAAATACTATCAGGAGTGTATGCACCCATTTCAGCGTTTCGCAGAAACGCGTAGCCACACGAAGTGTGATCTTAAGGGTTTGGGAAGCCCAACAAGCAAGCGCATTGGAGGAAAAATGGACGACGATGCACTGCTTGCCAAGTACTGAAGAGGGTAAAAATGGAGTCTCTTGATGTTTAGAAGCGTCAACATGGCATTCCAGCGCATATTGAATCTTGAAAATGTGCGCGATTTTGTGTATAATTCAAACTGTTGAATTGTATCCTGAAGGACCTGCAGGATTTCGACGATATAATCAGGTACTACAGCAACACCAATTATGTTTCATAAGAACAGGGGGTTGTCAATGGCAGTCAGTTATAACAAGCTCTGGAACCTTGTAAGACAGAACAAAATGAAGAAAGGCGATCTGGCTAGAGCTGCAGAGATCAGTAATTATTGGATGTCCAAGTTGAACCACGACGAGCCAGTACAGATGGAGGTAATGCTCCGACTGTGCAAGGTGTTTCATTGCGATATTGGCGATTTGATGGAAGTCATTGAGGAGGAGCTTTGATTTGATGATGTTATACCTGCTCTCACCCACTTTCAAATCGTCAATTATGTGGTTCTATTAAGTTAAAAGTACTTTCTCGGAGGGATAGTAATGAAAACAATTTCGTTGCCGCCGCATGCACCCACATTGATGGAATCAACGCGAGCAATAGGTTATTCTATCGAATCTGCAATTGCAGATATTATTGATAATAGCGTTGCGGCGCAAGCGGATAGAGTTGATATCGATTTTTTTCCGATAGGAGAATCCTACATTTCTATCCTTGATAACGGTGTTGGAATGACCAAAGAAGAACTCATCGTTGCGATGCAGTATGGTAGCAGAAGCCCGTTGGATACAAGAAGTGAGAATGATCTTGGGCGCTATGGGCTTGGCATGAAAACAGCGTCATTATCTCAGTGTAGAATCCTGACCGTACTGACAAAAAAAGATAACGTATTATCGGGTGCTCAATGGAATCTGAATCATATCAGAGAAACTCAGGAGTGGTCACTTCTCTTACTTGGAGAAGATGAGGCAAAAAACTTGCCGAGTTTTTCCAAACTCAACAATTATGAACACGGGACGCTTGTCGTATGGCAGGATCTTGATAAGTTCGGTATTGGAGAAAGTGATATAGCAGAGGCCTTTTCAAGAAAGATGGGACTCATTCGCGATCATCTTTCACTTGTGTTTCATAGATACTTAAGTGGGGAACCTGGACTGAAGAAACTCGATATAAAAATGAATGAGGAAAGTGTTGTACCACAAGACCCGTTTCTGATAAAAAAAAGCACACAGCTGATGGACGATGAAATAATCGTCATTAGAGGACAAAAAGTTGTAGTAAGCCCATACATTCTTCCGCACACATCACGACTTACGCAAAAAGAACTAAAAGCGCTGGGAGGAAAAGACGGACTGAGAAAAAACCAAGGGTTCTATGTATACAGAAACAAGCGCTTGCTAGTTTGGGGGAATTGGTTCAGGTTAATGAGACAAGGAGATTTGTCTAAGCTCGCACGTGTGAGAGTCGATATCCCCAACTCTCTTGATGACCTCTGGACCTTGGATGTAAAAAAATCCACAGCTACACCTCCAGAAGAAGTGAAGAAAAATCTCGCCGTAATAGTTGGGAAAATATCTGAAGGAAGCAAGCGTACTTGGACATATAGGGGGAAGAAAGAAACCAGCGATCAAATAGTTCATGTTTGGAACCGTATGGTTTCGAGAGATGGGGGGGTTTATTACGAGGTTAATCCAAATCATCCTATGATTGAGACTCTTGTCCAAGAACATCCTGAAATCAAGCTTCAGCTTGACAATATTTTTAAGCAGATTAGTTATTCGTTGCCACTGAACTCGCTGTATATAGATTTAACAAACGATGAAAAAATCAAAAATGACAGCGACGATTCCATCAACGATGTTGTGGCACTTATGAAAACTATTGTAAGTTCGTCTCCTGTGACTGTAAGGCAGCAGCTGATCGAATCACTGTTAATGACTGAGCCCTTCTGTAATTACACAGAAGAAATTGAGGCGGCACAGAAAAAGGGGGATTTCAATGACTGACAACATGAGGTATCTCGTTGGCATTGTGACATCAACGATACATACTGAATTTGGCGATGAACTTCCAACGTTGGATCAGATAAACGAAAAAGCCGAGTTGATGAGGGCGGCTCTACAAACTGTTTATCCTGTATCAGACGATGAGTTCGCACAGGTGAAAAGAAGACTTGCTTCTGAAATCCTCCATAAGATTGGAACCGCCGTCACTTTGCGCGGCCATGATGCAGAACATCAATCTTGGTATTTTGCACAGGAGAATGACGGCTTTTATTGGAATCGGTACAAAACCTATCTAAAGTCCATAAAACATTGGGGGATAGAAGTTGTAAATCGGCTCCATCAAACGACTGATGAAGTCATGGATGACCTTGGAAATCCCAAAGACAAAGGGAGGCCATTTCAGCGCAGAGGTTTGCTGCTTGGAGATGTTCAGTCCGGGAAAACAGCCACGTATACTGCTATTTGCAATAAATCAGCTGACGCAGGATATCGTGTAATCATTGTGCTTGCCGGTATGATGGAAAACCTTCGTGTACAGACGCAGGAACGCTTGGATGCAGAATTTGTTGGTGTTGAAAGCAAATATACTCTGGATAAAAAAGCAGATCAAGAAATTCGCAATATCCCAGTCGGCGTTGGCAAGATCCCGCCTATTGATCTGAACAGGCGAATTGCCTGCTTCACTTCTGTAGCCACCGACTTCAACAAGGCGACCCTTAAAGCACTTGGGCTTAGCCTGAGGAACCTCAATGGGACTGCTTTGTTTGTGGTAAAAAAGAACAAAAGCGTCCTGAACAATCTGTATAAATGGCTTGTAGAGAACAATGCTGATCCTGAGAATGGTTTAATTGATTTGCCCTTGTTGCTTATCGATGATGAAGCAGACAATGCATCTGTTAATACAAATTCAGAAGAAAAAGATCCTACAGCCATCAATAAGGCAATTCGGAATATTTTGAATTGCTTCCGACAGGCATCGTACCTTGGGATCACTGCCACTCCTTTTGCAAATATTTTTATTGATCCAGACAACGATGAAGCTACTAGAGACCTTTTCCCGAAAGATTTTCTCACCGTATTGCCTACGCCTGAATTATACATTGGCGCAGACAGGATATTTGGGAACGGCGATGCTGATGATTGGGACAATCCTAACGGTGTAAGAACCATGGGCGAATTCTTTAATGCGCTTGTGTCAATTCAAAACGAGGAGCAGGAATCCTTCTTCGTGTTTAAACACAAGAAAGAACTCGCTGATGAGCTTTACGATTTGCCTGAAAGCATGCGGGAGGCAATTCGCTATTTCATTCTTGCCTGTAGTGTTTCTGATTATAGAAAAGACAATACAGAACATCGATCTATGCTGGTGAATGTTAGTCGGTACACAAAGGTGCAGAATAGAACTGCAGATTTGATTGAGGCCTATGTGAACCGGATCAAGGCGGATCTTGAAAACTATTCGAAGTTGCCGCTTGAGAAGTCAATGGCAATAGCGAACATAGCTGCTTTGCATGAGACTTGGAAAAAATATGATGTTGAAAGTGCTGCAAAGTGCAGTTGGGAATATTTGTTGTCGGAGTTTCTCTTTAAGTCAGCAAGACGAGTGGAGGTGCGTTCGGTCAACCAACAGCACGGAGCTTCTTCCCTGAACTATTACGAATACAAAGACGTCGGAATGCGGGTAATTGCAGTAGGCGGGAACAGTCTCTCCAGAGGATTAACGCTTGAGGGCCTATGCGTCAGCTATTTTTATCGGAATACTATGATGTACGACACGCTGCTTCAGATGGGCAGGTGGTTCGGCTATAGACCAAACTATGAGGACCTCTTTAAGATCTGGATGGCAGAAGATGCTATTGATTGGTATGGGTATATTACGGACGCAATTAACGAGCTGAAGGACGAGCTTTTGAAGATGAAGCGACAGAATCAGACTCCGGAAGAATTCGGTCTGAAGGTTCGTCAAGCCCCTGGTTCACTTCTGATAACTGCACGCAACAAGATGAGAACTGCTACGTCGGTGTCTCGCCCTGTAACGGTCTCTGGCCGAATGATTGAGACTCCCAGATTAAAGAGCGATGCACAGACAATCGCGGAGAACGAAGCGTTGTGCCGTTCTTTCATCGAATCATTGTCTGCCAGCATTCAGTATGAATACGACGGTTATACAAAGGCTTTTATCTGGCGTGATGTACCTAAAAAAGATGTCGTTGAACTTGTCAGGAACTATTCTACGCACCCATGGAACTTGAATTTCCAGCCTGTAGCGCTGGCTGATTATATATCCACAGATGATGGCCCGCTTGACAAATGGGATGTTGCGATTCCACAGGATGACAGTGGCGATACGATCGTTAAACTGAAATTGATAGACGGATCGGAGGTTCATATTACGCCCAAAGGACGTCCTCTAGAAAAAGACCTTACCAGTAAAAACATGTTGAAGGTGTATGGAAGGCATGTCCGAATTGGAGCCGGCGGCTGCACAAAAATCGGATTGACCGAAGAAAAAATAGGTGAACTGCGAAAACAGTTCGGAAACAGCAAGGACAGTACATTCCTTCACACAAAGAGGAATCCGCTTCTTTTACTGCATATTTTATCCAACACGAATCCGCAGAAAGCACCTGATGATCCAGCAATTGTATTTGCGCTTGGACTTGGCTTCCCGTATGACGGAAAAGAACGGACAGCTAATTACATGGTGAATATTAAGGAGCTGAGCAATTGGGTCGATATTGAAGATGAGGATGATGACGATGAAGACAATAGATGAACTGTATGAGAAATGGAATAACATTTCTCCGTTTTCCGAGGGGTATCTGCTTGCTTCTGGGGAGCATCCTCTTGCGTTCCATATTGGCTATACAGGAGATTCTCAAAAAACATTTATTGTGCTCAACACTGGGAGAATCGACAAAATATCTTCATCCAAAGCAGTTCAGGTAAATAATGTTCAGATGAGAGACGGCACGTATGCATTGAGTTTTCTTCTGAAGTATCCAACACTGGATGAACTGTTTGTCAAATTATGCTGGGACCTTATGGAAGCATCAAGAGAAGCTGTACAGCCGTTAATGTCGCTCATTGATCAGTACAAGAAATGGCAGCGACTTTTGCAGCAGATACGGGAAGGGCTTCTTACTGCATCTGTGCAAAAAGGACTGATTGGCGAAATGCTTTTCCTGGAATCTCGTATCGCGTGTGATGGAGAATCCACCGCTATAACAGGTTGGGTTGGCCCAGAAGGCAGCGATCAAGATTTCAACTATGAGCACTTTTGGGCAGAAGTAAAAACAACGACAATTGCCGGGACTGCGGTTACGATTTCATCCTTACAGCAACTTGATCGAACTGACAATGGATACCTCGTTGTGTATTATATGGATCCAACGGATTCTGCTGGCCTGCAAAGCATTTCTCTTGATGAAGCCGTGAAAAAGGTATCGGATCTTCTGACAGACATTGCTGTTAAGAATCAATTCGAATGCAAGCTTGCAAGAGTTGGCTACCAGCATCGCGACGCTGAGAAGTACCATGCACATCGATATCGTTGCGCAAACAGTAGCATATTTGCCGTATCAGAGGGTTTCCCAAGGTTAATTAAGAGCTGTGTTCCGGCAGAGGTTGTGGGAGCAAAATACGATCTAGATCTACCGGCAATAGAGAGATTTCAGCGACAGGAGATTATGTAATGAATGTTGAGGAATTTCAGAAAGACTTTATCGAAGAAATAAAGTCGGCCGCCTCGGTTGACGGAGACGGCTCTAATGCTGCATTTGTCAACGTTGCCTCCAATTATTTGATCGGAGCCGAGGTCCTCTCTGATTTTACTATTGCTTATTATAATGGCAATGGGAAAAACGACAGTGTTAAGGCAAGGGTCGATGGTTATGTGCTTGATGAGTTTGACATGACATTTACTCTTGTCATTGCGGACTATTCGGGTGACGAGAGCAGAGAAACGATTACGCGGACATATGCAGAAACAAGATTTGCCCGGCTCCTTCATTTTATTGAGGCTGCTTATACAGACAGATTCAGAAGGGCCGCCGAACCGAGCCGCGCGTATTCAGACCTGATAGATTTGCTGTGGCTGAATAAGGATAGAATCAGGAAATTTCGACTCATGCTGATTACTGACGGCTTTATGAGCGGCAGAATCAGTGAAATCGAGACGAAGGACTTCAATGGAATTCCTGTTGAATGCCAAATTTGGGATATTGACCGTATTTTTAGAGTATGCGCCTCAGATCTCGGCCGTCAGGACATTGAGATAGACTTTAAGGCATACACAGATGGCAAAGGCATTCCTTGCCTTGCTGCAAGCAGTTCCAACAGCGACGAATATCAAAGCTATCTCTGTATTATTCCTGGAGCTGCTCTGGCAGATATCTATGATACATATGGAAGTCAGCTTTTGGAGGGAAACGTACGCTCATTTCTTTCTACGAAAGTGGCCGTAAACAAAAAAATACGCGAAACGATCCTGCGAATTCCTCAGAACTTTTTTGCTTATAACAATGGAGTATCTGCAACAGCAATGGACCTCAGATTTGAAACCACTGATGAGGGGAAATTTATCACTTATGCGAAAGATTTCCAAATTATCAATGGCGGCCAAACAACCGCCTCGTTATCAAATGCTCGGCATAAAGATGATGCTGATTTGGGACAAATCTATGTTCAGATGAAGCTGACTGAAGTCGACAATGATGCGGACAAGGCAACTGAGCTGATTCGCAATATATCGAGATCTTCCAATAGTCAGAACAAAGTCAGCGATGCAGACTTCTTCGCAACGCATCCTTTCCATGTGCGTATGGAACAGATATCCAGACGTGTTTTTGCTCCGGCAACAGGAGGCGCACAGTTTGAAACCAAATGGTTTTATGAGCGAGCAAGAGGACAGTATCTGCAGGCTCAAATGCGCATGACTAAATCGCAGAAGGATAAGTTTGCGGCACAGAATCCGAAGAAGCAGGTAATAACCAAAACAGATCTTGCTAAATATAGAAATTCATGGGATGGAATGCCCCATGTTGTCAGCAAGGGTGCACAGACCAACTTTATGAGTTTTGCTGAATCAATTGATGAAGCCTGGACGAAGTCCGATACTGTATTCAATGATAAGTATTTTAAGGATACTGTTGCGTTGGCGATCCTGTTCAAACACACTGAATGGATCGTCTCACATCAGCCATGGTTTGAAAGCGGCTATAGAGCAAATATTGTAACATATTCAATTGCATTGCTTCACCGTCTAATTAAAAAGCAGTTTGCCAACATGGACTTGGACCTTGGCTTAATTTGGAACCGGCAACAGGTTCCCGATGTTATTACTAATGAACTTGTTCACATTACAAAGTTTGTGTTTGATACGATTACTGATCCTAACAGGGCAACAATAAACGTTACGCAGTGGTGTAAACGAGAAGCTTGTTGGGATGCTGTTAAGAATTGTACTCTCACCCTTTCCTCTGAAGTTGAAAGCGTACTTATGAGTAAAGAAGACACAAAAGTTGCAGAGCGAGAGGCAAAAAAAGATCAGAAGCTGGTTTCAGATGTAGAAGCTCAAGCTAAGGTCCTTGAGCTTGGAGCTGGCTATTGGAAGTCAGTCAATGATTTTGTGCTTGCAAAACGGGTTCCAATGTCACCTGATCAATCAAAAGCAATGAAATATGCACTTAGGATACCCACTCAATTTCCGAGCGCTTATCAGAGTATACAGCTATTAGCTTTGCTTGAGGAGGCAAAAGCTAATGGTTATAGAGGATAGAGGATAACATGAATAGATACAAGGTGGTAGACCTTTTTGCTGGAGCCGGTGGGTTAAGCTTAGGCTTTATGCAAACACAAAAATACGATATTAAGGTGGCGTTTGAGAATAGCCCCTATATGCAACAGACATATAGATTGAATCACCCGGGCGTCGATGTTCAGGGGGATGTATGCGCTGCTGACTTTGCTGAGATAAAAAAGCAATATAACGGCATTGATGTTGTCATCGGAGGACCTCCTTGCCAAGGCTTTTCAAATGCGAATCGCCAAAGGAATCATGCAATAAGCCAGAACAATATGCTTGTTAAACAGTATCTCCGTGCAATTTTGGAACTGCAGCCGAAAGCGTTTGTTATGGAGAATGTTAGTATGCTTCGTTCAGAAGTGCACCGCTTTTTTATGGAAAAGGACGATGTTGAACAAATAAAGCGTTGCAATATTCCTGTTAAAACCACTTATCTCCGGTTGTTAGATGCCGAGTTTGTGTTTGCTGGTGCATTGGGCATTGTACAAGATATTCATATGATCGAGGCGTTTCTCTGGCCAGAAAGCGACTATGCGGAACTAAATGTTATTTATAAGGCGTCAAAGAATTGCGCAAAGATGGAAACTGCCCTAAAAAAACATCAGCGGAAATTGGTGCGCTTAGCGGAAAAGTATTCTTCAGACGAACGAGAAGACACAATTGTTGTCGAAGGAAAGAAAGCTTTCTCTGCCTTACAGGATTACTATTCAGGAAAGCTACCTTTAGAGGAAATCAAAAATAAGATAGAAAAGACTGTAATGATTCAGCGAATGCTGAGTTCTGCTAAAGAAATATTCGATAATGATATTCTGGTGGATTCATACCTGGAACAGAATGGCATTGTGGCAGAAATACGGTCTTTTGCAGTTTTTGATTATTTACAAGGCATTCTATCTGCGCCTGAAAATGATTATGTCATTGAGAGTGGTGTACTTTGTGCTGCCGACTATGGCGCTCCCCAAAAAAGAATGCGGTTCGTTGTTGTCGGTATTAAGCGCAATATTTCTGGAAAAATAGCCTTGCCGAACGGCAGATTTGATAAGGATGAGTACAGAACTGTAAGAGACGCGATTGGTGATTTGGAAGATGTAGAACCTGTATATGATTTGGCGGAAGATAGGCATGGGATAAAATTACAAGAGAAAAAGGAACTTGGCGAACTTGCCGCATCACTCCGCAACAGTGAATATTTAAGGAATCATATCGTCACGAGGACCACAGAAACCGCAATGGCACGGTTTAAGGCAATCCAGCAGGGCAAGAATTTTCATTCTCTTGACGATTCTCTTATAACAAATACATATACAGATCCGTCAAGAACACAGAATACTATTTATCTTCGATTGGATTACGATGAGCCGTGTGGCACGGTTGTGAATGTACGAAAATCAATGTGGATTCATCCAACCAAGGATCGCGCAATAAGTGTTAGAGAAGCAGCCAGATTGCAGACTTTCCCTGACAGCTTTGTTTTCTGTGGTACAAAAGATAAGCAGTATCAACAGGTTGGCAATGCTGTTCCGCCTATTATGGCTAAAGCAATAGCAAAGAAATTGGCGCAAATATTAACGAAGAATCTTCAGAAAGCGGACGAGACTACTAATGGCTGACAATCATACTCCAGAGGTGCGTAGTAGAAATATGTCTCACATACGGAGCACCAACACAAGTCCGGAAGAAAAGGTTAGGAAGTATCTTTTTCGTCAGGGATTCCGTTATAGAAAAAACGTGAGTAAGTTGCCTGGACATCCGGATATTGTGTTGCCAAAGTATGGGGCTGTGGTTTTTGTTAACGGATGTTTTTGGCACAAGCATGACTGCCCGCGATTTGTTTGGCCATCTTCAAATAGAGAGTATTGGGTTCCCAAAATTGAAAGAAATGCTGCTAGGGATGCTCGCAATCAGCAGGCACTAAAAGACCTCGGTTGGAACGTGTTGGTAGTGTGGGAGTGTCAGCTTAAAAAACACACTTTTGAAACGACAATGAACCAGCTTGTCGCAGATATTGTGAAAGGATCGGAATGAAATGAATAGGTATACTTTTTCGACTCAATCAGGTAAGGCTTATTACTGCAATTCCATTCCTGAATTTATTAAAGATCCATCTGCAAATATAGTCGGGCAATTAGTAAAACATGCTTTTGAAATCAACAAAGAACAGTCGGATGCTTGGGAGAATCAGATTCAACAACTTCAGAAACGCTTAGACGCCTGCAGTATGGAAGGAGATATCATTTTTGAATATGATATTGTCCGACTTGGAAAGCGCATTGATGTCATTTTATTGATTCGACATATGGTTTTCTCTCTTGAGTTTAAAAATGGAAAGGACGTTTTTACTGCTCAAGATGCTCAGCAGGCTGAGGATTATGCTATTGATATAAAGAATTTTCACAAGGAATCAGAGGATCTGTATGTCTGCCCTATTCTTATAGCCACTGCAGCGCCAAAATATAAAAAACCACAATCAACGGATTGCTATCCAGATAAGCAAATACACCTTCAGCGCGAAAACATTGAGACGTTAATTCCAAAAGTCGCAGAACTAACAGGACTATATGGAAGTGATGAAGTAATCGATTTCCAGAAATGGTTTAATTCACCCTATCACCCTACCCCTACGATTATAGCCGCCGCTGTTGAAGCATATACTACGCATGATATAAGTGAAATTGCAAATTCTGAGGCGGGTCAGAGCGATATCGATGCTTGTGAAACGGAAATTGATAGAGTAGTACAATATGCGCGAACCAATAGGAAAAAATGTGTATGTTTTGTTACTGGTGTTCCTGGAGCTGGCAAAACTCTGGTTGGCCTTGATGTCGTAGCAAAGAACTTGAATAAGGGAATTGATAGTTTAAGCGTATATCTCTCCGGCAATGGACCTCTTGTTGAAGTGTTGCGAGAAGCATTAAAAAAGAGCGTTAAAGAAAAAAAACAGCTTAATCGAAATACCGAAGCAGCTATCAACGCTCTCATCCAAAGTAGTTTTTCCTTTAAGAAGGACAATGTACGTACTACCAATCCTACAGTAGAAAAAATTTTGATTTTTGACGAAGCTCAAAGGGTTTGGAACGAACAAAAAATGAGTTCCAAGCATCAAAATGATCCGGAAATGGCAGTGAGCGAGCCAAAACTCTTGTATCAAATAATGGATCGGCATCAGGACTGGGCAGTAATGATTTGTCTGGTTGGGTTAGGCCAGGACATTTATGATGGCGAAGTAGGAATCAATGAATGGTTCCGGTGCGGAGTCGAAGAATTCCAAGAATGGGAATTATTCTATTCTCCAGCCATTTTCCAACAATCTGAGGATAAAGACATTGATGAGCAAATGATTCGGCATTGCTCTCGTTGCCATGAGCGAAGTTCGCTTCACCTTAAGACTTCAATACGTTCATTCCGTGCAGATAAACAATGCCAATTCGTTGATTATCTGCTTGACAATAAGCCCGAGGAAGCAAGCAGAATCTATTCGGAAATATCTATAAAGTATCCATTATTTATTACTCGCGATATCAATGCCGCAAAAACCTGGGCTCGCGGACAAGTCAGAGGATCCCAGCGATGTGGTGTTCTTGCTTGCAGCAGTGCTCAAAGATTGAAACCGGAAGGTGTCTATGTTCCGACAGACATTGATGTAAAAAACTGGTTTCTTGCGCCAAGTGACGATCTTCGGTCTTCAAATATGATGGAAGTGGTCGCAAGTGAGTTCAAAGTTCAGGGCTTAGAAATAGACTGGGCAGTTGTATGCTGGGATGCTGACCTTCGCAGAAAGAATGATTGCGATTGGGATCATTATAGTTTTCGCGGAACAAAATGGATGCGGAGAAACAAAGCAGAACAGAAAAAGTACCTTGTGAACTCCTACCGGGTTCTGCTTACTCGGGCACGTCAAGGAATGGTTATTTTTGTGCCAAATGGTGTAGATCCTGAGGAAGATCCTACTAGAGACTTTGCTTTCTATGACCAGATTTACAAGTATCTGACTTCGTGTGGAATACGAGAACTCCCCTTTTGATTTTTAGAATTTTGCTGCTGAAAGATTTGCCCTTAATACGGTATTGAGATGTTGTTAATGAGGTATAAGCTCATGAATACAGACCCCAAACTTCGCCCGTTATATCTGGGTCAAATACTATATGAACGCACCGACGAGGATCATTATCTGACTACTGCTGAGCTTATGGAGATCCTCGAAAAGGAATATGGCTTCAAAGTCCACCGGCAGACGATTCCTGCCGATGTCGCTGCACTGCGCTCTTTTGGCATGGAGATCCAGGAAGTGATGTCCTCCCAGAAGCGCTATAACCTGATCAGCCGCGAGTATGATATCGCGGAGATCAAGCTGCTGATCGATGCGGTGGAATCCTCCAAGTTCATCACCAAAAAGAAAAGCGAGGAGCTGGTGGCCAAGCTCTCAAAAATGGCTGGCCGGAACCAGGCGGAGCAGCTGAGACGAAATATCTCTGCAGAGGACCGGATCAAATACGATAACGAGAGCATTTACCTGATCATTGATGGCATCAACGAGGCCATTAATGCCGGAAAGAAGATCTCGTTCCTGTACTTCAAGTACGATGTCCGGAAGGAGCCGAAGCTGCGCAACGATGGAAAGCCGTGGATCTTCAGCCCCCATAAGCTGGTCTGGAACGGCGATTTCTACTACATGGTCGGTGTCTTCGACAGCAAGAGGGTCGGGACCTTCCGCCTGGACCGGATCCTGAAACGTCCGGATATTCTGGAGGAGGCTGCGCTTCCCTTCCCGGTAGACTTTGATTTCGAGAAGCATCTTCAGACAAGCTTCAGGATGTTCGGAACCAAATACACGACCGTGGATCTCATCTGTGCAAACGATCTGATGGATGCGATTCTGGACAAGTTCGGCAAGGACGTCACCACCTACGCCTATGACATGGAAAACTTCCGTGTCGAAGCAGATGTTGTTCCCGGGACAGTATTCTATTCCTGGGTGTTCGGTTTCGGAGGAAAAGTTGTCATCAACAGACCAGCAGATGTCAAAGAGCAGTACAAAGAGATGGTCCTGAAGGCGGCAGAAAGGCTTTAAGAAAATGGCTGAGAATATGGTCAGGCTTACAGCGATGACTCCGGAGATGTATCACCGCTATTTCAGAGAATATGAAAATGATCCGGATCTGTACCTGGATAAAGACAAGTATACTGCCTACACATACAGTAAAGAAAAGGTGGATCAGTACATTCAGCGTCAGGTCGATCTGAAACGGATTCCGCTTGCGATTATGACAGGTAATGAAATAGTCGGTGAAATCATTATCAAAAACATCGAAGAGCACAAGTGCGCGACCATGGGCCTTTCTTTGAAGAATGCCCGGTACAAAGACCACGGAATCGGAACACAGGCGGAAAAATTGGCCATTCAATATGTCTTCCGGGACCTTGACATTCCGACTTTATATGCGGATTCGATACAAACCAACACTAGGAGCCAGCATGTTTTGGAAAAAGTAGGCTTCACTCTGACCCATGAAGACAAGGATTTCAAGTACTACCGCATAGACAGAGACATGAATATAGAACTCAAGAAAATGGAAACAGACGATGAGATCAGAGGCAAAGCCTATGTCCATTGGAAGTCCTGGCACGAGGCTTATCCGGGTCTTGTAGATCAGGGATATCTCGATGCCATGACGCTTGAAAAGTGCGAAAAGATGGCTTACAGCTGGCCAGACAACCTTATCGTTGCAAAGGACAATGGCCGCGTCATCGGTTTTGTCGGATATGGTGATCGTGGTGACGAAGCCCCTAACACCGGAGAGATCTTTGCCCTGTATGTGCTGGCAGAATATTACGGGAAAGGTGTGGCACAACAGTTGATGAAAGCAGGGCTTCAGCAGCTTATGAACTACCCGCAGATCTGTCTATGGGTACTGAAAGAAAATAAAAGAGCCATCCGCTTCTATGAGAAGTGCGGCTTCGCCCCAACCGGAGAGGAGCTGATCAGTTCAAATATCAGAGCCACAGAAATCAGGATGGTCTTAAAGTGTGAAAGGTAATTTGGAGGCTTTATGCTTGACAATAAAGGTTTCGACTTATGGGCAGATGGATATGATAAAACTGTAGGCGTATCGGATGAAGAAAACACATATCCCTTTGCCGGATATAAAGATGTGCTGGGATCTATCTATAAGACCATTATGAAGAAAGCGAACGCTGTTGTCTTGGACATCGGCTTTGGTACCGGCACGCTTACAACGAAGCTGTATGAAAACGGCTGTACGATCTATGGCCAGGACTTTTCAGCACGGATGATCGAACTGGCTTCCGAAAAGATGCCGGGCGCTCATCTATACCAGGGTGATTTCACGCAGGGATTGGTGGAGCCGCTTCAGACGCAGAACTATGATTTCATCGTTGCGACCTACTCTCTTCACCATCTGACCGACGAACAGAAAGTTTCCTTCCTGAGGGTGCTGCGTGATTATCTGAATCCCGGTGGACAGATTCTGATCGGTGATGTTGCTTTTGAAACCAGAAGCCAGTTGGAACAGTGCCGGAAAGACGCGGGTGACGAATGGGATGACGAGGAAATCTATTTCGTTGTGGACGAGCTGAAGAAGGATTTTTCATCGCTCATATTTACACAAATCTCCTACTGTGCCGGCATCATTTCACTGGTTCCATAATATGAAAACTACGGAGGTTTCGATGGAGTATTCGAGAATATCAGTTTCCCAGGCAGATGCATTGTGGGAACTGCAAAAGGCGTATAAAGCAGAAATTGAAGAGGATATGCCCACAGAACAGAATCTGTGTCGGCTGAAAGAGGCAATGAAAGAAAACCGGATCCTGTTTTACGGCGCCTGGGACGGAACGACATTAATGGGTTGCTGCTCGATCACGATCGGATTTTCCACCTTCAATTATGCTGCAAGCGGCGTATTTGAAGATTTTTATATTCGCCCGGAATATCGGCATCAAGGCATTGCGAGAGAGCTTGTAAAATATGCTTGGAAAGACAGCGGCGCAGCGTCATTGAGCGTTGGCTGCGCAGATTGTGATGTAGAGATGTATCAGTCGCTTGGGTTTACGATCCGACTGGGTAATCTGCTCGCATTTGAATGATCGATTTGCAAAGAAGAGGATCGTTATGACTTTAGAAACCGAACGCCTTATCCTGCGTCCCTGGGAAGAATCCGACGCGGAAGAATGCTACAAATATGCAAAGGATCCGCAGGTAGGGCCTGCTGCAGGCTGGCCGGTACATACGAGTGTTGAAAATACCAGACAAGTTATTAGGGATGTGCTGATGGTGCCGGAGACCTACGCGATCGTCCTGAAAGAAACCGGCCTTCCGATCGGCAGCATCGGCCTGCATTTTCACAGTGACTTGGCTGAGAAAGACGATGAGCGCGAACTGGGTTATTGGCTCGGTGTTCCCTACTGGGGACGAGGCATCGTTCCGGAAGCGGCGAGGGAAATGCTCCGGCATGCCTTTGAGGATCTGAATCTGGAGCGTGTCTGGTGCGGCTATTATGACGGAAACACGAAGTCCAAACGTGTACAAGAGAAGCTTGGCTTTAAGTATCAGTGGACGACGGAAGATGCACCGGTGCCGCAGATGGGTGAAACCAGAAAAGGACATGTCAATCTTCTGACCAGAGAGGATTGGCTGGCCAGGCAATAAATTGAGGTTATATTGAGGTTTCAAATGATCATAATTGAAGAAATCCCTGTAGAGAGAATAAATGAATTCTGGGAGATCCACATCAATTACCTTGTTGATGATGGCATGATTTCAGACAAAGAAGACATTGCCTATTTTACAGGAAAAGAATATCGTGGCATTCTGGAAGACCATATGTTTCGCAGTACGGATAAGCAGCACATGATCTATTTCTGCCGGGATGGCGAACGGATCGGAGCTGCTTCCTACTGCACCTATCAGAGTGAAGACGGAAAATGCTTCATCCTGGATTATTGGGTGTTCCCCCAGTTCCGTGGAAATGGCACAGGACACCGCTGCTTTGAGGCGTTGGAACAGTACACAAAAGCAGATGGCGCACAATACTATGAGCTGAACAGCACGAAAGAAAACTCTATCCGCTTCTGGAAATCCATGGGGTTTGTCGAAAACGGCAAAGATGAGTATGACATGCTATTGCTGATAAAGAGATGAATGGAATTGGTGAGACTTAAATGGAAATCAGAGAGTATGTAGATTTCAACACAGATGAAATCAAACACCTGTATTCTGAAGTTGGCTGGATTGCATATACGGATAACATGCCTGCATTGGAACAGGGATATAAAAACTCAATGTTGGTCCTGGCGGCGTATGAAGACGATGAACTGCTTGGAATCATCAGAACTGTTGGTGATGGATTTACCATTGTTTTTATTCAGGATATTTTGGTATTCCCTGAGAAACAACGCCAAGGTATAGGGACAGCGCTGCTGAAAGCTGTGCTTGACAGATATCCCAATGTCCGGCAAATTGAGCTGGCAACTGATAATACACCCAAAACAATAGCTTTTTATAAGTCCTTAGGATTCTCTGAATTTTCAGAGATAGGCTGCTGTGGCTTTATGAGGATAACAGTATGAGAAAGACAGAAAATGTTGAGCTGACAGTCTTGTGCCTCATTGAAGATGGCAATAAGATACTGCTTCAAAACAGAGTAAAGAAGGATTGGCAGGGGTATGCCCTCCCGGGCGGCCATGTCGAGCCCGGAGAATCCTTCGTTGATGCAGTGATCCGGGAGATGAAGGAAGAAACCGGATTGACAGTCATAGAGCCAAGATTAGCCGGTGTAAAACAGTTCCCAATAGAAAACGGGCGATATGTTGTCCTGCTGTTTAAGGCAACGCGGTGGTCCGGCGATCTCATCTCTTCTGATGAAGGGCAAATGGAATGGGTCGAATACGACAATTTGACAAGTATCAAGACCGTTGATGATTTTGATGAGCTCATTAGGGTAATTAATTCTCCTGGGCTGACAGAATTTCAGTATTTGGTTTCAGGAGATGAATGGACGGTATCAATTAGATAAATCTTGCTAATGTTTGTCAAGCAGATTTTTGAAGTTTTTGAGCACCTTGAGAACAGAAATAAGAGTAACCTTAATAAGACCTGCTGTTGCAGGCCGGCAGTTAACGGCTATAATGAAAGCGGACGGATTTACTTGTACAACTCCATTGCACGGGCGTAGTAGATCCGTAGGAACTTATTGACGGCAGCCATCTTGGCTACGTTGTAAGGTTTTCCTTCCTGTTCCTTTTTGAGCAAAAAAAGGTAAACAGGATCGTCCTGAGGTTTTGTCAGTTTGAGAGCCTGCATAACCTCAAAACAAGCTTTTCTGAGAGCCGGGTTGCCACGCTTGGAGATGTGGCGATTCCGGCTCTCAAATTGTCCAGACTGGTAAGGAGGAGCGTCGTTTCCAGCATAAGCATTGAGAGCCTTACCGCTATGGAAACGGCGGATATCACCGATCTCGGCAAGGATGATTGGGCCGAGACGGTCACCGACACCTGCCATAGCACGAAGTACTTTGTACTCCGGTATGGTCTCTGCAATGCTCCTCATTTGAAGATTGATCTCATCAGCAGCGTTCTGAGCCGTGGATACGAGATCAACACACTGATCCTGAGTCATTGCGGATAAGGGATTTTCTCCACGGGTGGTGATACTGTTAAGAACCAGTTCATAGATAGCAAGTCCCTTAGAACCGGCAAAACGATCCTTTGTCTTCTTGACGAGGACCTGATAGCTGTCCAGGAAGCGTGTCTTGCCCATCTTACGGATCACATCGAAAGACTTGAAACGCTTAATGAAACGCAGAAGCACACAGTTGTCGGGATCCCTGCTTTTAAGCGGGAGAATGGTCGTAATGCCGGGCATTGTTTCATCCAGAAGGCTGAGCAGCTGAACTTTGGCAGCAGTCAGGGTTGATATCCTCTGACTGTATTGCCTGGACAGAAAACGAAGATCCTCATACTTCTGGTCCTGAGGAGTGTAAGGAATCAGCGAGTACGACTTCTCAAGTGCGTACTGAGCGATTCGCAGAGAATCACGTTTGTCTGTTTTTGTCTTTCGGAGTTCGGTATCGCCATACTTCTTCATCTGGTATGGATTGATCAGACAGACAGGGAGTTCCGCCTTCTGAAAGGCTTTCAGAAGTGGATAATGATAATGGCTGGTTGGCTCCATGAGGATTGTAGGAACCTCTGAGGTTCCTTTGATATAGTTGATCAGTGCTTGCAACTCATCGGCTGTGTGGTGGACATCAAAGGGTTTAGCTCGAATGCTGCCGTCTCCATTGAGGATGGCAACAGTGCTTTTGGATTTGGAAACATCGATTCCAACAGTAATCATGAGAAAGACGCTCCTTTCGTAAGTGGTTTATGATTGGATCCAGCTCTTCAAGGTTCACTCATATTCTTTCGTTAAACGGGAGAAACTATCTTTCCCAACTTGCTGAATCGAATGTGGAACGATGAAGGCGGGCTGACACATTTATCTTCGGGCGTGGTGTCCCAATCGAGAATTACGTCAGGCCAATCACCTTCATCATAAAGAAAGAGCAGAGACTGTAAAAGCCTCTACTCATATATTAAGAATCTTGATTTATGGAGAAGTCACAAATGAAACTAATAGCTCCCTCTATTGAATACGACGAACAGATACAGGCTTATCGTAATGAGTTTCTTGTGTATGGCGGCTCTATGGATGGCTGTGGATCATTACGTCGTTTTGATAAGACACAAGACTGGCTGAATCAGGTCGAATCACTAAAGCATGCTGAAACTACACCCCCCGATCTTGTTCCGATGACACAATATATTTATGTCCGGGAATCTGACAACAAAATCGTTGGAGTCATTCAGATTCGTCACTATTTCAATGATTTTCTTGAAAAATATGCCGGACATATCGGGTACTCTGTTTGTCCAAGTGAACGAAAAAAGGGCTATGCTACGCAGATGCTTAAACTTGTCCTGCCAGAATGCAAAAGGCTTGGGATCGATAAAGTACTGGTGTGCTGCGTTCAGGGAAATGAAGGAAGCAAAAAGACCATTTTAAACAATGGCGGAGAATATGAATCAACAGTGTACTTAAAAGAACGGGATGTATATCTGGAGAGATACTGGATCGACTTGACCGAAACAACGTGACAAATTCCGTGTTTGTTGCGACAATCTCATTACGTTTTATGGAGAAAAATGTTATGGACAATTACGACGAGGGTTATCTGCGTATAGCTGAAGAAAAGCTTGAGGGAATCTATAACCTGGCATTGGAACGTGCCAGAGATACCGTACCGGAAGCTGAGTATGTCATTGACACAAGAACGATGGATGACTATATCACAAAAGTGTGGGATTATCCTGGAGCTTGGTATGTTAATTTTTCGCTTCCGGATGGTTTTGACAGTGTGGAAGCATTAATCGAAAACCTTGTCTCAGAAACAGTTAAGTATTATCTAAGCAAGAGGTCATCATAGATTTAGTGCTTATATCTGAAGAAGCTGTTCTCAGAGATATTCGGATAAATCCAGTTTGACGGGATATCACTAAACTCGGATTTGTTGAACCAGACAATGATGTCTAATCGATGGGATGCGGCATTTTCTCGCTTTGTGTCGTGTCCAAATGATTAGACTGGCGTTAAACTGACTGCGAAAGGAGGAAAACCCGGTGGATCAGATTAAGATCGGCGCGTTCCTGAAAACACTCAGGAAGGAAAAGAATTTGACACAGGAGCAAGCAGCGGAACAGTTGGGCGTTTCCAACCGAACGGTGTCCCGTTGGGAGACAGGAACGAGTATGCCTGACATCAGTCTGCTGGTGGAGATTGCCGAACTTTATGGCGTCAGCATTCCGCAATTGATTGATGGAGAAAGGAAAAGCGAGAATATGAATGAAGAAGTTAAAGAAGTCGTTAGTAAGATGTCCGATTATGCAGAAACGGAAAAGACGACTATCCTGAAGAATGTCAGGACAGAGAGCCTGCTGGGTGTTTGTGCATTGGCTGTGGTAATGCTGCTTGAGCTCTTTGGTATCCGTTCCTACAGCCAGCTGACTGAAATGGTTTTTCTATACTGCCAGGTGTTTGTATATGTATCGGTGGTGATGGTTTTCTTCCATGCTTCAGGTTTGCTGTATAAACTCAAGCGTGGAGACAGAGAAAGCAGCTTGCCGAAGCCATTCCTTTTCTTGATTGCATTGGCCGCTGCTGCGGCAGTTGCCTTTGGAATCTGGTTTCTGGTTTCATTGATAGGCGGACAAATCCCCGGGAGGTAAATGTTTATGTATAAGATCTGCAAAGACTGCGGGGAAAAATGTGATCTGTCGGAAAAGAAATGTCCTGTGTGCGGGGGAAAACTGAAAAAGCAATTCACGGAAGAGGAATTAAAGGAAATCCAAAAGCAGAATGACGATATGACTGTAATCAATACCTTGCTGATGTAGATTCGGTTTAGCGGGGTATGAAGAAATGAGGGCAAAGAAAAAGAGAGACTTTCTGTTTATCACCATATTGCTTATACTCGCAGCGGTTGTTATGGCTGTGTTTCAGTTTACCCAGTTCGGCTATCTGACGACCGTTCCGTACCGATCTGCATTTACGGAAATCGCTTCTCACGTTTATATCAACAGAGATTATGCAGGGGACCAGCAAGAGCTTCTTGAAATGATCGAACAGGCTAAGGATCGTGTCAGGACTTTTTTCGGGGACGTGCGCTTTCAGGATGAGACGATCTTCATCATCTGTGATGATGAGAAGCTGACGCGGAAGCTTGGCGAAGATCACGGCACGGTCATCTTTTATTTCCCTTCCGAAACGCACTATATCTGTATTTCAGACGAGTATCTGGAACTCGACATTCTGGCACACGAAATCACTCATGCAGAGCTGCACACGCGCCTTTCCGCCGAAGCTCAAAAGGCAATTCCGACTTGGTTCGACGAAGGGATTGCCCTGCAGAATGACTATCGGGAGAAATACAGCGAAGCGCAATGGACACAGCAGACCGACAACGGTAAAAATGCGGTTGTCCTTGAGAATATGGACACTCCGGCAGAGTTTTATGCGGGGGAAGCGGAGGACAGACGTTTCCGTTATCTGAATGCGAAGCATGAACTCGATGTATGGATGACATCACATGGGCAGCAAGGTTTATTGGAATTGCTTGATAGGCTCAATGACGGAGCAGATTTCAATACTGCATATGGAAGTTAATTTCCAGTTTGTCGGAATGTCGCCAAATCTGATAGTTAAGCCAACTGGCTTGATTATAAATATTCAAAGAAGGAGAATTGCTGTTTGAAGACATTTAGCAAATCAATGGAGATTGTGGCATAACCGGGAGGTTTGTCAACAATCTCGCAAGCCTCCCAGAAGGTTTATGATTTTACTTTTAGGAGGACAATCCCCAATGAATCGGGAAAACAAGAAAAAATCATTCGAGAAGCATTACTATAAGACACACCCATGCAACGAAACCTTCGTCTGTAAGGTCTGCGGGAAAACCGTGGTGCCGACAGGCGCAGGGAGCGATCATCGTAATCACTGCCCGTATTGTCTGTCTAGCCAGCATCTGGACGACGAGCCCGGAGACCGGGCAGCGGACTGCGGCGGCGTGATGGAGCCGATCGCGGTATGGGTAAGGAAGAACGGCGAATGGGCCATCATCCATCGCTGCAGGGTATGCGGAGCCTTAAGCTCAAACCGTATCGCCGCAGATGACAATCCCATGAAGCTGCTGTCGCTGGCCATGAAGCCTGTATCATCTCCTCCGTTCCCGCTGGAACGGATCGAGGAAATGATGCGGCTGATGGGCGGCGACGGAGAACTGAAGTGGTAAAATGATGATCAGAGGAGCCGATACGTCTCAGTGGCGTATCGGCTCTGATTATTATGATCATTTTTGAAAAAAACTCCTGCATCAGGCATTGACTAACGAACGAACGTTAGGTATAATAGGCGATGTAATTCAGCATTACTACTATTTTGGAGAGAGGGCGAAGAGGATGGAAAAGAGCAATACACGGGAAGAAATACTGGAGGCAGCGCTGGATCTGTTCGCTGTCAATGGGTACGAAGCGACCAGTATCTCGCAGCTCGCCGATGCGGTGGGTATCCGCAAGGCATCTCTTTACAGCCATTTCGCCAATAAGCAGGACATTCTGGATACTGTCGTCGAAACCGTTCTGAAAGGTTATGCTGACCATTCGATCTTTGTGCGAGCCAACTGGGACGATCCGGAATTCACAAAGGATAAGACTGGTATGACTGCAGAAGATGTGGCAAAGCTCATACAGGGACAGCTGCGCTATATCATGCATGACCCGCACATCAGCAAGGGCAGGAAGATGCTCATGATCGAGCAGTTCCGCAATGCAGAACTGGCAGAGCTTCAGACGAAACAAAATTATCGGGATGTCCTGAACTATTTTATGGGGATGATGAGATTCCTGATCCGTGAGGCTATTTTGAAGGATGAGGATCCTGAGATTATGGCCGCGCAGTTCTCTTCTCCGATCACCGTCTGGATCAACCTGTGCGACCGGGAACCGGAGCGCGAGGACGAAGTCATGGAACTGGTCAGGAAACATGTGATGCAGTTCTTTGAGATCTATCGGAAGTAGATCCTTTTGAATGGGGATTTACGATGGCCGGTCAGATCGGAGACGGCTGACCGGTTTTCTTTCGGGTATAAAGCTAACGAACGATAGGACGCCAAGGAGGGGTTGACGATGAAAAATAAAGCATTTCCGATCTCAATGACAGTTTTATGGGGAATGACATTCGGCTCAGCTATGCATAGTCTGACAATGGGGATATGTATGGGTCTGATGATGGGAATTGCATTCGGTCTGTTCGATTCTGATAAAAAGAATCATCAGGAAAAAGAGTAACGCCGACTATATAACGTATGGAGGATATGACAATGAAAGAGCACTTTATTAAGTGGTTGCCTGTTATAGCTCTTGCCTGTTTTGTGGCAGCTGTGTTTCTGATCGCTAACGGACACTTTTGGAACGGTGTTGTGTTTATCGGTGCCGGAGCGAGCACTTATTCTGCCTCGGTAGTCTTTAGGAAGAACAACGATGCCCCTGAAGGAGATCATGAAACGAAGTGAGGAATTACCATGCTTAGAATTGAACATTTAACGAAAATTTATGGTGAGAAAAAAGCGGTGGACGACCTTTCCCTGCACATCCTTCCGGGAGAAATCTTCGGGTTTATCGGACATAACGGTGCCGGGAAGAGTACGACGATCAAAAGCGCAGTCGGTATCCTGAAGTTTGACGAGGGAACCATATCGATCTGCGGGAAGAATATCAAGGATGACCCTGTGACCTGCAAGAGAGACCTGGCTTATATTCCAGACAATCCGGATCTGTACGAATTCATGAGCGGCATTAAGTACCTGAACTTCATTGCAGACATATTTGCCATCCCGGCAGATGTGCGGCAGGAGAAGATCAGGAAATACGCAGACCTGTTTGAACTGACACAGGATCTCGGACAGCCAATTTCCGCTTATTCACACGGCATGAAGCAGAAGCTGGCCGTGATTTCGGCCTGGCTCCATGACCCGAAGCTGATCGTGATGGATGAACCATTCGTTGGCCTTGATCCGAAAGCATCCCATCTCCTGAAGGAAATGATGCGGGAGCACTGCGACAAAGGCGGTGCCATCTTCTTCTCTACCCATGTGCTGGAGGTGGCGGAGAAGCTCTGTGATAAGGTAGCCATCATCAAACAGGGAAAATTGGTCAAAGTAGGAACGATGGAGGAAGTAAAGGGCGATGATAGTCTCGAAGAGGTCTTCCTGGAACTGGAGGCGGAGTAAATGCTGAGGATATTGGTGAAGAAGCAGCTGGCGGAGGTTTTCAAAAGCTACTTTTACGATGCGAAGAAAAACAGGATGCGTTCGAAGCTGGCCATCGCCGGATGGATCGTTTTCTTTATCCTGATCATGGCCTGCCTCTTGGGCGGTACGTTCACTGCGCTGTCGCTGAACATGTGCCGGGGGCTTTCACAGGCCGGACTGGGTTGGATGTATTTCCTGCTGATGGGAGGCATTGCCATCGTCCTCGGCGCGTTCGGCAGCGTGTTTAATACATATGCAGGGCTGTATCTGCCCAAAGACAACGACCTGCTTTTGTCCCTGCCGATTCCGGTCCGGACGATTATTGCCGCCCGCCTTACAAATGTATGGCTGATGGGGACTCTGTATGTGACGGTCGTCCTACTCCCGGCAATCATTGTTTACTGGATCATAACAGGGATCACTGCTCAAAAAGTGATCTGCGGGATCATGCTGTACCTGGTTGTGACGTTTATCGTGCTGCTCCTGTCCTGCCTGCTTGGCTGGACAGTGGCGAAAATCAGTCTGCGGCTGAAAAACAGGAGTTTTATTACCGTACTCGTATCACTGCTGTTTATCGGAGGGTATTACTTTTTCTACTTCAAGGCAAATGACCTGATCAGGGACATTATCCTGAATGCGGAGGTTTATGGGGAGAAGCTGAAGGGCGCGGCGTACGGCCTTTATTTGTTCGGAAGGATCGGAGAAGGCGGCTTTACAGCTGCTGCGATATTTGCGGCGGCCACGGCGGCTCTTTGCTTGGTTGCCTGGAGGATCCTCTCCCGGAGCTTTTTGAACATTGCCACTTCTACGGGAAAAACGGAACATGTCCGTTATGTGGAAAAGACAGCCAGGGAGAAGTCGGTGTTCAGTGCTTTGCTTAGTAAGGAGTTTGGTCGGTTTACGTCCAGCGCGAACTATATGCTGAACTGCGGTTTGGGTGTCCTTCTGGTTCCTGCAGTCGGAGTGCTTTTGTTAATCAAAGGACGCGGAATCTGTGAGGCAGTCGGTGAAGCCATATCCGGGAGACCGGACTGCGCCGCAGTCCTGGTCTGTGCGGCATTATGCATGCTCGCTTCTATGAATGACATGGTGGTGCCTTCCGTATCTCTTGAGGGGAAAAGTCTCTGGATCCCGCAGTCGCTGCCGGTGGAACCGGGGAAAATACTGCATGCAAAGATAGCAGTGCAGCTGACCCTTACAGGGATCCCCTTGCTGTTGGCGGCTGTTTGCGGCGCGATTGTCGTCCCGGCCTCTGCAGCGGTGAAGGTCATGCTTTTTGTGATGCCTTTGGTCTATGTACTGTTCTCGGCAGTATGCGGTATGTTTGTCGGCATTCGGATGCCGCTTCTGAACTGGACGAACGAGGTCGCGCCGATCAAGCAGAGCGGCGCAGTCGCCATCATCCTTTATGGAAGCTGGGGCGTCATCATCGCTATGGCAGGGCTGTACCTGCTGATCGGTTATAGGATTGGAGCAGTGATTTATATGGCTATATGGAGCATTCTGCTTGCTGCTATTGCATTCGTTCTGCTCAGATGGCTGAATACAAGAGGCGTCGAAGCGTTCTCGTCTCTGTAAGAACTGACAGACCTAGAAGTAATGACGAGGAGTTGACTATATGGTTTTTGGCATTATCGGAGAAAACTGCAGCGGGAAATCTACCCTTGCAGAAAAGATAAAAACAGAATTAGGAGCAGAAATCGTAACCGGAAAAGATTATCTGCGGATGGCGAAGTCGGAAAGCGAAGCCAGTTCCCTTTTCAGAGAGAAACTCCGCAGGGCCGTTTCCGGGGACAATATCATCTATGTGATCGCCGACCCGGAGCATGTGAAACTGCTTCCGGACGGGGCAATCCGGATCCTTGTGACGGCAGACCTGGAGACGATCAAGGAACGATTTACAGCAAGAATGCATGGGAATCTTCCTGCACCGGTTTCCCTTATGCTGGAGAGAAAGCATGGGATGTTTGATTCCGAGGAATACGATTATCGTTTTGATGGGGTTTCAGGAGATGCGAAAGCTTTTTGTGAAGTCCTGAAAAGTGATAGGAGTGAAGGGAGGCGCGGCTGTAATGAGTAAAAAAGCACTTGTCGTGATCGACATTCAGAACGACATTACGAAGCACTACAGGGATATCATCGACACAATCAACGCCGCCATTGACTGGGCAATGGATCTGGGAATGACGGTCATCTATATCAAGCATAATAATCTGTCGCCTGGTACGAGGACGTTCAAACCGGATACAAAAGGCGCGGAGCTTGCTCCGGAACTCAAGATTGTCTCGGATCATATTTTTGTTAAGACAAAGGCCAACGCTTTGACTAGCGAGGCGTTTTCAGAATTCATCCGGTCAAAGGATATCAGAGAGTTTTACATTACCGGCGCGGACGCCACAGCCTGTGTGAAATCCACCTGTTTCAACATGACAAAGGATGGATATGCCGTTCATGTCATTTCCGATTGTGTGACCAGCTATGACTTAAAGAAGATGCCGGAAATGCTTGTCTACTACTCGGACAAGGGCTGTGAAGTCAGAACATTAGAGGAGTATCGAAACGATGTTTGATTTGGATAGTTATATGAATGCTCTGATCCTGTCCTGCCGGGCAGCCTTCGGAGAACGGCTGTTGTACGTTGGCCTTCAGGGCAGCTACCTGCGTGGAGAAGCTCACGAAAACAGCGATATTGACGTCATGGTGATTCTGGATCGGTTTTCTGTTCAGGACATGGATCGGTATCGGGAGATCTTGAAAAGGATCGGTTTCTTTGAGAGATCCTGCGGTTTCATCTGCGGGAAAGACGAAATGAAGCGCTGGAATCCTCTGGAGGTATGCCAGCTGCGTCATACGACGAAAGACCTGGTAGGCGTACTGACGGATTATCTTCCGCCCGCGACGCGAGAAGACGAAATCAACTATGTCAACTTGAGCCTGGGGAATCTGTATCACGAACTCTGTCATCGCTATATTCATGCGGACAGGGACAAGAACACAGCCAAATTCCGCGGGACCTGCAAAGGCGTGTTTTTCCTGATACAGAACCTGCACTATCTGGAAACCGGCCATTTTATACTCACAAAAAAGGAACTCAAAGAAGCCGCTTTAGCGGAAGACCGACGGGTGCTTAAGCTAGCAGAGCTGCCGGACGGATTTGATTTCGATCAGACTTTCTCTGCTCTGTTTGCCTGGTGTCAATCAGCTTTTCTGCGTGTGGAACAACTCGCAAAAAATGAATACTCGATCCGAATCCTGGCGGATGACGAAACAGATGCAGCACTCGCTCTTGCGTGGAAGGTTTTCACCGAATATGAATCTTTGGATTACTCATCGGAAGGTACCGAAGAATTCCGAAAAACTCTGGAAAACGGGGCCTATCTGGCCGGACTTCGATACTACGGTGCATTTGACGGAGAAAAACTGATCGGCTTACTGGCGATCCGAGTCTCGCAGCGCCATATCTGCTTCTTTTTCGTAGACGGCGAATATCACCGGCGCGGCATCGGAACAAAGCTGTTCTGGCGGCTTCGGGGGGACTTCCCCGGACAGAAAATCACGCTCAATTCTTCTCCATACGGACTGCCTTTTTACAAGGCACTTGGCTTTAAGGAGACGGAAAGCGAGCAAACGGTCAACGGCATCCGCTTTACGCCTATGGAATATATAAATGAGGCGTTCAAAGTTTAAAAGAGAGCAGGAAAAACGCTCATAGTGATGTTGAAAAAACGATGACTGAAAACATGATTGAAATCAAACAGGCGGACAGAAACAATTTCCGCGAAACGTCAATGGATTCATTTGATAGATTTCAAGAGGTTCAAAATGTTTGGCGCATAGAAAACGGCAGACTCGCTTTGGAGTTCCATCCCTTTACCGAAACCTGGTCGCCCGAACAGAGGCGCAAAAAGGCGGGAGAGATACTGTCAGGCAGATATATTACCTTCTGCGCATTTGACGGAGATGCGGTCGTTGGTGAAATCATGCTGATACCGGAACTTAACGAGAATCGCCTTATCATTGACAGTTTTCATGTTTCCCGCGAGTTCAGACGGTGCGGAATCGGACGACGGCTGGTTGAAACTGTCGCTGATTATGCAAGAGGCTGTGGAGCTTCTGCCCTGTACGCATCCTGCTGTTCTGCAGAGGAAACCGTTGATTTTTACAAGGCAATGGGTTTCAGACTGAGTGAACATCCGATACGTTTCTGTGTAGAAAATGAACCTTTTGATATTCAGATGGAGTGCAAATTATAAAATAGTAGGCGGCAGTAAGAAAAAGAACATAAGGCTGAGATAAATCATGGAGACGGAAAGACTGGTCATAGATCAAATCAAAGAGACGGATAAAGAGAATTATTTTATCAATATCTCGCACGACAAAAAGGTTCTGGAAACCTTTATCTGCCGATATGCGGATTCAATGGAGGAATTTGACTTTTCCTCCTATCCAGGAAGAGAGGACCTGTTTGCGATCCGGCTGAAGGAGACCGGGCGTCTCATCGGGATCGTCAATTACTTCGATGAAAAGGACGGCGCCTGCGAGATCGGCTATGGGATCGGCTCCGGTTACTGGGGACACGGCTACGTCACCGAGGCAATCAGGCGCTTTCTGGCGTACTTGTTCCGGGAAAAAGGGATGCGAACGGTATACGCTTCCTTTTTCACCGGAAACGAGGCCTCCCGCCGCGTGATGGAGAAATGCGGTATGACTTACGATCACGTTTCGGAGAAAGAACTGACCTATCTGGGTATCGAGCGGGATCTGATGTATTACGCGATTCACAGAAAGCCGGACGTGATCCTTCTGAACGGACCTTCGTCTGCAGGAAAATCATCCATTGCGAAGGCACTGCAGCAGCTGCTCCTCGATCGCGGGACAGACGCTGTCATCCTCTCGCTGGACGATTATCTGCAAATGTCCGCAAACGAACCGATTTGGGAGGACGACGTTTTTGCGATTATACCGCGCATGTGTGAGGGTATTGAAGCAGTGCTCCTGGACGGCAAAACGGTGATCATCGACCATGTCATCACCAGCTTTCGGATCTGGCAGGCCTTGTGCAATGCGGTCTCCGAATCTCAGAAGAAAACGGTTCTGGTCAGCTGTGACGTCGAGACGCTGCGTCGGCGGGAGGCCGAACGAGGTGACCGGTGCGCCGGTTCCGCAGAGGCATCTCTCCAATATCTGTATCCAAAGACCGGATATGACCTGTGCGTTGACAGCAGCGAAGCAAGCCCTGAAGCCCTTGCAGAAGAGATCATCGGGGCCCTCTCGTGAAATCAAGCAAACGCCAATAACCAGAACGACAAATTCGGGCTTGTCGGGCATATTTGTAAGAATGGTATGTCACCTGCTTGTGAGGATGAAAATATGAAGGTGTTAAAGAAAATCATAAAAATCATAGTAGTGTTGTTTCTTGCACTGCTCCTGGGATTAACTGCTCTGGATATTTATATGATAAAAAAACCGGAACAGGACGCTAAGAAAAAGATTGACGGGATGGAAGAGTTCGCTCGTCAGATAGAGGACTTGACGATCAATGAGAAGGCAAATGTCATCGGCCTCGGTGAAGCGGCTCACGGGAATGTGGAGTTTCAGGAGCTAAAGCTCGACGTTCTGAAAGTTCTGGTCGACAAATATGATGTTAGCTGCTTTGCCATGGAAATGGATTACGCAGAAGGTGTAATCATAAACGATTACATAAACGGCTGCTCAGGGATGACGATTGATGAGGTGATGGATCATATCAGTTTCAGGATTTACAGAACAGAAGAAATCCGCGGACTGATTGAATGGATGAGGGAATACAACGATCTGCATGATGAAAAGTTGTCGTTTTATGGGTTTGATCTCCAGAACCCAGATGTGGATCTGGCACTGATCCGGGATTTCGTCAAAGAGAATTCTATAGACGGGGATCCGACAGGTGCGTTTGAGCCTTTTGTGAACGGCGAAGTCAGTCTCAGGGCCGAAAGCCTGAACCATGCTTTTGAAGAGTTGGAAAACCTGAGAAGCGAGCTTTATAGCAATAAACAGACATATCAAAACCTGTATAACTATGACCGGATATTGGAATGCATCGAGAATGTCTTCAGAGCCAGAGAACTCTCCGTTAAGTATGCTGGAGATAACGGCATGGTTGAAGGCAGCGGGTACCGTGATCAGATGATGGCAAAGAAGGTCGTAGAAATATCTGAGACATTAGGGGATTCTAGGATGATGATAACCGGGCATAACGGGCATATCGGTTATGCCGGAAACTTCGTGAGAACGATGGGGTCGTTCATCCGAGATGAACTGGACGATGCTTACTTTGCAATCGGCACGGATTATTTCATAACCAAATGCAATATGCCGGACAGCCGCGGCAAAAGGTCTGTTCACAGGTTTGTTTCCGGTGACATTTTAGCTTATCAGGCAAAAGATCTGGGGACATACTACCTGGATTTCTCCCGGGTGGGCAAGGACTCCGACGTGTACAGATATATAAACGAACCGATCTATACAGGAAGCCTGGGAGAAAGCTACAGTATCCTTAATACGATTCGTCAGGATACGGTCAGGATCTACTGTGAACCTGATTATCTGTATGATTCGATGGTTTTTGTTTATGAATGCACACCGCTGAACCTGCTCGCAAAATAAGAAGTTTTATCCTGACGGATATTGTTGATTGATGAACGAGGCGAAAAACCGTCATGATTGAATAATTGTATGAAAAATATCTGATAGAAAGTTCAAACAACCCAATACTAGAAGCTGTAGCATTTGAATTAATTAAAGAAAAGATAACAGCGGTGCGGAAGAACGATACACATTATAGGGAAGATAAGACGGGGAGGTAGAAAAGAGAAATGAAGATACTGGTTTTGAACGGCAGCCCCAAGCGGGACAATAGCGATACCATGCACATCACCCGGGCATTTCTGGATGGCATGCAGGAAGCGGCACCGCAGAATATACATACCATCCATACCATCGATCAAAATATTGAGTACTGTACGGGCTGCTTTGCTTGCATGCGAAACGGCGGCACCTGCATCCATAACGACGATATGAAAGCGATCCTGGAGGAGATTCTGGACAGCGATCTTCTGCTGTTCAATTTCCCTCTTTATTGCTATGGAATGCCCGCATCCCTGAAGGCTCTGATGGACCGCACGCTTCCCCTTTCCAACATGGCGATGCAAAAGGTTGGTGACAGGTATGAGCATGTGGGACAGGCGGACTATTCACACCTGAAATACCTGATGATCTGTGGCTGCGGCTTCCCCAACAGCAGGCAGAACTTTGAACCGGCGGTCATGCAGTTCAAGCTGTGCTTCCCCTGTGATCACACGATCATCACCGTTCCGGAGAGCCCAATGTTCAATGCGCCGGAAGCGGCAGTCGTGACCGTGCCAAGACTTACGCTGGTCAAACAGGCCGGACGACAGTACGCCGAAAAGGGCGAAATTGAGACTTCTCTGCTGGCGGAGATCACTTCTCCCATGATCCCCGAGGATCAGTACGCTGCCATCGTAAACAGCGGCGTGTGATCCGGAGAAATGAAAGCGAGTCTGACCGTATTCTTCGAGGATCCTTTCTGGGTTGGTGTTTTTGAACGTATCGAAGATGGAAAGCTATCCGTTTGTAAAGTGACCTTTGGAGCGGAGCCGAAAGATTATGAGGTCTGGGATTACGTTCTGCGCCACTACTTCGAACTGGTTTTCAGTCCGGCCATCGAAACGGAAACCAGGCAGACGGCTGATAATCCCAAAAGAAGGCTCCGAAATGCCAGAAAGCATTTGGAGAACACCGGTATAGGTACGAAATCCCAGCAGGCTCTTCAAAGACAGCGGGAAGAAATGAAAACGGAGCGCAGGCAGATCAGCCGGGAGGAACGGGAAGCGGAGGCCCAACGCCGATTTGAAATGAAGCAGGCGAAGAAAAAGGAAAAGAGGCGCGGACATTGATCGAAAGAGGAATAAAACAGAAAACCATCATTCTTTCTGTCATCCTGTTGGTGATGGGCCTTTTGCTGACAGGATGTGGACGGAAAAATACGTTCGATGGCTCCAGGATATCCAATGAGACGGAGTTCCGGATGGAATACAGCATTCTGGACAAAGAAGAATCTGCCGAAATGAAGCTGACGGAAGGCGATCAGATACAGGTGCATATTTCACATATCACTGGAAATGTGGATGTGATCATCGGTCAGAAGGGCGAAGAACCGATATACAAAGGGACTGCGCAGGAGAATGCGGACTTCATTCTGACGATTCCGAAAACAGGCTCCTATCAGATCTCCGTAACAGGCCATCGGCCAGAGGGAGAGGTCTCTTTTACCCGCGTTCCGTTGAAAGAGGAATGAAGGAGATATGGCAAACACAATTACGTTTTTCAGGATGGCAGCCAGTATCGTTCTGCTTTTCTGTCCGGTGTTCTCTCCTGCCTTTTATGCGTTTTACATAGCTGCCGGGTTGTCTGATATGCTTGACGGATTTGTGGCAAGAAAAACAGATACCGTCAGCACGCTTGGAGCAAGGCTGGATACGATGGCGGACTTTGTGCTTGTTGTCGTATGCCTGATCAAGCTGCTTCCGATCCTGCGTATTCCTGCATGGCTGTATGCTTGGATCGGGATCATTGCCCTTATAAAGGTTGTGAATATCATTTCCGGATTTGTCGCACAGAAAAGGTTTGTGGCTGTTCATTCGGGTATGAACAAAGCGACAGGCGCACTGCTGTTTCTGCTGCCGCTGACGATTCCTGTTCTCCCACTGAAATACGTTGCGATTGTCGTGTGTGCGGCGGCAACGTTCGCCGCCATGCAGGAAGGCCATCTGATCAGGACAGGAGAACCCACCGGAAAAGGTAGTTACGAGCATGGATAACAAAAGATTGGAGCAATCAGAGATGAAGAAACAGTTAATAGTAATTGCAGATATGGAAGGCGCTAGTGGTATTTTTGATTCAAACAGAGAGGCGTGCTGGCATGAGGAATTACATCCCCAACATTCCTTGTGGCGTTCTTACGGAAGAGAGTGCATCACCAGTGATGTTTTGGCGGTGTGTAATGCGGCTATTGAAATGGAAATAGATGATATTCTTCTTTATGATATGCATTTTGCCGGATGCAAGGAGCATAATGTACAAATTGAAAAGCTTCCGTCGATTGTACGTACATTCGATTTGCCCAATAGAGAAGTGCTGTGGAGTAGGATACGCGGTCAAGCTGCTATTAATCCATATGGAATAATAACTGTTGGACAGCATGCAAGAGCAGGGGAAGAAAACGCTTATTTTCCTCATACGATCCACACACCTCCGATAGAATCATTTTATATAAACGGGATACATGTTGCCGAGATCGGTGAAAGCGTTATGTGTTTTTGCGATGTACCGTACCTTGCAAACATAGGATGTGCCGCATCTCACAAGGAGGCTTTGGAGTTGTCTCCAAATATCACATGTATTACGGTCAAGGACAAAGCAAGGGCATGGGAACCGTCCTACAAGGAAACATATCCTATCATATACAATGGCGTAATTGAGGCGATAAAGGATCATGATAATAAAACAGCTTATCCATTTCAAGACCGTTGCGTTTGTGAATTGAAGCTGACGGACACGCATTACTTTGAGGAGCCTGATAGTTTTCCTTGGAAAGGCAGCTTTACAAAGGATCGTGCTGCATGGGAAACCCATGACTTAGAGACAGCGCTTAGTTTGTTCTGGCATGTGCATGAGTACATAAGAAAAAAATAGGATTGCGGAGGCTTAAGATTCTCGGATGGAGAAACTGGCAGAGAATATGATTCGTTGGGCTGAAAGCAAACTTGGCAGCACCGAGTATGCAGGCTGGTGTCTTGCATTTATCGAGGACGCACTTGAAATAAGCAATAACATCGAAGTGTTTGGCGGAGATTCCGCAAAGGAATCCTGCGAGCTGTACAAGGATGCACTGCGGGGCGGAGTGCCGGAACAAGGCACGTTTGTTTTTTATAACTGTCTGTGTCCGGGCGAAAACGGACCGGTCAACTGGGGACATTGCGGCATAAGTTTAGGGGACGGTCGTGTGATCCATGCATGGGACATGGTTCGAGTCGATGACTATCTGGCAATTGAAAAGCTGACGGCATTCACCGGAGATCATCCGAAATACCTGGGCTGGGTAGCGCTCGAACGCGTGGTGAATCAAAAACCGGGAGTGTAAATTCAAAAAATCGGATTTACGGAGGTGGCTTCTTTGAACAATATATTTTATGAAATGATATTTAGAAGAAAGTCATTTCATATTTTCAGAAATTGTGGGAACGAATCAATCAGCAAAGATGAACTTAACGATATGCAAAATGCATATTCAGAATTAATTCCCCTGAATCCCGGGATCAAAACCGCCATTCGCATTGTTTCTGAAAAGCAGACCAACTGCAAACGAGGCGGAGAATACTGTGTTCTGCTTTACAGCGAAAAGAAAGACGGCTATCTGCAAAACATCGGTTATCTCGGTGAACAACTTGATCTTTATCTGGTATCCAGAAATATCGGAACGCTCTGGTTCGGAATAGGCAAAACAAAAGAAGAACCATTTGAGGGAATGGAGTTCGTCATTATGTTTTCCATCCGGAAAATCAGTGATGACTCCAAATACCGAAAGGATATGTTTAAGAGCAAAAGAAAGAGTGCAGAGGAAATATGGGAAGGCGAACAGATCCCGGGTGTGACCGATATTGTCAGGTTCGCACCGAGCGCCTGCAATTCTCAACCGTGGCTTGTAAAGAACAACGGTGAGCTTTCGGTTTACAGATACAGAAAGCCCGGAAAAAGAGGGATCATGCCTGCCGATAAGGTTTCATTCTATAATCGCATTGATATAGGGATTTTCATCTGCTTTATGGATATCTGCCTTGAGCATAACGGTATTGGATTTGAGAAAACACTTTATTCAGATGCCGGTGATGATAAAGAATTGGTGCTGACTGCAAAGTACAGACTTTGCAGATAAGGGGACGATTTATGAAAGACAAGTATTATGAACAAGCCGTAACCTGTGTTAAAGACACTGTTCTTCCTGCGCAAATTAAGTTGTATAAGTCCTGTGGTGGTGATTTTGATAAAATCTACGGCGAAGCAATGAATGGAAACGGATATTTTGGAAGAGTAATCGAGGCCGGACATATCTATGAACTTGGATACGAGGAATGCACTTGTCCCAAAGTACAGTCTTGTCAAGTTACTGATCCGGATCAGTGTAATTGCAGCAGACAGAGTATTTTGTATATTCTCAGTTGCCTGGAACCGAACAGCAAATTTGAGGTTGAGATTCTGGAAACGATATTGCGCGGAGCAGAACATTGTAGATTTCAGATCACGAAGTATTAAAGGACCGGATTTCGGTGTCGCCATATACAGTGATGGAGGTTATGGGCATGGATAATATGACTGCACTTGTCAGCGCATTCGCAAGAGCGTATCACTATAGTAACAATCATACATGGGTGTTTGCGGATCCTGTCGCAGAGAAAATGTTGACGGATGAGGAGTATACCGCAATTTCACAGAACATGAGCCAGGGCATCTCTTTCTTTGCACCTGAGTTCCGCGGAACCCAGGAAGAAGCACTGAGGTACATTGTTGACCATCAGCTTGCTCCATCTGTTCTGGCCCGGAGTACCTTTTGCGAACGTGCAATCGAAAATGCAGTAAGAATCGGGTGCGGACAGGTAGTGCTGTATGCTTGCGGATATGATACATTTTCTCTGCGGAATCAACATATGGAGCTGAAAATCTTTGAGCTGGACAGGCCTGAGATGACCCACGACAAGCAACACCGCATAAGGCAGACCGGCCTTGAGCAGTCTTGTCAGGTAGAATTCATAGGGTGCGATCTGTCCTTGTCGTCCTGGAGGAAAGAGTTGATCAACAGGGGCTTTGGCTGTGGCAAGTCATCCTTTGGAAGCCTGCTCGGTATCAGCTACTATCTTTCAAAAGAGGAGTGGAGGCATCTCATTGGAACGATCTCTTCGTTTGCATGTGAAGGGTCGTCCATCTGCTTTGACTACCCGCTTGCAGAAGGAGGAGCGGAAAGCCAACGTAACCGGGAACTCGCAGCTGCAGCAGGCGAACCGATGAAAGCAAAGTATTCCTATGGTGAAATGGAAGCTTTGCTTTCGGAGGCAGGGTTTCTGATTTATGAACACATGAACGCAGCCGAGGCTACGGAAGCTTTCTTCCGGGAATCGACTATGATGCATTGGAACGGGACCGGCGTCTGCAGGGAGCCATGCTGGAGGTACGCCGGAAATTCGGCCCCAATGCCGTCTTCAAGGGTATGAACCTCCTTGAAGGCGCAACCACACTGGAACGGAATCAGCAGATCGGAGGCCACAAAGCATAAGTGCCCCTTCCTGCTGATCGGCAGGAGGAGCATGACAATGAGTACAATAGGCGTAATGGCAATGCCAGCCAATTTCCGGTACCGGGAGGTCTTCCTGAAAGGACGGCCAAGGCATGACCGGTATGATTCTTTTCGAATCCGGCATCCGAGCATGGACAGGGGCCACAGAGCGAAGATCTTTTCCCCGTTTGATGCTCTGAAAGGCTTCAATGAGGCCGTTGCAGCGAAGGATGTGCTGTATGAGAACAGGATTGAGCTTCTGCAGGAGGATTCCGAGGAGCTCTCCCGGAGGCTGAACATCTTGCATAACCTGACCTTTAACAGCCGTATGGCCAGGGAAAACCTCGTGCAGGTGTCAGTTACATACTATGAGCCATGCAGCGATAAGAACAATGAAGCTTACGGCCTGAAAGGCCAGTACAAAACGATCACCGGCATCTGCTGGAACGTGGATGCCGAAGTGAACCAGACGATCCTGATCGACAGGGCGAAGATCCCGTTGGGGAACGTCCTGAAGATCGAAGCCTCCGGGGATCTCTTCCGGAAGGACTGGGATGACCCCTGGAACTGCTGAACAAGCACTTACAAATGAATAATCAATATCGACTTTAAATCGCGCAAGCGGAGCAGCCCCGGGAAACCGGACTGAGAAACTACCAAGCACCGTACGAAGCCGAATCCAAAATGGTGGGACAACCATATCCCTTCATGGATTCGATTCGCACGGTGCTTTTTCTTTTGCTCTGCCTGCGCATTTTGCACCTGCCGCTTACCTTCGTACAGCGTTTGGAGTCACCTGCTCCGGCGCGTAGGAAGGAAAGAAAAATGTATTTCAATCAGGTGGAATTTGGACAGAGAGTCAAGGCCCTTCGCAAAGAGAACGGGCTGACGATCCAGCAGATGGCTGACGATCTGAACATCAGCTATGAGCATTACAAGAAAATCGAGAATGGCGGCCATGGGTGCTCCATTACAGTCCTTCTCGACATCAGCGCCTACTTTGACGTCAGTACTGATTTCCTGCTGACCGGCAGATCCTTCGAAACCTTACATATCCAGAAGCAGCTCACCGAGGCACAGACGATTCTCTCGGACATCATGAAAAACCTGAAATAAGCCAGGGGGTCGTATAAAGGCCTGTTTTTGGGCAAAACGGGTCGTCTCGCATCCCTGTGTAAATAGCCGTTTTCAAATAAACTGATACCCGTAACAACCAAGTTGTTACGAGGTCTTCGGACCAAGTGCTCCTTGACAACTGAATATACATTCTTCAGGCACAAACCTGTGATGAGGAGCTACATCAGCGGCGAACGCCACGATGCCCTGCAGTGGGCGGAGCGAAAGCCGGTCTGTAAGTCCGGGACAGCTTCCCGGATAGCTATGAACCGTCACAGAATGATGAGACTTCCGTACCGGGCTCTCCCGGGCGGCTCGGTGAGAACCACGGAGGGGTATAACGGCCCATGGATCCGGTAAGCTGCCGGACGCCTGAATGTATTCCCGCATTTTCCGGGGGTGTCGAGGACAAATACGGAAAGACCATATCAAACGAATCCAACGGACTGCTGTTCTGTTCCAGTTATGGCAGTTCGTTTTACATAGACGGCGATAGTGCCGCCGGAAGGAGGAAACATAGATGGATTTACAAATCGACAAAGAATTTGCCGAGAAGATCCCACCCCTTACCAAGGAAGAATATGAACAGTTGGAAGCTAACATCCTGGCAGATGGTGTGGTGATCAATCCTCTGATTGTCTGGAACGGAGTGATCGTAGACGGACATAACCGATATCGGATCATTCAAGCCCATCCTGAAATCCCTTTCCAGATTCACGAGAAAACCTTTTCAGACAGGTATGAAGTCATTGCCTGGATCTGCAAGAATCAGCTTGGGCGAAGAAATCTGACACCAGCACAGCGTAAGTATCTCATTGGCAAACAATACGAGGCAGAGAAAGCGAGACATGGATTTGATGAGAGTATCCAATCCCGAGATGAACTGGGCCAGTTCCACCGGATGGGACAAAATGTCCCATCCGGTGACGAAGTAAGGACAAGTGAAAAGATTGCCAGAGAACTTGGGACAAACGAACGCTATGTCCGCCGTGCTGAGGAGTTTGCCAGAGGCATCGATGCTGCTGAAGAGGCTGTCCCCGGTATCAAACAGGAAATCTTTTCCGGAGACATCCATCCTCCGGACAAAGATATTGTCGCAGTTGCACGTGCTCCCTCGGAAGAACGGAAAGCACTCGCAGAGCAGCTGAGGCATCCGGGATCTGCGAAAAAGAATTCAACATTCTTTTTTCAGGACGATGAACCTGAAGACGACGAAGATGAAGATGCTCCGGTCGAATTCAAACCAAGTACGGCATCGATCCTGGCGATTTCTGAAGGGATGGACAGCAGCTCAGACCGGTCCGGATCCGGTGTAGATACAGAATTCATCATCCTGGAACTGGGAAACGCATTGGAAAGCATGATGTTCCGATGGGAAACCTGTATCAGCGATTATAGGAAGGAAGCAATGGCAAAAGACTGCCAGAAGAAAATCAAAGAACTGGTACTGGAAGGTATCCGGTACCTGCAGCAGTACAAAGGAGGAGTACGAAATGAAGTTATCTGATAAGGAATACAAAGAGATGTACATTCGCAGCAATGAGCTTGAGATCCCGCGCCGTGCATACCAGCGGTCGCTGAATGTAGCAAGGGTGCGCCAGATCGCGAAACACTTCGATGAGCGAATCGCCAACGAACCGAAGGTCAGTCTCAGAAACGGACACTATTATGTCTTCGATGGTCAGCATACGATCGCTGCGAGAGTAGAAAGAAACGGCGGTAAGCCGCTTGCGATTCTCTGCAAGGTTTATCTGGGGCTTAGCGAAAGCGATGAGGCAACACTCTTCGCGGAGCAAAACGGATATTCAGCAGATCTGACTGCCGGTGTCAAGCTCAGGGCTCTGATTTATGCCGGGGATCCGCTTGCATGCAGCTTCCAGAAAGCTACTGAGGACACGGGTATAACACTTGATTTCAGCCAGCAGGGCGGAACCAAAAGGCTTGCCTGTATTGCGACTGCCTTTAATGAGTTCAGGAAGATCGGTCCGGAGAAATACAAAGAAGCCCTTACCATTCTGCTGGAAGCATGGGATGGGGCCTTCGATTCCCTCAGGGCAGAATCGGTATCTGCCATGTGTGAGTTTGTAGACCTTTATGAAGGTGAATATGACCGCAAACGTCTGATCAGACGCTTCCGCGGTTACGATCCGATCAACATTTTCCGCAAAGGCCGTGCCATGGGCGATAATATGCCAGGATACAAGAAATATCTGTATCAGGTATGGGCAATGTATAACGGAACAAGTGTAAAAACTGCCCTGCCCCTGAAATTCTAAGGAGGTCGCCAATGACGGAAATGAGAAAAAACTGGGTTTACCGGCGCGGCGATATCTACATCGCCAATCTGAACCCCTTCAGAGGCTCGGAGCAAGGAGGCACGAGGCCGGTTCTGGTTCTGCAAAACAATGACGGCAACTATTACTGCCCGACATTGATCGTGGCCCCTTTATCGTCAAAGCTCAAGAAACCGAACCTGCCGACTCATTTCCTCCTGAAGAAAGGCCGGGGCCTGATGACAGACTCCATCGTGGAGCTGGAACAGATCAAAACCATAGACAAATGCCGTATACAGCGGTATATCGGCAAGATTACGCCGGAGCAGATGTCCGGAGTTGAAGAAGCCATCCAAAAAAGCCTGGGGATGTACATCCCTGAGTGCGTGGAGGCACCATAATGCAGGAGGACACAATGATGGAAGCATGTGTTGAATATGATTTTCCGGAAGGTGCTGTGCCGGAGATGCCGGAGAAACGCTGTTATACCGTGGACGAGCTGATGCTTATCCTGGACTGTGGACGCCGCACGGTATATGACCTTTTGAAGAGAAACGAGTTCCGCTATGTCAAGCTCGGGGGAAGTGGCTACAGGATCTCCAGAAAAAGCTTTGACGAATGGCTGGACAAACAGAGCTGCTGACACCCTTATGGCTTGTCAAGGATGTCGTTTCATAGAAAACGAGTGATTGACATCCTAAAATCTTCGGCGGTTCCCCGCTATGCTGTTGCCAGGTCGCGAGACCTGGCAACACTACATACTGGAGGTGATTGGCATGACTCTGCCAAAGAAAACAATGTCAGTCCGGGAAATGGGAAAGCTTCTCGGGCTGAAAAAGGTGGAATCCTACTGGCTGGTCCACAAAGAGTATTTTGAGACCATTCTGGTAGCCGGGAAAATGCGAGTCGTAATCGAAAGCTTCGAAAACTGGTATGCCCGGCAAGTGAAGTACCATAAGGTTACCGGTGAAGCTCCTGGAGAAATATTGAAACAAGAGTCTTACTCTGCCGGTGATATCGCAGAGATCCTTGGAATCAGTGAAGATTACGTCTATCAACTGATGAAAGCAGGAGGCGTGAAGACGATTGTAGTGAACTACTGGCAGCGCTTCCCCAAAGAAGCCTTTGACCAATGGTATGCATCTCAGTCGAGATACCGGAATGCAGATGACAGACTTCGGGATGCAGAGCTTGAAGAAAACTCTATGAGCATGCCCGATATGGCACGCCTGTTGGATGTGCCCAGGTCTAACGTATACAGCATTCTTAACAGCGACCTTGGAAAAGAAACGCTCGAAGTGATTGTTGTTGCGGACCGGAAGCGAATTACAAAAGAGAGCTTTGAACGATGGTATGCGAGCCAGACGAAATATCTTAAGCCGGAAGATCAGCCTGAGGGAGTTCCTCGTCGTCATAAGACCTATGCGGATTCCTTGGTCAAGAAAAAAGTGCGGACGAATAAAGGAACAAAAGAAGTCCGTTATAGCGACAATCCTGATTATTTGACAGTGGATGAAGCTGCCCTGCAGGCAAAGACCTCAACGGCGAGGGTCTATAAATGGATTAGCGCAGGACGCTTTCCGGTCCTAAGGATCTCCAAGATGGTGACGCGCATCCCGAGAAAAGAATTCGAGGCATTCCTCGAAGAAAACATAAACAGAAAGTGAGGAAAAACGATGGCTTCGATTGTAAAACGACGCAACCGGTTTAATGTGGTCTATCTCTATACTGACGCAAACGGAAACAGGAAGCAGAAATGGGAAACCTTTAAGACCATTGAGAAGGCAAAAGCCAGGCAAAAGGAAATCGAGTACAAGGAACAGATCGGAACCTTTGTGGTTCCGCAATGCAACACGCTTAACGAACTGCTGAAAGAATATGTGGCTTTGTACGGAAAGAACACCTGGGCCATGTCAACCTACAGCTCTAATCTTGGCACCATCAATAACTACATCGCCCCGTTTATCGGAGACATGAAACTGAAGGACATTACTCCTCGGATTTTGGAAAAATACTATCAGCAGCTGCTGAAAACGAAGCCGGTCAAGAACCCTATCACCGGGAAGGCTAAAGGTGATTTTGTCGGCACGTCTACGGTCCGTGATGTTCATAAGCTGCTTCGAAACTGCTTTGGGCAGGCCGTAAAGTGGGAACTGATGGAAAAGAACCCGGCGCTCAATGCGACTGTCCCCAAGCACAAAAAACAGGAACGAGAAATATGGACAGCAGAGATGCTGTTTCATGCCATAGAAGTATGTGAAGATAGAACCGTTTCCTCAGCCGGTATCCCAATCGGGCGATGACGATGAGGTTTCACCGCTGGATTTTCTGGATCAATTGGCGGCAATGGCCCCTGATTAAACTGATTGTGGGCC
>Ga0208297_1000742_pt1 | contig 50395 bp, 40 predicted proteins | sample LMS_cellobiose_e_FD_187367 | JGI IMG/M metagenome (GOLD analysis project Ga0208297, IMG submission 187367) | Rumen-fistulated moose microbial communities from Alaska, USA - LMS_cellobiose_enrichment (SPAdes) (version 2) | ecosystem: Host-associated > Mammals > Digestive system > Stomach > Rumen... | reverse complement strand
ATCTATTATGCCATTTTGAGTGAGAGAATCAGTATCATTCAGGACGGTGTTATTGTCCATAAAAGAATTAGCCTTCAGATAATCGACAATATCATTCTTAATTTGTTCCATGCTTTATTATCCCCTTCACTATCATGTAGTGGGTCATAGGTACAGAATCTGTTTTCAATGAAAGTTAACTCTATACCAGTTGATGTATTTATACTGACTGATGTATTTTTACTATTTAATTAAAGTCTTACTTCTTGAATGTTATATATTTATATAGGTGTATTAAATGAGTGTATTTAAACTAGCCCGTTAAAAAGCCTGTGTATATGGGCATAGGCAATGAAAAAAAGGAAAGTTCTAAAAAGGAAAGTTCTAGATTTCCTCAGTTTCAGCTTTCCTCTACTTTTTGCCTTCCCGCCTCAAAAGCCCTGAGATTCACCTCAATCGTTTTCTGAGGCACAAGGGCTTTTACGCTCTCAATCAGGGTTTCTTTCGGAATGGGCAGATAGCCTGAGACTGCCCCTACCATTACGACATTCATTGCAAGCCTGCTCCCGGCTTCAAACGCAAGTTCATCGGCATTGAAGGCTTTTACTATGTATTTTTCAGACAGGGCATCAAGGATATCCGAAACCTCAGGGTATTTTGCCTGCCCAGAGGTAACGGTCACAGGAACTACAGGCTGGGTATTTACAATAATAATTCCACCGTCTTTCAGGAAATCCAGGTACCTTACGGCTTCCATTGGCTCAAGGGCAAGCATGAGGTCTGCACCTTTTTTCGGGATCATGGAGCCATAAGTTTGCCCGATCCGGATATGGTTCACAACAGAGCCTCCGCGCTGGGCCATACCGTGTGTTTCCGCAGCCCGGATGGGCAGCCCTGCAGTAACGGCAGCTTTTCCGATAATGTCTGAGGCAAGGATTGCGCCCTGCCCTCCTACTCCCGTAATAAGAAGGTCAAACTTTTTTTGCTCAGCCTGGCTCATTTCTTCATCTCCTGAATAGCTTCAAACTTGCAGATCTGGGCACAGACCCCGCACCCGCTGCAGAGTGCCGTAATCACAGCACATTTGTTTTCCTCATCAAACTCAATTGCAGGACAGCCGAACTTTACACACTGCTTACAGCCTTCGCATTTTTCAGGTTCAACAATATACGGGACCCTCCGTATGCCTGCCCTTTTCCCTGAAATCACACAGGGCTGCCTGGCAATAACCACAGCTGTACCTTCAAACTCCTTTGCGGCTTTAAGTGCTTCCTGAGTTTCCTCAAGCTTGTAAGGATTGACAACCGACACGAATTCGGCACCCATTGCTTTACAGAGCTCGGCAAGCGATACTTGAACGGCTGGCTCCCCTGTTACCGTAAACCCGACACCAGGATTTGGCTGATGCCCGGTCATGGCTGTAATGCGGTTGTCAAGGATTGTAACTGTAATATTCGCTTTATTGACAATTGCATTAAGGAGCGAGTTCATACCTGTGTGGAAAAAGGTTGAGTCCCCTATGGAACAGCAAATCGGGCGCTTTTCCCCTGCGTGGTAAAGCCCTGAGGCAATGCTGATGCTCGAGCCCATGCAAAGTGTAGTATCAACAGTACCGCTCTGGATTCCGAGGGTATAACAGCCGATGTCGCTGGGATAAATCGCATCTTTTCCAAAGACCTTTCTCATGGAGTAAAAAGTCGCCCTGTGAGAGCAACCTGCACAGAGGGCAGGTGGGCGGGGTGCAAGCTCAATCGCCGTGCCAGACGGTTCGAGTTCTGTCTCAAGATCAAAAGTTTTCTTAAGAGCCTCAAGGAATGCACCTACATCCAGTTCCCCTTCCCTTGGCACAAAACCGTTAGCTTTCCCGAGCACTGAGACCTCAATCCCAGCTTCCTGTGCGATCATCCTTACCTGCTCTTCCACAACAGGCTCAAGCTCCTCGAACACAAGCACGGCATCTACGGTTTTAAGCAGCTCAAGAATCAGCCGCCTTGGAACTGGATAAGCTCCAATTTTAAGGAAGGAAGCCTCAATTCCAAGCTCTACAAGTGCTTCTTTTGCATACACTGCCGCAATGCCTGCACCTATTACCCCGAGTTTTGCTTCAGGCTTGAGCTTAAGGGAATTCCAGGGAGATTCGGCAAGGGCATCCTCAATAGGCTGCTGGATAGAGAGGAGATGGGTATGGCGTTGGCGGGCATTCTTGGGAAGCATTACCCAGCGGTCAAGCAGTTTTTCAAAGTGTGGAACCGCCTTTTCTGCAGGGATCTCTCCCAGCTCGATATCAGATTTCCCGTGTGAGATCCGGGTAGTGGGCCGGAAGATTACAGGGACTTCAAACTTTTCAGAGAATTCGAAAGCATAGGGAAGCATATCTTTGGCTTCCTGGGGGGTTGAAGGGTCAAAACAGGGCACAAGGGCAAACTGGGCATAGCGCCGCGTATCCTGCTCGTTCTGGGAGGAGTGGCAGGAAGGGTCATCGGCAACGATTGCAATAAGCCCGCCTTTCGTCCCTGCATACGCAAGGGTCATAAAAGGATCGGCTGCAACATTTAACCCGACATGCTTCATTGTCACTACAGAACGGACACCTGCCCAGGCAGCTCCGACTGCAACTTCCATTGCGACCTTCTCATTAACCGACCATTCTATATGGTAATCCCGGTCTTCCCGGCATGCAAGCGTATCAATAATATCTGAAGAGGGGGTTCCGGGATAGCCTGCAATAACCTGCACGCCTCCTTCAAGGAGCCCACGGGCGATTGCCACATTTCCAAGCATGTACTCACGCATAGTCATAATTCATATCTCCAGCATCTAAACAGGGAAATCCTGCTTAATAACAAATTAAATATATTCTTGTTATTTGCATCAGCAAATCCAATTATTTCCTCAATTATACTAGCGAAATTTCAATAAGATTTGAGATTTAATAAGTTTGAAGTTCAATAAGGACAGCCCGGTAAATAGACGTGCTGCCCGAGACCAGGTAAACTTTTGCATTATTGAAATAGCACGATCAATAATATACTTTCGGATAAGTGCTCTGAAGTATTCCTCAAATAAATAAGTATGAAATTATTTAGTGGTTCATATCTGAGGTAAAACTTTTTCCATGTATTATATTAGCCACTCAGATACGTTTTTGGCTATGAGCCTATATGGTACTGCATACCGTAGATTTGAGATGTTAAAAGAAGCAACAGGGGATCAGGATTTAATCGCCACCAGTAAAGGATTTACTAAATAAAAGGGGCGTAACGAAACCAGAAATTGTTCGCTTACTGCCCGGCTGATGGATAAATGTCTCAATATTCCAATAACTCAATTTTTTTCAGGAACGCTGCAAGTTTTTTGATTTCATCCAGTTCGAAATCAAGTTCTTCACCTTTCAGGGACGCTTTAAAGATCTCTCTTTTTGCGGGGATTTCAGCCACAACATTCACGCAGTTCACCGATGCCAGCATTTCCTCCCTTATATCCGGCTCAACCTTATTAAGCACAAAATAAACTTTACATCCGCATTGCCCTCCAAACTCATCGAACTTCTTTGAGAGCTTGAGGGACTCGTAAGAGGGATCAATGACTACAAGAATGAGGTCAAAGTCCTTATCAACCCCGCGCCCGAAATGCTCGGTGCCAGCCTCCGTATCCACGATAACAATATCGTCTTTCCCGAGATCCAGGTTTTCAAGAAACTCCCTGGTCAGTGTTCCCATTGGGCAGGCGCAACCTTCCCCGAAATCATGGATTTTACCAACCGCCATCAGCTTTACCCCGTCCTTTTCCTCAACAAATTCCGGCGGGAGGTCAGAAAAACTCCACCTGTTTTTAAAAAATCGGGATTGCTGTTGCACCGGCTGTCCAGAAGTACCTTCATTGGCTGCCAGCCCCCAGAACTGGGTGGTTTTTGGAGCTGCCCTCAGCTTTTCCTTAAAGCCCTTCTTTCCTCCGAAATATTCCATAAGGTCCCGTGGAGCTGCCATTCCCAGCTGGCTATGCAACCCATAATTTGACTCGTCAATGTCAAGCACAAGCACGTTTTTAGTTTTTGCCATTTCCTTTGCTAGGAGAGCCGAAATCGTACTTTTTCCGCTACCTCCTTTCCCGCAGACTGCTATTTTCATATCCGGTTCACCTATCCTGGTAATTTATCCTGCTGACGTGAACTAACTCTCCTGCTTTCTGATTAAAGCGAGGAGGAACCTTCTTGCTTCACTCTTCGAACTATTGTTCGCAAGTCCACAAACCTATCCCCTACGTTCCGCAGGTGTCAGATAACTATAAGATTTTGATTAGAATTGTGATACTCGTAAATATTGCATAATTTAGAGGATGGCTCAAATCTTCCTATCTTAGAACAGTTTTTCCCAGCTATTCAGATTTATACTCTAATTTTGTTACGGAACTGCTCCATGAAGCGTAGGAGAAGGTTTTACTTCGTGCACTAAAATGTGCTGTAAATCAAACCTTGAGGTTGATTCTTAGTTTGTTCATTTCTTTTTATTTATTAAGATCGATTCGGTATTTGTAGGCTTTTAATTATATATTACACATTTTGAAAAGATATACAGGTTTTATAAAGCTTACTATAATGAAGTTGACGGCTTTCATTCCATCTATCGGGCTCCGCCCTCCGAAGAAGCGGACTTTCCGTCTTAGAGTAAAATCTTGCTTGAGAAAGGCAGAAAAGGTCAGGCAGAGAGTCGAAAAGAGCAAGATGAAAGGCAAAAAGATAGATAGAGAACTGAAAAGAGACTGAAAAAGAAGAAGCGAAGGAAAAGAAGAAAACTCCAGGGCTCCCTCTCTACAGAGTTAGTTTTTCGGTTCAGTAGATAAAGTCAAGGATAATCGAAATAGCATAGGTGACCAGAGCCATGTGAAAAAAGGGAAGCACTTTCAAGCCGGCTGCTTGACTTTTTTCTTTCAAGAGATAGAGGGTTGATCCTGCAAGAAGTACAAACCCTGCAAGAAAACCATAAAGGGCAATATTTCCAAGTTCCCTCATAAAGACAACTCCTGCAAGTAGATGCAGGATTGTAAAGCCTGTAATCCAGTATATCGTCCCTTTTTCACCATAGAGCACGGTTATGGATTTCATGCCTCTTGCCCGGTCATTTTTCAGGTCTATAAAGTCGTTTAATCCAAGGTGAGCCATTGTCCATGGATATAAAAAAACCATATATAGCAGCATGGTTATGTCCGGCTGCCCGTAGCAGAGATAACCTGCCGCCGGAAAAAGTGTAAAGTCCGTCCTGCCCAAAAGCTGGGCAATCGGATAACTCTGATTTCTCTTTTTTACCTGGTAAAAAGCCTCTATGCCGTAAGAGTACAGCATAATTGCAAACACATATAAAGAGTTTGGATAGGGAAGTGTGAGAATAAAGGCTGAAATGATTGCTATAAGCAGAATAAACAACAGGAGGGCATTTTTTGAAGAAATTTTTCCTGAAGGGATAGGTCTCTCTTTAAAAGGCCTCCAGTACCTTGTGAGCGTGTTCTCCACATCAAGTCTGTCTCTATTCCTGTCCACATAATCGTTAAGTATAAAGCCTGCCCCAAACCCAAGCAGACCCATCAGAGCCACCTTGAGAGTCAACTCCCATGAAAAACCACCATAGTTTGCAAAAGCAAGCATCAATCCAGAGCAGGAGATCAGAGGCCAGACTGGAAGAAAATGAGCACGAATAAGATCAAAATAGGCTTTCAGGGTTTCTATCATTTTTTAGCCTCGATAATAATATGGGTAATTAAGAGAAACTATTACATAAAAATTATGAAAACTGATTGAAATTCCGGTTAAAAAGTTGTTATTTTAAAAAATAAAAAAATAAAATTAAACATTGCATTACAAACCTTACTCAAAGACAATACTATCCTCTCATTCAGGACATTAAAGAAGATTTCCTGGGAAGTATCGTTCTCTACTACAATGCAGTCATCCAGGAAGAGCACACGATCTCCTACTTCTCTGGCAGAGCCCATTTCCTGATTTACCGCATCCATTGCCATGCCCTCTTTTGCGAGGTCTTTAATGATGTTTAAAATCTTCCCCGATCATTTCAGGATCAAGGACTTAGATAGATCCATCAAAAAAGTATAACTAGTGGGCGCATTTAAGATAAATTTAGTAGTTTCTTATTTAATCCACCTGTGATGTTCTCTTGAAGCATTCCAGAGCAAAGCAAAAAGCAAAAAGGTCTTCAAATCAATTTAAAAGAGATAGCACAGATTTTTATTAATAAGTTAGTAGCCATTCCTCAAAATCTTCCCTGATAAAATTAACAAAAAGTCACAATCACTTTATTTAATATTTTCTAAAATTTTCGATTTCAGGAAACATGAAATCAGAATTAGCTCATACAAAACTATTTTTGAAAAACGGAAAAATGTAGCCTTTTAAAAAGGCTACTTAGATATTTCTTCTTTGCATTGCAGAATTAAGTTTATTCAGTGACTTCTTCTACAGGAGCGTCGTCAGTGGCTTCTTCTTCTGCAGGAGCGTCGTCAGTGGCTTCTTCTTCTGCAGGAGCGTCGTCAGTGACTTCTTCTTCTGCAGGAGCGTCGTCAGTGACTTCTTCTTCTACAGGAGCGTCGTCAGCTGCAACATTTTCTTTGGCTTCGTCGTCAACTACAGCATCTTCAGCTGGAATTTCTTCTTCGACTAAAGCTTCTTCGTCAGATGCTTCTTGAACGTCTCCTTCAACTTCGTCTCCACCTGCAGGATCTGCTACTGGAGCTGCTTCGTCAGTCACTTCTTCTGCTCCCTTATTTGCCTCTGGTTCGGCCTGCTCAGCACAGCCAGCTGCAAAGACAACTGTGGCAATAACAAGGAGCATTGCCATAATCTTTAACATTTTTTTCATTAATAATACCTCTAAAGTTCTCTTCCTTTTTACACCCAGCTCATACAAAATCCTATGATTTTGTTATGAGATATTTATGCATGACCAGCCAATTACATTAAAACTTTTCGATTTGGTAAAAAAAATAATACAACAATATAGTTCATATGATTAGAATGCATGCCCCCAGACTACTTGTAATAAGACAAGAATTATAAAAATCCTTCTAATTTATTTATACTTAAAATATCTAAAATAAATAACAGAAGGCGAATAAATGTGTAGAAGATTAAAAAAGAAGGATTATTTGGACAGAAAAGTATTTAAAGGTGGTATGACATCCCTCCGTTGAAGAAATACAAATCTGTAAATACTCGGTTTGAAAAAATATGTGAAAGCCGTTTGAGGCAGAACACTGAAAAATCACAAAACTCTTAAGTCCTGCGGCAAGGCTCAAAAAGAATTCAAGAATTCTCTGTTCATAGGTTACGCCAGACCTGTAGAAAGTGAACATGAAGCAAAAGCTTTCATAAAAAAGATAAAGGAATTACACAGGGATGCAAATCATAATGTTTCGGCTTATTTTGTAAAAGAAAAAAGCTCCTTTGCACTCAAATATGACGATGACGGAGAGCCCGCAGGCAGCTCAGGAAAACCTGTTTTTAAAATACTGGAGTCAAAGGAGATCTGGAATGCAGTTGTTGTCGTGACCAGATATTTTGGGGGAATAAAACTGGGTTTTGGGGGACTTTCAAGAGCATACAGGAATACAGCACTTGCCGCTATTGAAGAGGCAGGAATTGTCGAGGTATTCGAACAGGTTAAATTAAGAGTACGTCTGGGATATGCGGAAAGCCAGAAAGTAAGAAATCTGATCGAGAAATATGGAGTTATCAGGAAGGAAATGTATACAGACACCGTGGAATTCATTATTCTTGTAAACAAGGAGCTTGAAGATGAATTAGTAAAAAAGCTGACAGATGAGACAAAAAGCAAAGCTGAAATTGAGAGGCTTTAACTCCAACAAATAAATTTGAACTTTAACTAACTGCCCTTAAAACGACCGGCTAATAACTAATTATTCCCAAACTGAAGATCCAGGAATTTTTAAACTTAATTCTATGACATTTACAGCAGGTATATAAATAGTACAGGCATATTCCTGTTGAATGTTTCTGGAGGGCAAAAAGCCGCATATCGCAGTAATTGCAGGCTGTATATTCTACGGCATGAATGGGCTCTTCATTGACCGCATTCACAATATGTCAATTGCTCCCATAATATTTTACAGGCTATTTTTTGGTCTGCTGTTTCTTTTTATATATATAGCTGCCAGGGGAAAAACCTCAGATCTGAAATTAAAGAAAAGAAAGGGAAGCCTTCTCCTTCAAGGAGTGCTTGTAGTCGCATGCATGTTGCTCTATTTTACCTGCCTGAAAATTACCTGCGTCTCTATTGCTATCCTGCTTCAGTACACTGCCCCCTTCTACGTAATGCTTGCCTCTCCTCTTATCCTGAATGAGAAGATTAGGAAGGAAAGTATATCTGCTCTCTTTATAGCAATTACGGGAGTATTCCTTATAGTAAAGCCGGAAAGCCTTTCAGGCATTGAACTTACTGGCAACTATATGCTTGGTATTGCAGCCGGGCTGCTCTCAGGAGTAATCTTTGCGGCATTGATTATGAACGTAAAAATCCTGAAAGCAGAATATCCTGAACTTGCAATTATGTTCTGGCCCATGGGAGTCGCCCTTCTGCTTCTAAGCCCCTTTGCATTAGAGATTTCTCCCGATGCACTTTACTGTAACCTGAAGGTGCTTATAGCCTTTGGGATAGTATCCATAGGTCTTGGAGAGATATTTACCATTCTGGGATTTGCTAATCTTAAAGCCCAGACCGGCAGCCTTCTTGCCCTGGTAGAACCTGTCAGCGGAGTATTCTTTGATATTGCTGTACTGGGAATAGGATTGCCTTCCGAGACACTTGCAGGCTGTGCACTTATACTGGCTTCTGCAGCATTCATAAGCTTCAAGGGTTCTGAAAATATAAAGGAAAGCGAGGATAAAGCTCTCTTTTGAAGATACTTAACAGGAGGCTCTTAACGAAAACTCACTGTGAGAAGTAGTTATCTCTCGCTCTGACAAGCGCTTTTATGTTCTCAAGTGGAGTATGGGGAGCAAGCCCGCAGCCCGGGGCAAGAATATCAATTCCGTCCTCAAGGCAGGCAGTAGCTTCAATAAGGACTGCTTCAGTTCCTTTTATCAGAAGAGTATCAGAAGGGGAAACATTTCCTATAAGGCGTACCCTGTCACCTGTAATTCTCTTTGCGGAACTGACGTCTACTTTTTCTTCAATGCTTATTCCGTCAAAGCCTGCATCTGCAAGCGGGTCAAGCACTGCAGTAGCGTCGCCGCACATATGAAGAACCTTAAAGCCTTTTACTTCCCTACAAAATTTTCTATATAGAGGGAAGACCGATGTTTCAAACATTTGAGGAGAAATAATATCAGGTCCTGCCTCGGAATCTATAAGAGTTATGGCATGAGCCCCTCTTTCGAGCAGACCATTGGCGTATTCTATACATGCATCAATAAGAACTCCCATAAGTTCCTCAACTACATCAGGGTTTGTCACGAACCACCTAAGGTAATTTTCCATTCCTGCAAGTATGGAGGCAAGTCCTGCAGGGCCCACAACTCCGGCAACAACAGATACAGTCTCCCCTACTTTTTCATTCAGAATTTCAACGGCATCCAGCACTACTGAGGTTCGTCTGCTCTCAAGGAGTGAATCCGGAACTGTTATATCCCTTACATCTTTCTTTTTTTTGCAGGGGAAATCCGTTATATAGGGCTGTATATCTATACTTCCTTCATCTACTGTGCAGCCAAGCGTCTCGGCAAGCACGGTAATGTCGAAAGGACAGCGTACATTCTCGAATCCCGCAATCTCATATCCTGCCAGTGCGAGAGCAGCCATCTTTTCGGCATTGTAATGTGCCTGGGGCCAGTATGCACCAGTCATTTCCATAAGTTCGACAGTGCCGGTCTGGGTTACCGAACAGACAGGGACGATATCTAATGCCTCTCCTTTGAGTGCCTTCTCAAATCTCTCTCTTAGGGTAAATTTATTCATTTTGTCACCAGAATGGGCTTATCAGCTGAAAGAATGCTTTTTGAAGTATTATCATGTATTTGATAATATATTAAAGTGAAGATATAAGATTATATAAAATTTCATTAGGACAAAATAAGATTAACATGAGTTAAAAATCCCATCAGTAAAAAAAAACTATTATTGATGGAAAAACAAAAAATAGTATGAAAAGAGGAGATCAGGCCTCAGGAAGTTTCAGAACACTTAAAGTTGTAAGTTTTACTGAAAGTTGTAAGTTTTACTGAGAAGTATTAATGCGCCAGTTACCCGGAGGTGCTGTAATCTCAAATGTAGCACCTTTGCCCTCGATTCCGGTTTCTCTTATTTCCAGTCCTGTAATGGAAAGAATGCCTCTTACAAGGAAAAGTCCTAACCCTGTGTTTTTCCCAACGGATTTTTCAAAAATCAGTTCTTTCATTTCAGAAGGAATTCCTATGCCATTATCTTTTATTTCTATTACAAGACTATCTTCAACCCTGCGAGAACTAACAATAATTTCAGTTACATGTTCTCCATGTGCCCTTGCGTTATCAAAAAGGTTGTAAAAAGCTTTTTTAAGTAGAGGATCGGCATATACATCCAGTCCGCTCTCCTCAATGGAAAACTTAATGTTCTGACCGGAGAAAGGGAAGGCTGCTTCTTTTGCCGTATCACTAATGGATTGCCAGGTAGGGGAAACTACTCCAAGTTCCTGGTAGTCTTTGGTGAAAACAATCTGGCTGTGAATTGTCTCTATACCTTTGTTGAGATTTCGAAGATACTTCCCAATTCGAGGATCGCTCCGGACATCTTCAGGAAGAGTTTCTGAAATCAGTTCAGTGTAACCGGAAAGTACATTCACCTGATTGAGAATATCGTGTCTGGTAATATTGCTCATGAGATTTATTTTTTTATTAGCCTGTCTCAGAGCTTCCTGATACTTGTAAGTTTCTGTAATATCATGGATCATTATCAGCTTACCCTCTTCATGGTTTTTTGTCATAAGAGGGCTGATACTAAAAGTAAAGTACTTTGTTTCAAGTCCGTTCTTCATGGAGATTTCTCTGCTGAAAGTACCCGAACCCATTTCACTCTGAGGGATCTTCACTTCATCCCCAAAAAGATCATTTAAGTTTTTCCCGATAACCTCTTTTTCTGTTTTTCCTGCCAGTTCAAGGGCAGCCTTATTGATATCTACTATGGAATCCTGAAGGTCTACCACGATATATCCATCGTGCATAGATTCAATTACGTTTCCTCTCGCAATCGGGATAATACTGAGGAACTCATGCTGCATAATGCCCCAAAAAAGAATCAAACCCGTGACTGTAAATGCAAATGGAGTAGGATCAAAGAATGCAAAAGGACCTATATCTGCGATATGGAAAATGTTCCCTAGAATTGGAATGAAGGCTGCCGTGAGAGCAATTGCTGCCTGAGCCTTATAGGGTGTAGTTAAATGGACATATTGCTTGATGAAGAATAAGACTCCAAATAGGATTAAAATGAGAGAATAGATGTAAAATATCCAGAAGAAAGGCCCATGTACGAGTACTAGAAGTGGGAAGCCTCCTGAGATATCCAGGTAATATGTTGTAAAATGCATCCTATGAAAGCTATTTGTAAGCATTGAGAAAATTGCGAGAAAAGGAAGCATGAGAAAAACATTTTCATACTTTCTCATGAATTCTTTGCCAACCCCTGAATACTCAGCTGCAAACATAAACCACGCTACAGGAGCAAACGCAATCCCAATATATTCGAAGCGGGCAAAGAGATATTTGAGCTTAATGTCCATAAGTCCAACTTCAAAAGCATAATTCAAGGACCAGAGAGACATACTTAACATAATAAGTATGAAATACTTGGAAAAATACATCCTGCGGTAGTTAAAGGACTTGTATGCTTTGATTGCAAGCAAAGCCGATATAAGCCCCGAAAAAATTAATGCTCCCATATAGGGAAATGCAGCGGTATGAATTTGCAGGGAAATAGGACTACCTTCCTTTTATGAATAATCGTTCTGTGAATAGGGAGAATCAGACGAACGGAGCTAAAAAACATAAGATGTTAAATAATTACAAAGACCCAGATATATAAGTTTTTGCATTAAGTTAGGAGGTATACAGGGCTTTTTAACTCGGGGAATGAGGAGGCACAGCGAGAAGTCCCTTCCTCGGAAGTACAAACTTCATAAGAAATTGAGACTTTTCGAGATTCAAGTTGATGATGAAGTACTCGTAGGTAGCTCATCCCTCGAAACTGAACCAAAAGCCGAAGATTTCAGAGAGGGGTAGTTCACGGTACAACTCAGACTTGATACGCCTGATAAAGAGAAAGGATAGAAAACTAAAGAAACCAGGAGAATAATTTTTCGTAATTTTGACTGCATTCCTCATAAGGACCGTTATGGACGATTTTTGCCATCTTTCCTCCGGGAAGCTTATATACCTGGATCTCTTCACTACTGATTTTTTCAAAGATTCTTGAAATTGGCACTGCAACCTCTATATCAGCATTTTCTTCTTTGTCAGCCTTCTGGACTTCTTAATGCGTTATAGAAACCTTGATCTCAGCTCCATGGAGGTTAAAATTCTCTCAGGGCAGAAATTTTCAAGAATTTTCTAACATTAAGGAGGGAATTACTCGCCTGATTTGCTGCCAGAACTCTGCAGCTTGGAGTTTGGAACTCATCCTGAAGCAGCAAAACGACTTACACAGGTTCAGCCATCTACTGAAAAAAATATTTTCTGCCCTGAGAGTACTTTTTACCCCCTGGGTGTGGGGAGGTCAAAATATATAAACTTTTTGATAAAAATCTAAATGTAAAATGATGATGGATAAACTCCCTGAAATTTAGTAAAGAATAAAAAGGATGCCTTAAAATTCTTCACTACTCTGATAGAAATTGAGAATTTCAGGCAGCCCCATATTGAATTTATACTTTTCAGAGCTTGAAGCTTCAAGGATTCTCTGTTTTATATAATACAGCGCACTAAGGAGACTATCACTGTCCTCAGGATCGTTTTCTCCAGAACTCAGATCTCCAGCATAAGGATGGATATTTTCCTCAAGAGCATTCAGAAGCCTTTGATCAAGGCTGTTTAAGAAGTAAGTATCCAGCACCAGAAGGTTTGAGACCTGCTCGTAGAAATCTATAAGTTCCCGAAGCCAGTCCGGAACCCAGTAATCTCTTGAACACTTTTGCCTGTTAAGGAACGAAAGATAACTGGAGATAGTGTTTATGAGATCTTCGGTTAACCTGTTATCAGGAAACACGATTGGGAAATGTTTCATTACTGCAGGCGCAGTATATTCTGAGTATGCCATTTCAGACTTATGGATTGAAGGAAAGAGTCTGGCAATAGAACTGTTAAGAACCGCAGTAACATAAGCATACTTACTCGAATCCTTGAGGACAATACCGCACCCGTTCTCAAACACATGATTACCGGTAGCATCGTATGCAGCCTGCAGATGATAACCCTCAGTAGCAATAATTTTAGGAACGTTGAAATACTCCATGAACTTTCTACCGCGTATACTATAGTCTGAAGATTTAAGAGGCGAGTTATCATGGCGGAATTCTCTTTTGAACTCCAGAATTCTGCCGTAAGTCATAGGGAACCTTGCTCTGAGTTCTTCAGGAGGAATTACAGCGTATTCTCTCCTTTTTTCCCCCTCAGACAATTCATAAGGCAGAATAAAACCGTAAGGTGAAGGATGAAATGTGAATTTGTCGGAAAAAGCCTCTGACACATACGGATAGACAAGTTCAGGCTCTAAAAATACAGGCTTACACATGCCCTCGCAAAGATAATACGAGTCGAAACCTCCTTCTTCAGGAAGGACAAGCCTGTGAAGTAGTTTGTGTTTTGTGTTTACACCTCCGAAGATACTTTCGGAAATATCTCCAAGTGTAACAGGAATTTCACGGATCTTTTCTACAATTTTGTCTTGTTTAAGAAACATCTATTTTTCACTTCTGTAGAAATACATTGAGAAATATCTTCTCTTATGTTTTCTTATGTTTTTTATTTTCAGTACTCACTTACCTGAATGAGACACAACAATTCAATGATCATTCTGGTTTTCGGACTTTTGGACCCCCTAAATATCAAAGTCCTGCCTGAAAACTGATAGGATCGGATTACTTATGCAGAGAATAGTACAACACAATAAGTATATAAATATAATCTTACTGATAATAAATTATAAATATAAATCGTGATAAATAAGAATCTAAAAATAAATAGAGTGTAACAGGATTCGTGCCAGAACTGGCTAAAGGGGTTTAAATATATGCATCACGATTATACGTGTATGCAGGAAAGAGATAAGCTCAAAGCTCTTGTAATAAGAAAAGCTACACCGGAAGACGCCCAGTAAATGCTTGAAATCTTTTATTATATGAAAACAGTTTTGCAGTCTACCTCGAAACTCCTGTAGGGCTGGAGTTTTTCCATGCTTCCATGATGAGGGCGAACAGGATAAAATCCAGTTTTTCCTTTATTCTTTTTGTTTATATATCCATTTTAATAATTGATTATTCATTCTTTTTAAATTTTTCGAATAAAAAAAGTACAGCTTCTTATAAATCCCTCTAAGAAGCTGTACAGCCCAGATTTCCGATCATGCAGCAGATCCCTGCTGCTAGTCTCCTAACAGTCAGGGAAACGCTCCTTTGCAGCTCTCAGGACTGATTTGTGGTACGAGGATCTGCAAGAGGCAGATAATCAACGCACTCTTTATCCACAACATAGGCTACATCACAGATACCATCGCCATCTTTGTCAGTATGAGTCTGGCTAAAGCCATCTCCTTCTGGTGTAGCCCAGTAATTCCCCCCACGATAATCCCCATTGAGGATATTCTCTGCCCGTACCAGGGTTGTGTTCAAGTTTGTACCTGTGTTTAAGCCTCTAAGATAGGTATTGTTTGTGTTGTTGAAATAATTATTATAAATCGAGCTGTTTCCGGATTCCAGCATGTAAAGTCCATATTCCGAGTTAGAGATAATCCTGTTGTTGTTTAAAATATTACTCTTTGAGAAGCCCATATAGATCCCAAGTCTGGAATTTGAGCTTATCCAGTTATCTGACAGTTGATTGGCAGTAGAATTTTTCAAGTAGATACCGAACGTATTATTCGATGCACTATTATTACTCAGGTTATTGTTGCTGGAAAAAGCAACCCACATTCCGTAATCGCTGTTAGATACAGTATTATTGACAAGTGTATTTTTGCTGGAATTGTGCAGGAAAATCGAGTTGTTGCTGCCCGATGCCGCATTATTAATTAGCATGCTTTCGACAGAATCCCATAAACTGATTCCGGTTCTAATACTGTTTAATGCAGTGTTGTCTGTAAGAACATTTCCACTTGATGCATTAATATGAATACCGATCCTGTTATTTAATGCTGTATTGCCATCTAGCTTATTATCGTTGCTGGAAGAGTACAGCCAGAAACCGTAGTTGCTAATGGATACGGTGTTATTATCAAGCAGATTTGAACTGGAATTCTCCAGAACGATAGAAGCATTATTTCTCGATGCTGTGGAATTACTCAATGTGTTTCCAACAGAATCCCATAGATAAATACCGGAGACTATGTTGTTTAATACCGTACTGTTATTAAGGATATTTCCGCTAGAAGTCTTTAGATAGGCACCGATTTCATTGTTCGACAGATTATTTCCGTTCAGAGTATTATTGTTGGAGGAATCTACCAGGATACCATAGTTGCTTCCAGATACCGAATTGTTGTTAAGTTTATTCTCCGTGGAACTGCGTAGAAGAATTAAGGTTCCATCCCCGGACACAGTATTATTGTCCAGTATATTGGTGCTGGAAGAGTCGAGGAGAATTCCAAATCCTGTTTCCGAACTTGAATTATTGAGAATGAGGGAACTGTTCTCACTGGAAGTATTTAAGTTATCTATGGAAGCATTTAATATGTCACAGTAGGTAGATATCTGATTATTTTCAATGTTGCAGTGTTTAACTCCATTAAGACGGATGCCTGCATTTGGGGAATTTACGGGGCTTGTTATATTCAGCCCGCGAATTGTCACTCCATCTGCAATAACATAGAAAACGTCATCCAAAGCGCTAGCTGCTCTAACAATGGTATCACCACTGCCACCGGGTTCGGAAGTAAGGGTTAAGTTTGTTACGTATACATCAACATTTTCTTCATAGATTCCCGGGAAAATAAGAATTGTGTCACCTGGGAATGCATTGTCTATTGCAGCCTGAATAGAGGTAAAATCAGCAGCCGATCCTGTACTGTTATTTACAGTAAGCGTTACAGGCTTTAATTCTTTGAGAGGGAGATAATCTGTGAGCTGGGTACCTTCAATGCTGTACTGGGAATCAAGAATTCCATCAAGGTCGGCATCCCGGACTCCCTGAGGATATGTAATCCCATCAGGGCTTGCCCAGACGTTACCTCCCAGGTAAGGGCCACCAGCTATGTTAATACCCTCGGTTCTGGTAATGTTCCAGATATTCATGTCCCTAATGGCATTGGATTTTACGTTCACTGTGTTATTAAAATAATTGTTGTAAATCAGATTGCCAGAAGTCTCGTAAATATGTATCCCAAGTTCCTCATTGAGAACTATATTATTATTCGCCAGGGTATTGCCGTTTGATTCACCTGTAAGAGAAATACCTTCTATATTTCCAGAGATTGTGTTATTCTCAATGATATTGTTAGGGGAGTCAAAAAGTGAGACGCCGCTACTGCAGTTTGAGATTGAGTTATTGCTCAAATTATTGTTCCAGCTTCCACTAATGCTGATGCCGGTGGTGCAGTCTGAGATTTCATTATTATCAATCGTGTTACGTGAACTTATCATATATAGATCGATACCACAGCTGTTATTGGACAGTTTATTGTTCTCAACGCGGCAGCCAATAACCCCAAAAAAGTGAATCCCAGCAGATTCGGACCCGTTAATACTAAAACCTTTAATGCTTACGTCGTTTGTCCAGATACTGAAAATATCCTGAGAACTATCGGCTGCCCGGATTATGGTATCGGAGAAATTTCCGGATTCTGAGACAATGGATACGTTCTTAGTAACTGCAATATTCTCTTCATAAATACCGGGTTTGACAATTATCTCATCCCCTGGATTTGCAGCATCTACTGCTTCCTGGATAGAAGTGAAGTTTACAGCCTGATCAGCACTGTTACCTACATAAATCACAGTAGCTGCTGCACTTCCTGCGGTCATCAGCTGAAGCGTGAGAGCTATTATAAAAATCATTCTGGATATTTCTTTTACTTGTTTCATGGTAAGCCCCGTAAAGAATTTTAAATTAAATAGCAAGATTTTGTCTTTTTAGCAATTGCCTGAGTTAATAACCGGATACGGGGGAATTTATGTAAGGTATCACAGGATATCCCGGATTAAGGATTTGATCTTGGATCATTTGGATCGATAATATCAGTTGATCGATAGATCAAAAGTGGACCGTAAAGAATTGGTCACCGTTACCCGTAAACCCCAGACTTTGAGGTCAGTCTTTAAAAATAAGACAAAAAGCAAACCAGACACTCAAAATAATTTTCTCGTTTTTACCCCCTATCCAGTTTCTTTCCCTGATGATTTCCCTGACTTAAAAGTGTATGATGACAGTATTTTCACCAGAGACTCTTATAAATTTTGTAAATTGTGTAATAATTAAAACTTGTAAAGTTATTTAAAGTTAACTGTATGGCTGAAAATATGCTCAAAAGGCAGACCTAAGAAAAGTAAAACCTCTACCACTTACAGCCTGTTCCGGGCAGGAGTTCGAAATCGGGCTCTTCATTGACTTGATAATCTTTAGCCTGGCTTGAAATTTTAAATTCACTAATATAATAAGGAAATTAAGTATAATAAAATTTTTAAATTCATGATAATAAAATAGGGAATATTAAAGTAGAATAATGAGGATATAAACAGATAGGAAGGGTTAATTTGAGTAGGTGGAGAGGGTTAGTTTGAATAGAGTCCTGCTTTCTTTTATACTCATCTTAATTTTTATATTCGATACATCGAACACTCAATTATATGCCGGAACAGAAACTGTGGCTCATGTGGATACAAATCCGTCAGAAAGCATTAAAGAAGCAAAAGTAAAACATAACAACAGCAGTGAAGTCTACAGGGATGGAATTGTAGATAATTTCGATAATTTTAGAAATCTAGGATTTCCGATCGAATATATCGGTTTCGCTTTCGCCCTCTTGCGTGCCGGTTTATAGAGATGCGTATAAAATGCTGTTGAAGAAACAAGAACTGGTACAGGAAAAATATCCATAGTTTACAGCTTTCACAAGCTACATGCCTGGTTTTTAATTTTTCATTGTCCTCGACCAGGGCAGCAAATTTTAACCTCTAAAACCTCCTTTTTGAAACTTTTTTTAATGACATTAGAAGTTTATGAAAATTAATTACAACAGTAAAATTTATTGTTGTTGAACTGTTAACAAAAGAAAGATTATTATATTGTATTTTACAATTATTTTACATAGTTCGGGGGGAACTTTCTTACCTGTTATTTATATAGTCGCATCTGGTTGCGATAATCACTTTAAGCCAAAAAACTCAGATTTCAAAGAGTTAAACTCTGATTTCAAAAATTTAAACCCTAATTTCAAAGAGTTAAAACCTTAATTTCAACGAGTTTGATTCTGGTTTCGATGAATTGCTATAATATTCCAAATATCAACCAAGTCTCAAGTTTATTCAAATTGTCAACTAATTTATAATTCATATGTTGAGGGTCTGAATGGAAGGGGCAAGAAATAATAGAATATTTAGGGGGAATATCTTCAATAAAGTTTTAGGGACAACAGCACTTGCTTATTTAATTCTGGTAAGTATAGCGGGCGCCTCGCCATTTGCATATATTGCAAACGAAGAGAGTGATAATATCTCTGTGATTGACACCGCCACAGACAAAGTTAAGGCTACGATATCTGTAGGGTCAAATCCTGTGGGAGTTGCAATTAATCCGAATGGGACAAGGGTATACGTGGCAAATGCTCATAGCAATGATGTATCTGTAATTGACACGGCAACAAATACTGTTATAGCCACGGTGCATGCAGGAAGTTCTCCTAAAGGAATTGCAGTCAACCCGAATGGAAAAAGAGTATATGTAGCGAATGAAGGCAGTAACAATGTTTTTGTAATTGATACCGCCACAAATACTGTTGTAAGTAAAGTGATTACAGGGAAAAATCCTGCGGCAGTAGCAGTAAGTCCGGATGGAAAAAAGGCATATGTAACAAACTATGGGGAGAAAACGATCTCGGTAATTGACACTGCCACAAACAAGGTTACAGCCACAATATCCACAGGAAAAGGACCTGAGGAAATTGCGGTCACACCGGACGGAACTAAGGTATACCTGGTGAACTCCGATAACCGAAGCATCTCGGTGATCGACACAGCAACAAACCGCATTACCAGCATGATGAAAGTAAGGGGGATTCCTTCTGGAGTAGCAGTCAGCCCGGATGGAGCAAAGGTATATGTAGCCAGTAATGATGAAACTTTTAGCAGTATCCTGGTAATTGACACTTCTACAGACAAAGTTACAACCACGATACCTGTAGGACCCAATCCGGCAGGAGTAGCAGTCAGCCCGGATGGAAAAAAAGTATATGTAGCGATCAATCTCTATAACACAGTTTCTGTTATTGACACTGCAACCAATTCTATTACATCCACGATGCTTGTAGGAAGGAGCCCTCGTGTTTCAAGTCAGTCTATAGGTTCTATCCCGATACAGCCAGTTTACCCTCTGGCGGACTTTAGCAGCAATATTACATCAGATTATGTTTTTCTTTTAGAACCTGTGCAGTTTACCTGCCAATCGGAGAATGTAACAGAGTGGAGCTGGGACTTTGGAGATGGGTCTGGCTCTACAGAACAGAACCCCACACATACATATTCTGGAGTGGGAATCTATACCGTTACCCTGAAAGTAAGCAATCCAAATGGTACGGATACAAAGCTTGCTACAGTAAATGTTGTACCAAAAGGTACTCCTGCACCTTCATATGCATATATTACGAACTTTAACAGCAACACAGTTTCTGTAATTAACACGAGTTCGGATACTGTTACAGCCACTGTACCTGTAGGAAAAAACCCTCTCGGGGTTGCAGTCTCATCGGATGGAACAAAGGTATACGTGGCGAACGTCAATTACAAGGGCCGTGGTACTGTCTCTGTAATTGATACCGCTACAAAAAAGGTTACAGCCACTATAGACATTGGGTACAAATACAGCCCTTGCGGAATTGCAGTCACGCCAGATGGAAAAAAAGTATTTGTGGCAAATCGTGATACAAACAGTGTATCTATAATTGACACAGCTACAAACACGGTTATAGGCACTATACCTGCAGGAGCTAACCCACTGGGGGTTGCAATCACACCTGATGGAAAAAAAGTATACGTGACGAACCGTTATAGCAATAATATTTCCGTAATTGATACCGGCACAAACAAGGTTATAGCGTCCGTGAAAACTGGACTTGGCCCCTATGGGGTTACAGTTAACCAGGCAGGAACAAAACTATATGTAACGAATTGTGAAGATGGCACTATTTCTATAATTGACACGAATTCGGATACAATTACAGCCACACTGCCGGCAGGAAAATGGCCTATGGGAGTTGCAGTCAGCCCGGATGGGACAAAGGTGTACGTGGCAAACGAAGGCAGTAACAATGTTTCCGTAATTGACACTGCAACAGAAACTGTTATAAATACTGTGAGAGTCGGAAGAAGTCCTTATGGAATTGCAGTCAGCCCGGATGGAACAAAGGTATACGTAACTAACTTTGGCAGCGACGATAATCTAGGAAGGACGGCCTCTATAATCGACACAGCTAAAAGCAGGGTTATAGCCACGATAAATACAGGCTTCAGCCCCATTGCTTTTGGTCAGTTCATAACTCCCATTCCGCCACAACCCTTACTTCCGTTTGCAAACTTCAGCAGTAATCTCACATCCGGTTATGCTCCCCTTTCTGTCCAGTTTACGGATCTCTCGAGGAATGTAGATAGGTGGAACTGGGACTTTGGGGATGGGTCCATCTCAAATCAGCAGAACCCAGCACACACTTACTCTATAGCAGGAAATTATAAAGTAACGCTTACAGTAAACAATGAAAACGGCACTGAATCTAGATCTGAAACAATAAATGTTCTGGCACATCCCGTATTTTCTGCATCGCCAACCTCAGGAAAAGCACCTCTTACTGTTAATTTTACTGATCATAGCACAGGCTCGCCAAACTCATGGAATTGGACTTTCGGAGATGGAACATATTCAACGAAAAAGAATCCTGCACACATATATAGAGAACCGGGGAGATATTCCGTTACATTGATATTAAACGGAACAGGGAACCCCAATAGAGTAACGAAATCAGACTATATCATGGTTTCAAATGGGAATGAAGCCCCTACTGCTGCTTTTTCTGCATCTCCAGTTTCAGGAAAAGCACCTCTTACGGTTAGTTTTACGGATGAAAGTACAGGATTCCCAACCTCAAGGAGGTGGACTTTTGGAGATGGCACATATTCAACAGGGGAGAACCCTGTACATACATACAGCAAAGCAGGATTATACTCTGTTACATTAACAGTAAGTAACGCAAATGGCACCAATACATTAACAAAATCCAACTATATTCTTGTTTCAAATGCTTTAGATGCTCCTGTCACCAGTTTCTCTGCATCTCCCATTTCAGGAAAAGTGCCGCTTACTGTTGATTTTACTGGTCAGGGAAAAGGAGCTCCAACTTCATGGAGATGGATTTTTGGAGATGGGAATAATTCAACAGAGAAAAATCCTGTATATACATACAATAAACCGGGACTCTATTCTGTGAGATTGACAGCAAGTAATGAGAAAGGCAGTAACACATTGACAAAGTCAAGATATATTGCGATCTCAAACGTCCTGGATGTTCCTGTTACCAGATTCTCTGCATCTCCAGTTTCAGGAAAAGCACCTCTTACTGTCAGTTTTACTGACCAGAGCACAGGGGTTGCAACTTCATGGAGATGGAATTTTGGAGATGGAAATACTTCAACAGAAAGAAATCCTGTACACACATACAATAAACCAGGACTATACAACGTTACATTGACAGCAAGTAACGCAAACGGCAGTAATTCATCGACTAAAGTCGGCTACATTGCTGTTTCAGATGTTTTAACTGCTCCTGTTGCCAATTTCTCTGCATCCCCCGCTTCAGGAAAAACACCTCTTACGGTTAGTTTTACCGACCAGAGCACAGGGGAACCGACATCATGGAGATGGGATTTCGGGGATGGAAATAATTCAACTGAAAGAAACCCTGTGTACACATACAATGAACCAGGACTCTATTCTGTGAGATTGACAGCAGGTAATGCAAATGGCAGTAATAGGTTAACAAAGTTAGGCTATGTAAATATAAGCTCTGAAAACGGTGCTTTGATGTTGAATCATGGCGATACTGTTCCTGTAGCTGCCTTCTCAGTATCTCCAACTGAAGGAAGTATGCCGCTTACTGTCCGCTTTACTGACCAGAGTACAGGAGATCCAACCTCATGGAGATGGAATTTTGGGGATGGGAACACCTCAACAGAAAGAAATCCTGTACATACATACAATAAATCAGGGCGATACTCTGTTACATTGACAGCAAGCAATGCAAACGGCAGTAGCGTATTGACAAAATCAAGATATGTTATTGTCTCAAACGTTCTAAATACTCCTGTTTCCAAATTCTCTGCGTCTCCTTCATCAGGAAGCATGCCGCTTACTGTTCGTTTTACTGACCAGAGTACAGGAGATCCAACCTCATGGAGATGGAATTTTGGAGACGGAAATAGCTCAACAGAAAAGAATCCTGTACACACTTACAATAGATCAGGACTATACAATGTTACATTGACAACAAGTAATGTAAACGGCAGTAATGCACTGACAAGAACCGGCTATATCGCTGTTTCGAATACTTTAGCCGCTCCTGTTGCCGGTTTCTCTGCATCTACTACTTCGGGAAAAGCGCCTCTTACGGTTAGATTTACTGACCAGAGCACAGGAGATCCAACCTCATGGAGATGGACTTTCGGGGACGGAAATAATTCATCAGAGCGAAATCCTGTATACACATACCATAAGCCAGGTCTTTACTCTGTTTCATTGACCGCAAGCAATGCAAATGGAAGCAACGCATTGACAAAATCCAGATATATTGCTGTTTCAGGCATCCAAGATGTTCCTGTTACCAGATTCTCTGCATCTCCAGTTTCAGGAAAAGCTCCTCTTACTGTCAGTTTTACTGACCAGAGCACAGGGTCTCCAACTTCATGGAGATGGAATTTTGGAGACGGAAATACTTCAACAGAGAGAAATCCTGTACACACGTATAATAGATCAGGACTATACAATGTTACATTGACAACAAGTAATGAAAATGGCACTAACGTGTTAACAAAATCCAGTTATATTGCCGTTTCAAATTCCCTTGTCGCTGCGTTCTCTGCATATCCGACTTCAGGGTCTGCACCGCTTAATGTTAGTTTTACTGACAACAGCACTGGATCGCCAGCTTCATGGAGATGGAATTTTGGAGACGGAAATACTTCAACAGACAGGAATCCTGTACACACATACAGTAGATCAGGAAGTTATACTGTCAGTTTAACAGTAAATAATTCGGGGAATATCAGTACTGAAACCCGATCCAGATATATTGCTGTTAGTGGATAATGGAGGTAGATTTTAGAAAGTAAAAAGGGAAAATTCTTAAAGAACATACCAGTCTGTATCGTCGACCGAGAGGTCTTCCTTAAGGCCGACTTTTCTTTTTGGCAGCTTAAGAACATCGGTAATCGCATCGGAAAGATCCTGAAGATACTCTCTAGAAGAGAGGCTATTGTAAATGAAGGGCTTATTGGGCTGAATCATTTTCTGAATAGTTGATTCTTTCGGTACGATAATAACCTCTATATCGACCATTTCCACAGCTTTCTCCATTGCAGTACGGAAATCCCCGATACAGTAAGCTATCCTGTGCTTGTAGTTGTTCCTTGTTTTTCCAAGGTAAGCTGCAAGCCTTTCGCTTTCCATTTTAATGAAATCCCGCTTGATCTTTGATACATTACATTTTCCCATCATGAAACTGTAATGCATGAAAGGATACTGGGTATCAAGTTCCCTCGGCGTAACCCCGCAGGTTCCGAAGGTTACTATATGTACATCATCGGGTTTTGCAATCCCGAAGATCACCCTGTCGAATTTTTTATGAGAAGGGCTTTCATGATAGGGTTTCCTTTTGGCACAGGGCACGAAGATACAGAGTTCCCTGTATGGGGCTTCATACTCAGTCAGAACCCATTCATTGGCTCTTATCATATCCGGATGATAAATTACCCTATCAGTGTCAAGAGGTTCTTTAGAGCGTTCATTTTCAGGAATAATCGGCTTCATAAACTTCAAGCTAATTGAGTCTGGAAATTGTATATATAGTTAACTAATCTCGGCAGGCGCGGAGTTAGAGCACAGCTGCAGAATTGTAAGTTTAAAAGAAAATATTCTAAAAACCGAGCCAAACAAAAAAGAGTTAATTGAAAGATGAATAAGATTTGATAAAAGTATTGAAAGATAAACGAGATTTGATAAGAAGTATTGAAAAGACACATGGAAAGATCAGGCAGAATTTACTGTTTTAACCTATCAACAAAGTCTTCCATTCTTTCCAGGGCTTTTCTAATATCATCTATTGATGCTGCGTAGGCGCAGCGCAGAAAACCTTCACCTGCTTCTCCGAAAACATCTCCTGGGATTGTAACGACTTTCTTTTCATCCAGAAGGCGTTCTGCAAACTCGGAAGAAGAAAGACCGGTATTCCCGATGTAAGGGAATGCGTAAAATGCTCCTTTAGGGTTGCAGCACTCAAGCCCTATCCTGTTAAAACCCCTGACGATAAAGTGCCTGCGCCGGTCATATTCTCTGACCATCCTCTCCATTTCCTCGTTACCATTGCGGAGAGCTTCGATTGCTCCTATCTGAGCGGTTATGGGAGCACAAAGCATGGAATACTGGTGGATCATCATCATTGAGTGTATAATTTCAGGTGAGCCCATTGCAAAACCGAGCCTGAGCCCTGTCATTGCATAAGCTTTGGAGAATCCGTTGAGCATGACAGTACGATCTTTCATTCCGTCAAGAGAAGAAAATGGGACATGCTTACCTTCATAAGTGAGGCACTCGTAAACTTCGTCCGAAATAACAAACAGGTCGTTCTCCACAACAAGATCGGCAATGTCCTCAAGCTCTTCCTGTGTCATAATCGCTCCAGTTGGATTATTAGGGAAGTTGAGAATTATTGCCTTTGTTTTGTCTGTGATCGCAGGTTTGAGGGCTTCGGCAGTCAGGCTAAAATCATCTTCCCTGTATGTGGAAACAATAACAGGCTTACCCCCTGCAAGAATAACAGAAGGCACATATGCAACATACGCAGGCTGGACGATAATAACCTCATCGCCAGGATTGACAACTGTCCTTACTGCTATATCCAGAGCCTCACTTACCCCTGTTGTGATGAGTATCTCGGAGGAAGGGTCGTAGTCCAGCCCATAGCGCCTGTAATAGGTTCTGGAAAGTGCATCTCTGAGCTCTGGAAGCCCATAGTTTGAGGTATACGAGGTTTGCCCTTTTTCCAGGGAATGAATGCACATTTCACGGATGTGCCACGGAGTAATAAAGTCAGGCTCTCCTACACCAAGGGAGATTATATCCTCAAGTCCGGAAACTAGATCAAAAAAGCGGCGTATTCCCGAAGGTGGAATATTTTTCACAGCGTCGGCAACAAACTTAGAAGGATCGCATGGAGGTCTCAAGCAAAACACCCTATAGAAAACTATATGAGTACGTTAAATCGGAGAGGGGAGATCAGGCTTTAAGCCAGATCGTATTAAAACGACACTGGTAGCCTTTCAATCGTTTCAGGTTCATGAAGGATAACACCATCTTCTTTATAGGTCTTCAGTACGAAGTGGGTTGATGTGCTCTGTACCTGATCAAGGGTTGCTATTTTCTCTGCAACAAAAAAAGCCACATCCTTCATCGATTTCCCTCGGACGGTAAGGGATATATCATAGTCTCCGGATAACAGCCTGACTGATCTGACTTCCGGAAACTTGTAAATTCTTTCTGCAATTGCTTGATAACCCTGATTGCGCTCGAGGGTTACCTTCAGCTCAATTACAGCATAAACATAGTTTTCCCCGACCAGGTCCCAATCAACTATGGTCTTGTAGTGCCGGATAACTCCCGTCTCTTCAAGCTTTGCGATCGTCTGGGAAACCTCCTGTGCAGACATACCTGTAAGGGATGCAATTTCTTCCGGACTTGTTCGGGCATCGTTTTCAAGAATTTCCAGTATATGTCGAATTTTTTCATCCATGTAGGTCACCGGCACAAAGTAAGAGAATTTGATAAAGGGCGCCCCGTTTGTGGGGAGAATTTAATTGAAGTTATTCGATTAATACAGCGTTTACGACTCCGTCCTGCCCGGGTCTGCTTGTAACTCTCGCAGTTCCAAGGGAAGTCCTTATTACGGAGCCTTTTGTCAGAATGTTACGCCTTATGTAGTGCTTGTTTGCAGCATTGTCGAGAACTGTCTCAATAGTGGCAGAAGTGGTCTTTCCATCTTTGGGATTGGTCACATTTGCAACATCACACTGGAGAAGTCTTACTTTCCTGTTGCCACCCATTGTGTGGACATTCTTCCTCTTTACTTCACTTATACGAGTTTCCGCAGATTCGCGGCCCATTTCAAACTTGCGCTTCCCGCGGGCAGCAATAACTTTCCCACCGGTCACTTTTCTTCTGGAGCTACCTTGCCATCTCATATTAAATCCTCATCATGTATTGAAATTGTAATCAGTGTTTATCCTTAATGATTATTTCTGTACTTTTCGATTGTAAATATAATGTAATCCTGATGTGGTGATCGTGTCAGGGCAAAAGCATACCTGTCAGTAGCGTAATTGCTCTGATTATATATTAATTATATTAACAGGAGTACTTAACTAGCATATTTGCTATGGACTATTCAATACAAATAGAATCGTATAAGAACTTTGCGATCAGGTAGCTAGAGGAAACCTCAATTTTTTTTCTTGCCCTGGTAGAGTTACCCTCTCTGTAAGAGGGGATGAAAAGATTAGAGACAAAGATTACGGAACTTTGGATATAAATATTGAATTTAATCCAAAATAGTAGTTACATGAATTTAATGAAAAATATAATAGGTTTAAAATAATATAAAAATTGGATGAATCATTTACAAAAATGGATGAATCACTTTACAGGTTAAATCGCTTTACAGGTAAAATCACTTTACAGGTTAACACTGAGACATTAGTTTCTACTTAAAATTATTGATGCCCAAATAGGAATGCAGCATTTCAGGTGAGAAAAATAACGATTCGGAGAGAAAAATATTGGTTACGGAGATCTCATTGAACACAGTATGTGGGCATACGACAAAGATAATTGCCACAAAAGAAGGGAAAAATACTCACGTACATATTAAGACTACATGTAAAAAACTCAGGAAATGGGGCACACATTTTGATATGGATATGAAAGACCTCATGGGAGGTTCTGAAACCGTACTTAGCCAGAAAATGGCTGAAGTTCCCCTTACACCTACCTGTCTAGTCCCGGCAGCGGTAATGAATGCCTGCTGGCTTGAAAACGACATGATATCGAAGAATCTTGCCCGAAAAATGGGAAAGATGGAAATTATCTTTGATAAACTTGAGTGAATATTCTATATAACCCCATTATTCCCTTGGAGAGTTTCACAGTACGGAAGAGAAATTGAAGATATGAGAGTACTGTGGAAAATTGCCTGCATACGTACAAACTCGGGAATGCTTATATCAAGGAGCTTAAAAACTTTATAAATGTTAAAAAACATTACTATCTCAGAAGGAATGAAAGTTTCAAAACCCGAGTTGAGAATATGGATGTAAAAGAAATAAACAAATATGGACAGGAAATGGTAGAGTGCCTGAAACTCACAACTTCCCCGGTTGCAGTAAAACTGATTCCTAAAGGAGGAGAAATCCCGGAAGGGATTACCAGAGTAGATGAAGCTATGAGACACTGCCAGCTGGTTGACAGGGTAAGAAGAACCGGCGAGGAATTTTATACCCTGGTCGAAGACCAGATGTGTAAAGGCGGAGCCGGTGCAATGGGTCTTGGGGAAATGCCCCCCAAAGTCGCAAGCGGAGAATTCTATTTTAAAGGGCTAAAACAATTCAGCACCCAGGGCGCTGCAAGGCGTACCCTTGAAATGGTGCCCAAACTTCCCGCAAACTCAACAGAAGCCATCATGTACTCTCCCCTGGAAAAAGCTTCGTTTACACCGGATGTAGTTGTGGTTATCTGTACTCCCAGGCAGGTTATGCTGCTTACTCAGGCTATGATGTATAAAACAGGCGGCAGAATTGAATCCAGCTTTGCAGGAAAACAGAGCCTGTGCTCGGACGGGGTTGTAAAAGTCTACAAAGAAGGAAAAATAGGGGTTACAGTCGGCTGCAGCGGCAGCAGGACATATACAAAGATAGCAGATGAAGAAATGATTATAGGAATTCCCATTGAACTGCTGGCAGATGTTGCCTCAGGCCTTAAAGAAATCTGTCCCAAATAATCCGAAAAGCGCATTGTTCCTTCAAATAAAACTCCTTTATGCTCAAGCCCTTTTAAACTGTTTCCGGAAAAGATATAAAATGAAAGGGCATGGGCATCTCAGATTCTCAAAAATCATTAATATACCTCAATACCCAAAATCTAAAAAGTAGCCTCAATGGTTCATTACTCTGTAATTTTTTTTCATTGGCTATCTCTGGTTCTAATTTTACTACCATTTTTTGAAAAGCTTGCAATTAATTATATACTAAAAAGAGAAAAGAGAAGAAAAATGACCTGTTACATAGCGGATTCAGCAGTATTTATAATGGGGAACTGTGACCTGGACAGTTCTCTCATGATAACTGTTCCCTCGGTTGCGAATGAATTGAAAAGTAAGGATTCAGAGCTTCGCTTTGACCTTGCAAAAGAAGAAGGGTTACGCGTAGAGTGGCCTGATCCCGAAATGGTAAAAGAAGTTCGGAAAATGGCTGAACTTACCCGGGACTCCGAAGAACTCTCAAAAACAGACATAGAAATCCTCGCAAAGGCTCTTGAGTACAGGGACAGAGGTGTACTGCTTACCGACGACTATGCAGTTCAGAACGTTGCCGTGCAACTTGGGATTGATGTTAAGCCCATTGCCCAGAGAAAAATCAAAGATATAATTATCTGGCAAAAGCAGTGCACAGGCTGCAGAAAAACTTTTGACAAAGGGGATGTCTGTCCTATCTGTGGCTCGCCTCTTAAAAAGAAAAGGAAAAAAAGTAGAAAAGAAAAGAACCGTTCCTGAGCTGAAGAAAAAGATATAATGCTTGATAATGTAATAATGTCTTTAATTGAGAGAATGTACATTTGAATATAGTTTTCCAGGCAGTATTCCAGGCAGCGTTGTGATTACATTCTAAAACATGCCGAAAAATACGGCCAAACAAAAATTCAGGTGGGAATGGAGGCATGAAGAATATAGAAGACTTAATCCAGAAAGCGGTAGAATTGCAAAGCAGTGGGCTTGTAACCGGCCAGATTGCCGACGAACTCAACGTCTCAAGGGAGACTGTCACCTGGCTTTTAACCCGTTCAAAAAAAGAAGTAACAGCCCCAGCTCCGAAGGATATTTCCGTAAACTGGAGCAATATAGGAAAAAGTGCTACCCGGCTCCACTACATCTCACTTGCACTTTGTGATATGGTGCTTGAGACTCTGGAAAAAACAAACGCCGAAGTTGACGTGGTTGTCGGTGTCGCCGCCAGCGGTATTCCCCTGGCAAGCATGATGGCAAATGAATTGGGAACTGACTTCGCCCTCTATCATTCCCGTAAAGGACAGGATGTAGTCCAGCCAGGCCAGAAAGGGACAATAAGCAGGAACTTTGGAAGCGTTAATGGCAAAAACTGTGTGATCGTGGACGATGTTATCACCACAGGCTCTACAACCATAGAAGTTATCGAGCAGCTTCGGGAAATGGGCGCAAAACCGAGGGTTGTAGTGGTTTTAGTAGACAAAAAAGGTGCGGACATGATTTCAAATGTACCGATCCAGTCACTTGTAAGGATTGTGCGCGTGGACTGAAAGGCAGAGTAAAGATAAATTTTAGTAACCATTTTGCATGGAAACCTTTCATAGAGAAAGGTTTCCCAAAGTTTTCCAAATTTATAGCTTTTCCCAAAGTTTTCCAAATTTATAGCTTTTTTAAGATTTCTTACAGGAAGAGTTGAGTTCCTAATTGAACCCCAGGAACAGATTATTAAGAACAAACCTTTCTTAGAGCATATATTCCTAAGAACAGGTTTATTTGAAAACAGATTCTCTAAAGAATAGCAAAATTAAGATAAGTTATTTAGACAGAGTTTTCTGTCTGAAGCAGGAATAGAGGGAAGGAAAGAGGCTTATTAAAGCCCTTTAATGCTGGATCTCTGCGACTGCTATCTTCTCAGCAAGACGGGACAACACTTCAGTCCTCATGCCTTCTACGAACTTGATGCTACCCACGACAAGATGCCCTCCACCACTGACGCCTGCGCCTTTTATTTCTTCCCTGAGTTCCCTGACGATCTTTGGGATATTCATAAGCACACCCTTGGAACGGATGACCGCAAAGTCAGGTCCGTATCCAATTGTTACCACGGGTTTATCCGGATTCCTTTTAGTAAGCACGTCATGAACTTCCCCTGAGGTTTTTCCGGGTGGCGGGAAGGTGAATTTCTGTGCATAGTTCTCAACGTCTATCACATTCATAATAGCCCCGTTCGCCAGCTTATGAGACTTGACATTAAAGAGACAGGTTTCGAGCTGTTCCTTTATCATGGCATTTGCCTGTTCGCAGAGCAGGGAAACCAGTTTCTTATGGGTCTCATGATCTCCCAGATCCAGAATGTCATCTATAAGACCCTTTCCACTGCTGAATTTTAGCCAGAACTGCTCATAGTCCAGAGCGAGGGCCATTTCTTTCAGTTCCTCAAGGCTGTAGCGGTCCGAGACAAGAGAGATATACCTTCCGGCTTCAGGGGCTTCGGAACGGTCTCCTACTGCCGAAACCGCTGGAAGATGTTTTATCGTATCACTGATATCGGGATTGATCATACGGGCAATTTCAGCACAGAGCATTCCGGAAGTAACCCCGAAATCCCCTCCTACATGCGCAGGGTTTACATGCCCTATAAGATACTGGTCAACAACCTCATCAGGATGATGATGGTCAATAACAAGCATATTAATTCCGTATACTCTTGCCTGCCGCATGGAAGGAACGTCTTCTTCAGTTGATCCGTTGTCAACTAAGATCACAAGCGGCATCTTCTGTCCGTGCCTTGAAAGATCTTCAAGTGCAAAAGAAATATCCCTCGTGACATCGGCAAGCTCATAAAAAGGAGCCTTGGAAGGAGCACGCTTGTAGAAATAATATTCTGCATCCGCCCCTCCGATTTCCGTAATAAGGGGAAGGATTGCCCTCTCAATTGCAATCGCCGAGGTGATTCCATCAGCGTCGGCATGATGCCTTAGAATAATCGGGACTGAATGAAGAATAGCTTTTTTGATCTCTTTGGCGACATGGAGCATTCTGGGTTTGAGCTTCTCCAGAATCTCGCTTTCGATAAGGAAAGGAATATTCGCAGGAACGGCTTTTTCGTCAATTACTTTCTCAACCCTGCCCCTGACTATTGCTTCCTTCTCTCCTGTCAGCAATTTCATGCTCATGACCTCGATCTGTACCTGGTCATCTCGCAGAGTCACTTCTCCGGTGATGGAAACAACCATTCCCGTATCAATGTGAGGATAGGATCTTTTCCCCGCACTCTCAAAGGCTGCACAGGGAACAAAGCCTCCTTCATCGCTAATAGTGAAAATAGTGGGTCCACTGGTTTGTTTTACCTGAATAACCTCCCCTTCAATTCTGATAAGCCTTCCCTTCATATTGGAGTCGATTTGAGCCGAGTTCTTAAGTGGAAGCTCCTTTTCAAGCTCGATGGTCTCGTATTTTTTGAGAGTTTTAGGAATCAAGTCCAGCTTCCCTCCGGCTTTAATGCTTTTTACCAGCACGATTACGGCATCCCCTACTTCCGGAAGAACTCCGACATTACTGGAATGCATAAGCCCTCTTACATGAGGGTTAAGATCCACAAAGACTCCGAAAGAAGCTTTACTGCTTACTATCCCGTGATAAAGTTTTCCTGCCTCCACGTCTTTTAGGTCGCAGGATTCATCAAGGGCATAAACAAACTGAGAACGAGCACAGGAATCACATACTTCTTCCTCGGGATCACTGGGATCCTTAATGCGTTCTCCACAAACCTTGCATGTGTATATCCTCCCGAGTCCCTCACAGGTCTCGCATGGAGTGGTCACTTCAATACTTCCAGTGCCCTTACATCTCTCGCACGCTGCACCATTTTTCAAAAAATTATCGAGGTTTTTCTCTGACATTTTCATAAAATCAATTGATTTGGATTTACCTTTGCCCTTACACTGAGGGCAGATATTGGTTGAAACTATTTTGTAGCCACGTCCGTGGCAGTCTAAACATTCCTTACTCATTAATATCAACACCAATGGTTCTTCCGAACCTTCGTTTTCTCGCTCTGCTGCCTGGGCACAGAATAAGTTCCTGAGCCTGACAGCTTTATCATTCATCTGTCAGTTTTTAAGCACACTGATCTGGCTATACAGCCCGGCCTTGGCAAAAATCAATGTTATTCTGGTCCTTTCTTTTCCTGTTAACTCAATTTTTTCCTTTTTTGTATTTTTTATGTTTCAGATATAAGTATTTTCAGAGATAACTATTTATCAGAATGAATCTCTGAGAGGTTTCTTAATATTTTCATAACAATCAGGCATATGCGCACCTGACATTTATTCTCAAATACCGCCCAAAGATCTGAAAAACTGAAGTCTTAAGGAAAACTAAGGGGAATCCTTACGCAAAAGGTAACAATAAGTAAGTATATAGTTTTTCAGATATTTAGAGAGGACAGTATATAAGTTTTTTTAATGATAAATGCTTACTTTATAGAAACCTTGAAATTAGTTATCCTAACAAAGAATACTTAATTATTATTATCTAATTTAAACATTAATGGAATAAGAGGTCAAAAAAATCATGAATATCTTTGCCAGTCAATTTGCCAGCCCACTTCTTCCTGTATTAATACTTGTGATATTAATACTCTCACAATCCATAAAAATGGTTAATGAATATGAGAGAGTGGTTATTTTCAGATTAGGCCGCCTTAGTGGCGTGAAAGGTCCCGGGGTCTTCCTGATTATTCCGATTGTAGACAGAGCGATGAAAATAGATCTGAGAGTTGTTGCAATCGATGTCCCCAAGCAGGCTGTAATTACCAGAGACAATGTCACAGTTGAAGTGGATGCCGTTGTTTATTATAAGGTCGTGGAGCCTGGAGCTGCCATAACTCAGGTCGAAAATTATATGTTTGCAACCTCTACCCTTTCACAGACTACCCTGAGAGACGTTATGGGGCAGATGGAGCTTGATGAGCTGCTTTCGGAAAGAGAGCATATCAACAAACAAATTCAGGAGCTTCTGGACATGTATACCGATCCCTGGGGGATCAAGGTTACAGGAGTTACAATAAGGGATGTTGCCCTGCCTGAAACAATGAAACGAGCTATTGCCAAACAGGCTGAAGCCGAGAGAGAGAAGCGTGCCAGGATTATCCTTGCGGAAGGAGAGTATCAGGCTGCCCAGAAAATGAAAGAGGCTGCTTCCCTCTATGAGGGAATGCCCGCAGCAATCAAACTGAGGGAGCTACAAACTTTAGCCGAGATTGCCAGGGAAAAGAATCTCATAGTAGTTACACAGTCTCAGGCTATTGAGGCTGGAAATGTAGCAGCTTTATCTCAGGCTATGGATGAAAGAAAAAAATAATAAAGGCAAACAGGGGTTGAAAGAAAGGGATGATAATGACAAAAAGAACAGAAGGAAATGGATAAACAAGAGAGGACTGATAAGTGAAAGGACCTATAAATATGCCTGTAGAAAAGGCTTTCCATTTCCTATTTATCTTCTTCCTGTGCTTCGTTCTCACAGCTGCCCCCATGCCCTCGGCAGAGGCAGGGCCTCAAGAGAAAGTGCTTGTGCTTGAAATATCCGAGGCTATAACTCCGGCTTCGGATGATATTATAGCGGATGCGATAGAAAGGGCGGAAAACGGAAATTATGAGGCTGTGGTAATCAGCCTGAATACCCCCGGAGGAGGACTGGACGAAACCCAGGAAATCATAAGGATAATTGAAAACACGAGTGTACCTGTTATCGGATATGTGCCCGAGAGCGGGAAAGCCTGGTCAGCCGGCACGCTCATCCTTATGGGGACGGATATTGCTGCAATGGCGCCATTTACAGTTATCGGATCAGCCCAGCCAGTTCAGATGTCGGCAGAAGGGACAAAACCCGTAGAGGACGAAAAAATAATAAATGCACTTGTCAAATTTTCGGTTACAACAGCCAGTAAACACGGGAGAAACGAGACTTTTGCGGAAGAAGTCATAACGAAAAACAAAAATCTTGACGCGCAGGAAGCCCTCGATTCCGGCGTAATAGAATATGTGGCTCCTTCTATTCCGAACCTGCTGGTACAGACTGACGGGCAGCAGATAAAGGGAAAAACGCTGCAAACCGAAAGTGCAGGGATAGAGAATTATGAGCCTCCCCTTTCTCTTTCCTTATTAGGTTTAATCTCAAACCCGATCATTTCCTCCCTTCTTCTGACCATAGGGCTCTATGGAGTTATTTTCGGAATATCAAGCCCTGGAGTTGGGGCAGAGGTTTTAGGGATTATTTCAATCGTACTGGGACTGATAGGCACAGGCTTTGATATTAATATAGCAGCAATCTTCCTTATTCTTGTAGGAATAGGGCTCTTGATTCTTGAAATCAAGTCTCCCGGATTCGGCGTCCTGGGGCTTGCTGGACTCATCAGCCTCATAATAGGAAGCCTGTTCCTTATACCTATGGGAAATGAAAACATTTATACTCCAGAATTTCGCAGACTCCTTGCTCTAACGATTGTCGCTCCTACGATTGTTTTCGGGTTATTTCTGGTTTTTGCAGTCTACAAAGTAACCGAGATCAGAAAGAAAAAACCCGTAATTGGAGAGTTTATAGGTGAGACTGCCCAGTCCATAGACCCTCTGGGGCCTGAAAAACCAGGATACGTCCGCTTTAAAGGCGAATACTGGAAAGCTCGCTCTGAAGAAGAAATCGAACCGAAGACAGAGGTTGAAATTACTGGAAAAGTAAGGGAAGTGCTCATAGTAAAAAAGAAAGTGTAACTATTCTTCTCTCTTCCAGTTCAATTTCTATTCTAACCGATTTTTCCTTAAAGCCTTTTTAAAAAGGCTTTATTTCCTTCTTATTTTCTCCAGGACTTTTTGTTTCTTTTCAATTGCTTCAAGTGCAGCTTTATCGATTGCTGCTCTCATTTCCTCAAAGTCCCTGGGATTCTCTTCTCCGTGGACCTTTTTCACAGGTGTGTAGGCAGACTCCCTAAATCTTGGTACAAATTCCCGGAGTTCGCCATTTAAGGAAATTTCAGCTCCGCTCCCTTCCTCAACACGTCCTATGACGTCAATCTCAATGCCTGCAGCCCTGACAGTACTGAGTATGTCATCAACATATTCAGGGGGGGCAATTACAAGCAGGGCGTCAAGTGAAACCCCGAGATAATCAATTTTCAAGTACTCAAGCATTGAAAGCACCTTTGGGTTCACAAGAGCCCTTATTTTTTCCTCTTCAAAGACAAGTTTTACGCCTGCGGTTTTTGAGATCTCCTTGGCATCGCCCCGGATTCCGCCATTGGTAACATCAGTCATGGAATGGACTTTTTTATGCAAATCGGATTGCAGCAGAGCCTCGCAGGCTTCCAGGAAGCGAATGTTAATGGTTTCTTCTACAACATCATGCATCCCGTAATAAAGCGCAGTTGTAGAAACCGTACCCCCGCCTGCTCCTTCGGTCATAAGGATAAGATCTCCTTCTCTGGTACGGTTCCGCGATGTAAGCGAAGAGGTTATGCCCACAGCCCCAACGCCGCCGGTCATGCGTTCACCTATAACCATGTCTCCTCCAATTCTAAGTGTGCTTCCCGTAATAAGGGGTATTCCAGTAAGTTCCGAGACCGTTGTTATGCCTGCAATATGGTCGAATATCTTTGCGACATCTCCATCGTCTGCTATATGAATGTCGGAAAGCATCGCCAGGGGCCGGGCTCCCATAGAATATACATCACGCAGAGCTGCCCTGGCTACGTGAAAGCCTGAGAGGAAAGGGAAGTCGCTCAGTCGAGAGTGAATACCATCAATCGTGACCACCAGGTAGTTTTCACCGATTTTGACAACCCCTGAGTCATCAAGCTGGGAACTATCCACAACTGCACCTGTCTTACCTATAACCTCTCCGAGCTTGGAGTGAACGTAAAAATCCCCTGTGCCCCTGGAACCTACACCGAATTCTCCCATTGAAACACCTGAAATAGTCGGGGCTAACACATCTCCTTCTACGTTAAGTGTTGCTTTTGCCTCACAAATGACCGCAGCCGCGATCTCATGAGCTCTCTCAGAGCTTATATTCTTAATTTCAAGAATTCTTGAAGCCAGCTTTGCCTCAAGCCTTGCTTCATCTGAAGGGTCCTCCCTGAGAGCCCGTTTTGCATAACCTTCTATATCCATAGTAATCATCTCTTGCAGACTTTTCTTCCCTTAAAGGTGGCAGGGCAGGATAGTCTGGCATTCAAGTATCAGTCAATTGATTTCACAAATAATCTGTTGATTTTAAATAGCCTATTATGTTAAGTAATCTGTTAATTTAGTATAATTAGTGTAAAAATATTCAGGGATCAAAACTTAATATCCTGAGACTCAGAATTCAACTTTCCCAGGGATTATACAAATTCCGGAAAAATGAAATATAAACTCAGATATGGGGGGCGTATTCCCCGATAAATCATTTCAACACATTTCTACAAAATTTTTCAGGATCTTTAATCCTATAGCTCCGCTTTTCTCGGGGTGGAACTGGGTACCCATTACATTGCCTTTCGAGTTCACGACAGACGCCGAGAAATCCAGCCCGTAGTTGCAGGCTGCAAGCGTGTTTTCAGCCGCTGTGTCCACATAGTAGGAATGCACGAAATATACGAAAGAATTGTCAGGAATACCTTCAAACAGAGGGTGATCCTGCTTGATGTTAAGATTGTTCCAGCCAATATGAGGTACCTTTAATTCAGACTTCGGAAAGCGCAGCACCTTGCCAGAGATAAGATCAAGCCCATTGGTCAGCTTTCCTTCTTCAGAAGAACTCATGAGCACCTGCTGTCCGAGGCAGATCCCGAGCATAGGTCTTCCTGACCGAACGTACTCTTCTATAATCCCTTTGATAGGGGTAAGGCACTTCATAGCATCCACAAAAGCGCCAACCCCTGGGAGGATTAAACCGTCTGCGGCAAGAATCTCCTCAGGGTCCCCAGAGATTGTGGGATTGGATCCGGCGTGTTCTAGCCCCTTTTGAACACTGCGAAGGTTTCCAAGCCCGTAATCGAGAATCACAATTCTTCTCATAGCTCTAACAAACAAAGTTAAGATAGATTAACTTTTCGAGCAAGGAAAAGGGCATCAGGAAAATAACTAAAGCGATAGAAAAAGATAATGGAAAAAATAATGGAAGAATAATTAATGGAAAAAATAATGGAAAAAATAATGGAAGAATAATGGAAGAATAATGGAAAAAATAATGGAAGAATAATGAAAATAACACGAAAAAAGAACGGAAGAAATAGAAAAAGAATGGAAAAATAATAAGAAAAAATAAAGGGGCTATAATTCCTTTGCAGTTAAGACCTGCCAGCAGAAAGGCTGTAAGAGCTGTTCTCCCTCTCAAACATCACCTTATGTTTGCCACAATGTATGCATTCATAGCGTTTTTCGAGCACTTTTGGCAAGAAACATAATGCCCCGCTTTTTCGCTTCCATTTATGCAGTCCAAAAAAACACAAGAAACTACGGTCACGATCCGATTCGCCTGAGTCATCAGAGCATTCCTGAGTCAAAAAACTGTTTCCCCTTGTTTCTATTGTTAAGGATATTATACAGCAGTAAGGAGAGTATGTGTGAAGGAACTATATAAACATATAGTTTTGTTAGGAAAATATCAGGGAAATTTTCTATAAAAGATAAATCTCGATTAAAAATACATTGGTTGAGGGTTTTTGGCAAAAAATTAATACAGTTTGACGCAAATAATTTAACAAAGTCTAATGGGGACAAAACATGCGAAAATTCAGATTTTTTAGATGTAATGAAAAAGCTATGGAGCTCCCGATTAATATAGTTGTTATGCTTGTTGTCGGGATGGTTGCTCTTGCAACACTGATTTCTATCATGCCGACCCCGACAAAGGAGATGTCGGTGTTTGTGGAAAATGCAGGGCTTAGAGGAAGTACTCTTGCTAAAGGGAACTCAATAATAGTGGATTCCAGTACTGCAGAAAATCCTCTTGCCATAACCGTAGTGGTAAAAGCAACTGACAACGATGGAAATCCGGTACGGAATGCAAACGTTGTCCTGAGAGGGCTTGGCGGAGCAGCCTCGAATACTACGGACGCCAACGGAATCACTTTCCTGACAACTCCGGATAACGCAAGAATCAGGCTTGCTCCAAATCAAAACGAAGGGACAATGGACCTGAAGGTTGTGGCTGATGGTTTTTATGACTACGAGAAAAAGGATGCCATTCTGATCATTAAGACGAGATGATTTGAGATCTTACGGAAATAGAATTTAAGGCAATAATACAACCGCGCGTAATAAAAGAACTGCATAAAAGGACTGCACGCAACAAAACTGCAGGGAGAGGTTTCACATGCTTAGTGGAAAACTGAAAAATAATGAAACTGGAACCCTGGGGCTTCCAATAAGAATTGTCGTGTTCACAGTTATTGGCCTCATAGGTTTCTATGCAGTTCTTTCAGCCGTCAGCGATGCTCCTACTCCTCCTAAACCCATGTATGCGACAACGAATATAAGTGCGTTTTATTTGCCTTCACCTGAAGGGGAAATCAAAAAGGAAATAGATCTGAGCCTGCCTGTAAAAGTATTTGACAGCGAAAATCGTGGGATAGGAGACGCAAATGTGATTGCCTGGAGCCCTGACAGGAAAAAAGCCTATTCAGGCGTTACCAACCTTGAAGGTAAGGTAACATTGAAGATTTCCAATCCCGAACTGCCTCAGGGAAAATCTGAAGGTTACATAAAGATAAAAGTAATGAGAGAAGGGTACAGGGATTTTACCAGCGACTACTTTTTAAAGATAACTCGAAGCTAATAAGAAGCCGTACTCTACTCAAAATTAATAATTAATACACACATATTCCTCTTAATTCATAACTTACCTGCCAGCGTTTTCTCTCTTCGGTTAGCCATGTAAAATTTCATAACAACGGCTCCTGCCATCAGCACGGCAAGTCCGATAGAGAAATAAGGAGACCTTATGACATCCCACCGACCAGCCCAGATAAGGAGGGCGGTAAGAAAAAGAGCTGAAGAACCGATAGCTCCTGAGATTTCAAATGGAATCTTCATAGAGCCGAAAGTAAGCCTGTTCTGACTCTCAAGGACTTTTATACGGGACTCAAGTTCCTTTATATATTTATTTTTCGTTTCTTCCTGAGCCTTGAGAGTACGAAGTTCAGTGTTTAATTTTTCGATCTCGGGTTCGAGACTGTTGTGGGTAAAATTCGATAACTCGGATATGGTAGCATGGAGGGAACGGATGCCTTCTGCGATGCTGGAGAAAACTTCATTTATATTCTTTATTTTATAACCAGTTCCGGAAACTTCAGAAGAATTATCAGCATAAGCCATCGAGGGATTCATGGGCTCGCCTGAAGGAAGCACTGCACTGAATCCAAAACTTGAGATGTGTCCTTCCGAAGTTGAAGGAACCAGATCTGAAAGAAAAGAATTTCCGCGAATAGGAGACTCAGGAGAAACCGACGGAACCCGTGGGAAAGCTGAAGAGCCTGCAGCGATACTTCCTTCGTTTCGTTCAGGGAAAAATCCTGATAAATTTCCGGAATAAATTCTTCCAGCCTGCACTCCGGGAGGGATTCCCATAGAAAGGCGCCTCTCAACTGCCCTGAGTCGTTTTTCAAAACTCCTTATGCTCTGGTCAAAAACCTCAATTCTTCCCTGGAAATCCTCCCTGATTTCCGGCTCTGCTTGATGTGACTTATTCACTCGGACCATAACCCCTTTAATTTTCTATTACAGAATCGGGGCCTACAGTATATAAAATTTTTGAGTGTCTGTAGTGATAAAATAATAGAATAAATCAATAGCAGAAAAAAGAAGAAAAATCAATAGCAGAAAAAAGAAGAGGAAGGACAAAAAGAAGACTGCAAAAAAAAGAAGAGAAAAATAGCTCAAAAAGAGGAACAGGAAGAGATCAGATAAGCCTTATCTCAATCGGTTCTCCCCTGTCCTGAGCGTCTAGAATATCGGAAGCAAGGTCCGAGTTTGCCCTGAGTTTTATATCTCCATGCCGGCTCACTGTTGCACTAAAAAGGTACTCGTCTGCAATATAAACTTCCACATCCTTTCCTGCAAGTTCCGGGGCCCCAAGAATCAGGTGTTTCTTATCTCTTTCTATGAACGGATGAACCGAAGAGACAACAGGCACCTCTTCAAAGCTGGATGCTCTTCGTTTCTCCTGGGGAGCCCGGCTTTCAGCTCCATATTTCCTGCCTCTTGCAGCTCTCGGAGCTCCGATTTCCAGCTCTCTGACATCAATATGAAGACCAAGCATATTTTCGATCCGGTCAATGACGTTTCCACCTTTGCCGATAACTTTTCGCATATCATCTTCCCGAACCTTTACGATTGAACTGTCATCTGAAGTCATTTCCACTTCAACAGGACCGGATGCGTACCTGCTAATAACGTTCCTTATTTCCTCTTCCGCAAGCTTCCAAGAAGGTTTCCTGAGTTCAGTAGGAGGGCCTACTGGCATAACAACAACCTGTTCGCCATAGGTATATATCTCATACTCAACTCTTCTAGTCTCAAAATCTGCAATAACTATTACCGGTCTTGCAAGATCCTGTTCAGTCATCCCATGAGGGACTTTAACCGTAAATTCAAGCACCAGAACCTTTGCAACTTCTCCTTTATCGATAAAAATAACGGTGTCCACTACCTGTGGGATTACACCAAGTTCGACCCTTCCAATCAGACGCTGAACGGCATCTACTGCCCTGGTTGCATGCACAACTCCAATCATCCCCACGCCTGCAAGCCGCATATCTGCAAAAATCAGGAAATCGCTGGTCTTCCTAACCTCATCATATATAGTATAATCCGGCCTGACCAGAAGCAAAAGATCCGCAGTATCTTCCATCCTGCCATTCAGAGGTGAATACTGAGTGATTTCAGGAGGTACCTGAAGGTCTCTTGGGGATTCCATCGTTTTGACCACCTGTCCACGGTCGTTAAGGTATCGGGCAATTCCTGCGGCAAAAGTAGACTTTCCGGCTCCAGGCGGACCAGCAATAAGAATTCCACGCTGGCTTACAATCCGTTCTTTGAGTTCATCGCTTAGCCGATATTGCTCAAGATCCACAACTACAGTTGGCCTGACTGCTGTAATTTCCATATCATCGGAAAAAGGCGGGTGGGCAATTGCGACACGCATGTTTCGGATTTGCAAGACAGTTGCTCCACTTGATGACATCTCAATAAAAGATTCGGGATCCAGCCTCGCCCTTTCTATAAGTTCTCTAGATATACTGGAAAGTTCTGCAGAAGTAGCAGGTTCATCACGAATCACTACATAGCGTATATCCCCTATTGGTCCCTTCTTGGCCATAGGAGAAACCCCATTTTTGAGGTGTACGGACATCGTATCATCCGTGAAAAAATGCTCTATTTTTAGAGGCGTAAGCTCAGATGGATCCAGAGTTTTGGGAGGCATGTACTCGACATTAAGGCCCTTTGCTTTAGCTATAAGAGACTGCACCCTATCTGCACTTACAAACAGCCCTCCTGCATCAATAGCCGTGCTTCGGATAAGAGCATCCACCCTGCCCTCTTTAGATAGCTTTATCTCCTCAAGCGTGGGCTGAACCCCGCTGAACTGAAGGAGAATCTCGTCCCTTTCTGCCAGCTTGCGGAGTTCCAGAAGCTCTTCAAGCCCTTTAAACCCTATTTCTCTGCCCTTATTTGCCTGGGCTTCAAGTTCCGATACCACAGCTTCGGGAATTATAATCTCGGCACCTCTGAAGTCCCCGTCTCTAATGCGAGCCGAAAGCCTTCCGTCAATAATTACACTCGTATCCGGAACAATCCTCCATATCCGCTTATCATCAGCCATATAAGGGGATATAGAGCCGGAAGGTATATAATAAAACTTCTAGCAATTTATTTTATAAGAAAAAAGCTAAAAAGCTGTGCAGGAGGAAAATAAGATTTTAGAGATGCTGAAAAACCGAAAGGCTGAGAAATAAAGTATATAGATAAGGAATCTCGAAAATTGATTCTTAATAAACGTCTTCCGGCTCGAAGACTTTCTTTCCTATAATTTTTCCGTCGAGGTTTCGATAAAAACAGGATCTATACCCCATATGGCAGGCTCCACCTGTTTGTTCAACCAGCAGAAGGAGAGAATCCATGTCGCAATCAATTCTGATCTCTTTTACTTTCTGCACATGTCCCGAAGTCTCTCCTTTTTTCCATAACTGCTGCCTGCTCCGGCTCCAGAAATGTGCTGTTCCGGTCTCTACAGTTTTCTCAAGGGCCTCCCGATTCATATAGGCGCACATCAATACCTCCTTGCTAAGCTGATCCTGAACAATGGCAAGGATCAGGCCGTTCTCGGTTTTTAAGGAATCAAAATCAATCATGGGGGATAGATTGTAAAACAAGTATAAAAAAGAGAGGGAATGAATTTTGAAAGATGCTGCAAAGAAACGACAGTACATGTGGTTCTTATCTCAGGGTTTGATTCCCAGCACATCCTCTACATATGCTCTCAGGATTTCTGCAACACTCCAGGCTTGGGAGATGCAGCCACCCGGAGAGTGCGGGTAGTCTCCATCAAACACCTCAGAGATGGTGCCAACACCTGCGGTTTCAAGGTGAGTATCAAAGCCCTGCAGGAGAGCCCGCATTTCTTCGAGGCTTTCTTTTGAATAGTTGTGGACCTTCCGGTAAGCTTTCACATAAGCGCCAAGGAGCCAGGGCCAGGCAGTGCCATTGTGGTAGGCTGCATCTCTAGTTGCTGGATCCCCCTGATAACGTCCTTTATACAGAGGGTGATCTGTCGAGAGGGTCCTAAGCCCGAAGGGGATCAGGAGATCTTTCTCAACTCTATCCACTATCGCTTTTTCTTTTTCAGGCGAAAGCATGGTATAGGGTAGAGCCACTGCAAAGATTTGATTGGGACGGATTGCAGGGTCTTTAACCTCATTTCCTTCTTCGTCCTGAGATACAAGGTCAAAGAGGCAGTTTTTTTCTGGGTTCCAGAAAACTTTCTCAAAGTTTGAGGCTACCCCAACTGCAAGAGTCTCATAAGAGGAAACATTTTTTTCTAGAAGGGTGCCCAGACTGGAGGCAGTCTTCAGGGCATTGTACCAGAGAGCATTGATTTCACAGGCTTTACCTGCTCTTGGAGTTATTGCCTGTTCCCCGACTTTAGCATCCATCCAGGTTAACTGAGGGCCCTGCCGGATTAGATAATCGGAATCCATACCGATTCCAAAGTCCGTACCCTTACGATAATTATCTATTATACTGTCCACGGTTTCCCAGACACCCGAGAGGAAAAGGAAGTCTTTTGTATATGCGAAATACCGGCCCAGGACGTGAATGAACCAGAGAGAAGCATCCACAGTATTGTAAATCGGTTCTCCCCCAAGCGACAGAAAAGCATTTGGGATCAGACCTCTCCTACAATATTTGGAATAATTTTTGAGAATAGATTTTGCCTCTTCGAAGCGGCGAGGAATCAAAAGCAGGCCAGGTATGGAGATCATGGTATCCCGCCCCCAGTCAGAAAACCAGTGATACCCTGCAATCACCGTATTTTCACCTGAAGAGGGATTTTTCACTATAAAGGAATCGGTTGCCCTGAGAAGCTTGAGAGCAAAAGGCTCGGTAAGTCTTGAATTAAAGGCAAGAAGATTTTGCCTGTATACTTCCCTTGTATAGAGCTCCTCAACCTGCTCTAGCGTCAGAGAAGAAATATCTTCTGTTGAAGCGGCAATAAAAAAATGGGATGTTCCTGGTTTGAGTTTGCTTTCGAAATAACCCGGATTGAAGTTGTCTTCCTGGAAGTTAAGTCCCCTCTGTTTTTCAATATCATACTCAAAGTTATAGTACCATTTGGGATCAGAATGATACTGGAGATTGGAAGAAAGCGAGAAAGCAAAACCATTAGAACTTTCCAGTTTTACTCCTGCAGGACTGGCTTCCTGAGAGAAGGAGATATCTCCTGAGCGAGCAGTGTGGTGGAAGTTTCTAGAATTTACCAGTGGAAAGATTCTCAGCAGAGCTCCATCTCTTCTGGTTCTGATATCATACAGAACACAGGTCGTATTGCTGTTGTGAATCATGAAAACTTTTTTCTTCACGGTAAAAGCGCCTGGGTGATAAACCCAGAGAGGAAATGGAGCAAGAATAAATTTGGAAAGATAATTGAACCCTGAAGGAAAAACAGTACCCGGATACTTATGGGTTGCCAGCCTATAAACCTCGTCATTAATCGCAATTTCTTCATCAAGGGAGGAAAGCAATACGAATCTTCCTGGAGAGTTTTTCGGAGCTGCCACAAGCAGTCCGTGATAAGTCCTTGTTCCCGCCCCTATAACTGTAGATGAGGCGTATCCCCCGAGTCCGTTTCCTACAATCCACTCTTTCTTTATTCCTTCTTCATATGTGGAAAAGGAATCCGTTCCAAACCTGATTCCACTCATACTATCTGGTTAGAATTTAGTCTCTTAAATATATGTACCTTTTCATATTATTGAAGATGTATAATAAAGCAAAAGAGTAGTTTATAATAGAGAATGCCAAATTATTGTACTTTCAGGTGCAAACATAAACTATTTTAGATGTGCAGGTTATAAGAATGTGAGAATCATGAAGCAAGACCTTTTAGAAATCCTTGTTGATATCTTTAAATCCTCCGGATATAATGTCACAATATGTAGCCAGTGTGATATTCTTGTGGAGAAAAACGGGCATCAGGCTTATATCAGGTGTGCCCTGCAGCCAGATTGCGAGGAAATAAAAGCCTTTTCCGAAAAGATAGGAGACTGTACAGGAATTTACGTAATGGTCGGGAAGGGGTCTGAAGAATTAATCGATTACGCAGCTGAATTTGGGATTTATGTATGGGATAGGGACGAACTGGCTCTTCAAATTGGAAGAGCAGTGCTTGCAAATCTGGAAAGAAAAGCAAAGGTTTCGTATTCAGAACCACGAATACTGCCAGCAAATGAAGCACGAGATCCGTACAGGCAACCAGCTTTTGAGCTAGTAAAAAACTGGAATCCAAAAGAAAAGCTCAGACAGGAGTCTTACCCTAACGGAGAAATCCTGCCCAATCAGAGTCAGCAAACCGAAACCGATAAACCTTCTTTTGAGAATCGATTCGGGATAGGAGATTTTGAGGAGAGAAAAGATTTAAGAAAACCTGAACAGGTTGAGGTTTCAGATATCGAATCTTACGAAATGTTGAATATACAATCCGTAGAGCCAAGAATTTCTAAAAATCAGGCGATGATTATTGCAAAACCCTATGTAAGCAGCCCCAGGGATGCGATTTTGAAATTTGTGCCTTTCTGGAAATACAAATATAGTGTTGAAGCAGAAAAACGCTTCAGGTCAAAGGTACTGAGTATTGCAGGAAAAGGGAAAGGTTTTCTTAACGCTTTAAACAAATCAAAAGAAGAGATGGAAGTCGAAGGACTGGCTGCACCTACAAAGATTCCTGCCGTACAGTATGAGTTAAAAAGACCAAATGTGGATAAAAAACAGGCAGAAAAGATTCTTCTGGACTTAATAATAGAAGAGAATACACGTGAGATACGCTTTAACAATACAGAAGGACAGGCTGTTATATATGAACACAGGAGCATCAGCCCTAAATCTGAAGAGGTAAAGCTTGATCTGGAGCTTGTATACATTCCCATCTGGGAAGTGAAAGGGAAACGCAATTCTCTGGAGATTAATGCTTATAATGCAAGGGTTCTTGAGAAGCCTGTTGATGAAGATGTCGAGTTTCTATGATTTTAAATGCAAAAAAATATTAGGAGAAAAATATATAAAATAGAAAATATATTTTTATATATTGGCAATGTAAAGATTCTCTGAAAAAGAATCCACACTCTGCCCTTCCAGCTTCCTGTGAAAAAGACTCTTTCAGGGGAAAAAGCGCAATTTTACAATAAACGTTATATTCGCCCGATGCAAGAGTATATAACGTTTGGAAATTATCTGTAAGCTGTAACGGTTGGCATCTTATAGAAAATAAAACATATAAAATTTTGTAAAGTATGAAAAGTAAAAAAGAGGTGCGTAAATGATAGAAGTAACAGACAAAGCTGCTGCAGAATTGAAAACACTGCTTGAACAGGAAGGAAACCCTGATCTTGCTCTCAGAATTTTTGTTGCCGGGGTTGCCTGCAGCGGAATTCAGTATGGATTAGCTTTTGATGATGAACAGAAGGAAGACGACGTCACTATGGAAAGTAACGGAATAAAACTTGTTATGGCAAAAGAAATAGAAAGGGGATTCTCTGAGGGCAGCATCGACTTTATTGAGGATGAAAACGGAAAGGGTTTTCTTATCCGCAACCCCTCAGCTGGCGGCGGATGCGGCACATGTGGAGGATGCCATTAAGAAAAGTAAAATCGCGCTGAATGTATTGAACCTGAAAAAGTAAACGAAAGTAAAGGAGAAGCAAGTCTATGTTCCCAGGAATGGGAGGGATAGGGGGCCGGGGTATGAACCCGGCTAAGATGAAGCAGATGATGAAACAGATGGGAATTGATGTTAAAGAGCTCAAAGATGTTCAGGAAGTAGTCATAAAGACTGCGGATTCTAATATTATTATAGAGAATGCAAACGTCAGCATAATGACAGTCCAGGGCTCGGAAACATACCAGATTGTAGGTGACGCAAAAGAAGTTCCAAAAGAACTGGAGATTCCCGCTGAAGATATAAAACTCGTAATGGAGCAAACTGGCGTTTCTGAAGATGAAGCCCGGAAAGCTTTGCAAAATTCAAACGGAGATCTGGCAGAAGCCATTGTGGCACTTTCTTCTGCCTGATTCCTTTTTTATATTAATTTTGATAGAAATATTTTGGCGTACTGTAGGTACTCTAATACTTTTCTACCCAAGAGGGTGCTTTAATGCTTTTCTACCCAAAGAGTAACGTGTTAATAGTCTTTTGTGCAATAGATCCGAGTGAGCGTATGAGTCTTAAGTAATGGTTACGAAACTCACTTAATAACAACTCACATTGATTTGTTTGATGAATATATAATAAAGAATCAAGAATTAATTTCCTAATTATATATTCTTTATTAGTTTTATAGTAATATTACACAATAATAAGTATCTTCATCTAGCAGATGAACAAAAAATAACAGGTAAAGAGATAAAAACATATTACGTGATAAATGTATAACCCTATATGGGCATAATTAGTCACGGGTTTTTTTTGAAGTGATCAACTGTTACATTGACTAACTTATAATTCTTTAAATAAGGTTTAAGTTACTATAGGGGGCAAAAGAGTGGGTAATTTTAACAATACAGGAAATAGCGATAAATGTTTTTGTGCATTCATTCCACCTTATGTTCTTGATAATATGGCAAAAGCTGGAATTGAGGAAGCAAAATCGACTATCGTGCAGAGCCAGGCTTTCCGAGAAAATAGGGCTGAGGCTTCAAAGAAGATGAGTCTGGGGGCTGAGTTCCTCGGAGCTGCTGTGACTCCAGGCAAAGCACATGTGAAGGTATATGATTGTGAACATACATCAAAACTTCAAAATAAACTGGTGCGTGATCAAGGAGGCAATTCCTCTCCTACAGGCATTGATGCCGTGGATCTTGTATACGATTATGCTAGTAAAAATCGTGATATATTAAAGAGTTTTTTTAACCGAGATTCCCTGGATAACAATGGAAGGGATCTGATATGCAATGTACATTACAGCGTAAAATACAATAATGCTTTTTGGGATGGCGAGCAAATAACTTTAGGTGATGGAGACGGCTTACGATTCACCAGTTTTGCCAAGTCCCTTGATGTAATAGCTCATGAACTAGGTCATGGCATTGTTGAGAATACTGCAAAATTAGTGTATAAAGGTCAATCTGGCGCGTTAAATGAGCACTTCGCTGATGTATTTGGAACTGTGATTACGCAGTTGGTCGAAAATCAGACTGCGGACACGGCTGATTGGCTAATCGGTGACGAGATAATGGGCCCTGATTTATATGGTGAAGCTCTTCGTTCTATGAGTGAGCCTGGTACTGCATATGATCACAGTATTTTAGGCAAGGACCCCCAGCCTGCGCATATGAAAGACATCTACACTGGCACTGATGATAACGGCGGTGTACACATCAACAGTGGCATTATGAATAAAGCTTTTTACCTTACAGCCATCGAAATCGGAACCGACGAAGCAGCCTCAATCTGGTATAATGCATTACAGAACCTCTGGCCTACTGCTATTTTCAAGGAAGCTGTCGGAGAGATTGTAAAAGCTGCACGGATTCTTGCGAAAAATGGGAAGGTTGATAAGAACGCAACACAGAGAGTAAGAACAGCTTTTAGGGAAGTCGGATTGTTTTAAATTAGATTAACCAGCATAAAACCTAACTTAGTAGAAAACAGGCTCTGTAGAAATCACTTAATTCACAACACTTCAAAATTACAACATTGACAAATATGCTACAATATTTGTGGTTAATGCCATTTAGTCGATTGATGTGATTTTTAGGGGTTTCTGCAGAGCCGAGAAAGCAGTAGCTGTAAACCGGCTTAATACCCTAAATAATTATAATAATTTATGGATAATTACAGCTAACATTAATTAAAACAGATGTCTTTACATTGAGTTGTAATTATTCAGAAACTCATACTTATAATTACAATAGAAATATGTTATCAATCTATACCAGTTAATTGAGTTTTGAGGCAGACAAGGATATATCATAAAGCGTTTCCGATGCCTTCGTGAAAGCGGTTGGAGCTTTTTGTATGAGTAGGGCAGATGGTTATAATGAACATAGACTTTGAAAGTTCAGGTGGATATGCCAATATCAGGTTAAAGTATCATGGGAACACTGACACGCTTCCCGAAGAAGTTGCCAATAAGCTCATACAGCTTGTAGAAAGCTCCAAGGTATTTGAGCTTGAAAAAAAAGAGGTAACTCCCACCTTACCCGGTCCTCCTGACGTATTACACTATAAACTTACGATTCATGAGGGAAACAGGAAGGTTTCTTTATCTTTTAATGACGTTACGGTTCCCGAGTCGTTATTTCCGCTAATAGGTTTTTTGCAAGAACTTGCATGGGAGCAGGCCGGGAAGGATAATAGATGACTTAATCTCTTAATTTAATTATATCAAACGTATATCAATCGAATCTGACTAATGATATTTATTTAATTTAATATTAACCATAGAATAACCTTATGTGCATATGATTATATGGGGAAGCCCTCCGTTCACTGGCTGCTTCTGGAACTGCATATGATAACTCTCTTTTTGGCAGAAACCCTCCAACCTGATCATATGGGAAATTGTTACACTGGTTCTAATGATACTGGACAGATAAGAGGCAAATCTACACAAAAGGCAATAGTAGTATTCAAGGCATTAGGACTGCCAAATTAATCTGTTTGTTAAGCTCAGGCAGATAATAATAGAAATCGGTTGTAAATAAAACAAATAAAACTTTCTGTGCAAGAAAGTGTGATATAAAAGTGTGATATAAAAGGAAAAGTATAGAATCAGTTTTAAAAACCAGTTTTAGAAAAGATTAGAGTGATAGGGTGAGCATGGCAGCGATCCTGAGTTCCCGAAGGCTCGCACACTTCAGTACAGTCAGGAACGTGGGCAGGCTTATCTGCTGTGTTCGGGATGGGTACAGGAGTGACCCTGCCGCTATGGCCGCCACACT
>Ga0208297_1000740_pt1 | contig 50448 bp, 38 predicted proteins | sample LMS_cellobiose_e_FD_187367 | JGI IMG/M metagenome (GOLD analysis project Ga0208297, IMG submission 187367) | Rumen-fistulated moose microbial communities from Alaska, USA - LMS_cellobiose_enrichment (SPAdes) (version 2) | ecosystem: Host-associated > Mammals > Digestive system > Stomach > Rumen... | reverse complement strand
AAGGATCATACTTAACCTCCTTCGCTTTACAGCTTCAATACAGATTTGTCAGTTTATTGTCTGATTATCAATACCACTGTCTCAACAGAATGTTCAAGAAGGAATATATCGACAAATTCCGATTTGTTTTGGTCATTATACTATTGTTGACCGACGTAGTCAATTACCTTGCACTTGAGGCAGAAGGAGGCGCTTCTTTACGAAGTGCCTCCTTCCCTGCTTTTTTTTATTTCAAAGGAATGAATGTGCCCACTGGAGGAATCGAGGGGATCGCCCACCATAAAGAAAACAGGAGACCCGGTTGGGTCCCCTGTTTTCTTGGTGCGAGAGATGGGACTCGAACCCACACGCCGTTCGACACACGCACCTCAAACGTGCCTGTCTACCTGTTCCAGCACTCTCGCAGCTGCTTTTTCCAAAGCAGAGTTATTATAGCCGCCTTGAGGCAGTTTGTCAACTCCCTTCCAGGCAAGATGGGCAAAAAAATCCCCGGCGCTCCAGAAGACTGGAAAAACACCGGAAAGCAGTTGACACGGAAGGGAAAACCTGCTATAATGATGGCCCATAATGCCCGGAGAGTGGAATCCAACCTACCCCATTCAAGCAAATACAGCATAGCATACCCCGTTGTGGATTTCAAGTATCTGAGCGAAAAGAAGTCAACGCAACCGTGCGTTTCATTTCAAATGCGAGCGGCCCCGCCGCTAGAAAGGCTGTGGTTATCGAGTATGGCGATGGTCAAAGACGTCCTCTATGGAAAGACGCTCCGCAAGAGCTATTCCAAACACGACGAGATCCTGGAGATGCCGAACCTGCTGAAGATTCAGCGGGACTCCTACAACTGGTTCCTGAGTGAGGGCCTCCGGGAGGTCTTCCAGGATGTGGATGTGATCTCGGACTATTCCGGCAATCTGGAGCTGTCCTTCCTGGACTACTCCATGGATGATCCCCCCAAGTACACCGTGGAGGAGTGCAAGGAGCGGGACGCCACCTACGCGCGCCCCATCAAGGTTCGGGTGCGCCTGCGCAACAAGGAGACTGAGGAGATCAAGGAGCAGGAGATCTTCATGGGCGACTTCCCCATCATGACCCAGGGGGGCACCTTTGTGATCAACGGCGCAGAGCGCGTCATCGTCTCCCAGATCGTCCGCTCTCCCGGTGTGTACTACGGCGATACCGCCGACAAGGCAGATATCCACAGCTATACCACCACCGTCATCCCTTACCGCGGCGCCTGGCTGGAGTATGAGACCGACGCCTCCGACGTGGCCTGGGTCCGCATCGACAAGAACCGCAAGATCCCCATCACCTGCCTGGTCCGCGCCATGGGCGTTTCCACGGACGAGGCCATGAAGCAGCTGCTGGGCGAGGACAAGCGCCTGCTCGCCACCATCGAGAAGGACACCTGCAAGACCTATGAGGACAGCCTGCTGGAGATCTACCGCCGGCTGCGCCCCGGCGAGCCTCCCACGCTGGAGAACGCCCAGAGCTATCTGGAGAGCCTGTTCTTCGATCCCCGCCGCTACGACCTGTCCAAGGTTGGCCGCTATAAGTACAATAAGAAGCTGGATATCTGGGCCCGTCTGTCCGGACACCGTCTGGCCGAGCCCATTGCCGATCCGCTGACCGGCGAGCTGCTGGCCGAGGCCGGCGAGCTGATCAATCGTCAGAAGGCCCACGAGATCTCCGACCGCGGCGTCAGCGAGGCCGTCCTGGATCTGGAAGGCACCCGCGTGAAGGTCATCTCCAACGGCATGGTGGATATGGCCGGCTTTGTGGACTTCGACCCCGCCCAGTACGGCATCCGGGAAAAGGTCAGCTTCGCCGTTCTGCGCGAGATGCTGGACACCGTTCCTGCAGACGGCTGGGAGGAGGCCATCGCCCTGCGCCGGGATGAGCTGATCCCCAAGACCATCACCCGGGACGACATCCTTGCCAGCGTCAACTACCTCTTCTGCGTGGCCCATAATGTGGGTACCACCGACGACATCGACCATCTGGGCAACCGCCGCCTGCGCTGCGTGGGCGAGCTGCTGCAGAACCAGTTCCGCGTGGGCTTCACCCGCCTGGAGCGCGTGGTTCGTGAGCGCATGACCATCCAGGACCTGGATGCGGTCACGCCCCAGAGCCTCATCAATATCCGCCCTGTGACGGCAGTCATCAAGGAGTTCTTCGGCTCCTCGCCGCTGAGCCAGTTCATGGACCAGAACAACCCCCTGGCTGAGCTGACCCACAAGCGCCGTCTGTCCGCTCTGGGCCCCGGCGGTCTGAGCCGCGACCGGGCTTCCTTCGAGGTTCGCGACGTGCACTACAGCCATTATGGCCGTATGTGCCCCATTGAGACCCCGGAAGGTCCCAACATCGGCCTGATCAACTACCTGTCCGCCTACGCCAAGATCAACGAGTACGGTTTCATCGAGGCTCCCTTCCGCAAGATCGACAAAGCCACCGGCGTGGTCACCGATCAGGTGGAGTATATGACCGCTGACGTGGAGGACGACTACTACGTCTGCCAGGCCACCGAGCCCATCGGCGAGGACGGCCGGCTTGCCAACGCCCGTGTCACCTGCCGCCACCGCAATGAGATCATTGCCGTGGATCGGGAGATGATCGACTACATGGATGTGTCTCCCCGTGAGATGACCTCCGTGGCAACCGCGTTCATTCCCTTCCTGGAGAACGACGATGCCAACCGCGCCCTGATGGGCGCCAACATGCAGCGCCAGGCCGTGCCCCTGATGGTGACCGAGGCCCCCATCGTGGCCACCGGCATCGAGCACAAGTGCGCCGTGGACTCCGAGGTCTGCATCGTGGCCCAGCGGCCCGGCGTGGTCACCCGCGTCAGCGCCGATGAGATCACCGTCCGCTATGACGAGGGCGACGTGATCACCCACAAGCTGACCAAGTTTACCCGCAGCAACCAGAACACCTGTGTCAATCAGCGGCCCATCGTCTCCGCCGGAGAGCGGATCGAGGCCGGTCAGGTCATTGCCGACGGCCCCAGCTGCGCCGGCGGCGAGATCGCCCTGGGCAAGAACGTGCTCATCGGCTTCATGACCTGGGAAGGCTACAACTACGAGGACGCCATTCTGCTTAATGAGCGCCTGGTCCGGGAGGATGTGTTCACCTCCATCCACATCGAGGAGCATGAGACCGAGGCGAGAGACACTAAGCTGGGCGCCGAGGAGATCACCCGCGATATCCCCAATGTGGGCGAGGACACCCTGAAGGATCTGGACGAGAACGGCATTATCCGCATCGGCGCCGAGGTCACCTCCGGCGATTACCTGGTCGGCAAGGTCACTCCCAAGGGCGAGACCGAGCTCACCGCGGAAGAGCGTCTGCTCCGTGCCATCTTCGGCGAGAAGGCACGCGAGGTCCGCGACACCTCTCTGAAGGTGCCCCATGGCGAGAGCGGCATCGTGGTGGATGTGAAGGTCTTCACCCGGGAGAACGGCGACGAGCTGTCCCCCGGCGTCAACAAGGTGGTCCGCGTCTACATCGCCCAGAAGCGCAAGATCTCTGTGGGCGACAAGATGGCCGGCCGTCACGGCAACAAGGGCGTCGTTTCCCGGGTTCTGCCCCAGGAGGATATGCCCTTCCTGCCCGACGGCACCCCGCTGGATATCGTGCTGAACCCCCTGGGCGTGCCCAGCCGTATGAACATCGGCCAGGTGCTGGACGTGCACCTTGGCTATGCGGCCCAGGCCCTGGGCTGGAAGGTGGCCACCCCCATCTTCGACGGCGCCAACGAGAAGGACATCCGCGAGACCCTCAAGCTGGCCGGCCTCCGCGAGGACGGCAAGACTGAGCTCTATGACGGCCGGACCGGCGAGAAGTTCGACAACTCCGTCACCGTCGGCTATGTGTACTTCCTCAAGCTCCACCATCTGGTGGACGACAAGATCCATGCCCGCTCCACCGGCCCCTACAGCCTGGTCACCCAGCAGCCTCTGGGCGGCAAGGCCCAGTTCGGCGGCCAGCGCTTCGGCGAGATGGAGGTCTGGGCCCTGGAGGCCTACGGCGCGGCCTATACCCTGCAGGAGATCCTGACCGTCAAGTCCGACGACGTGACGGGCCGTGTCAAGACTTACGAGGCCATTGTCAAGGGCCACAACGTGCCCGCTCCCGGCGTGCCGGAGAGCTTCAAGGTCATGGTCAAGGAGCTCCAGTCCCTGTGCCTGGACGTGAAGGTCCTGGACGAGCTGGGCGATGAGATCGAGCTCAAGGATGACGACGATGATGATACCGTCTTCCAGGGCGGCATGGGCGAGACCTATGCCTCCGACGACCAGGAGATCACCTCCGCCGGCTACGCCATCCAGGACGAGAACGGCGATGAGATCCTCACTCTGGGAGAGGACGACGAGGATGAAGACGACTTTGAACCCGACGATTCCGACGCCTATGACGACGCGGAAGACGAACTGTAAAGGAGGAGGCAGAGAACATGGCGAACGCAACTTTTGATGCAATTAAAATCGGCATTGCCTCCCCGGAGAAGATCCGTGAGTGGTCCTTTGGCGAGGTCAAGAAGCCGGAGACCATCAACTACCGCACCCTGAAGCCAGAGCGGGACGGCCTGTTCTGCGAAAAAATCTTCGGGCCCACCAAGGACTGGGAGTGCCACTGCGGCAAGTACAAGAAGATCCGCTACAAGGGCAAGATCTGCGACCGCTGCGGCGTGGAGGTCACCCGGGCCAAGGTGCGCCGCGAGCGCATGGGCCATATCGAGCTGGCCGCCCCTGTGAGCCACATCTGGTATTTCAAGGGCATCCCCTCCCGGATGGGCATGCTGCTGGATATCAGCCCCCGCATTCTGGAGAAGGTCCTGTACTTCGCCAGCTATATTGTCACCGATCCCGGCGAGGACACCGGCCTGATCAAGAACCAGATCCTCTCCGAGAAGGAATATCGGGACATGCGGGAGAAGTATGAGGACGACTTCCAGGCCGGCATGGGCGCCGAGGCTGTGAAGAAGCTGCTGGACGACATTGATCTGGACCAGCTCTCTGAGCAGCTGCGCACAGAGCTGAAAAACGCCTCCGGCCAGAAGAAGCTCCGCATTGTCAAGCGCCTGGAGGTGGTGGAGTCTTTCCGCCAGAGCAACAACAAGCCCTCCTGGATGATCCTGGACGTGCTGCCCGTGATCCCGCCTGAGCTGCGGCCCATGGTGCAGCTGGACGGCGGCCGCTTCGCGACCTCCGATCTGAACGATCTGTACCGCCGCGTCATCAACCGCAACAACCGTTTAAAGCGCCTCATTCAGCTTAATGCGCCGGATATCATCGTGCGCAACGAGAAGCGCATGCTGCAGGAGGCTGTGGACGCCCTTATTGACAACGGCCGCCGCGGCAGAGCCGTCACCGGCGCCAACAACCGGGCCCTCAAGAGCCTGTCCGACATGCTCAAGGGCAAGCAGGGCCGCTTCCGTCAGAACCTGCTGGGCAAGCGCGTGGACTACTCCGGCCGAAGCGTTATCGTGGTCGGTCCCGAGCTGAAGCTCTATCAGTGCGGCCTGCCCAAGGAGATGGCCATCGAGCTCTTCCGCCCCTTCGTCATGAAGAAGCTGGTGGAGGATGGCCTGGCCAACAACATCAAGTCCGCCAAGAAGATGATCGACAAGGGCAAGAACGAGGTCTGGGACGCCCTGGAAGACATCATCAAGGACCGTCCCGTGCTCCTCAACCGTGCGCCCACCCTGCACCGCCTGGGCATTCAGGCCTTTGAGCCTGTCCTGGTGGAGGGCCGCGCCATCAAGCTGCATCCCCTCTGCTGCACCGCTTTCAACGCCGACTTCGACGGCGACCAGATGGCCGTGCACGTTCCCCTGTCTGCCGAGGCCCAGGCGGAAGCCAGAATGCTGATGCTCTCCGCCAACAACCTGCTGCGGCCCCAGGACGGCATGCCCGTCACCGTGCCCACCCAGGATATGATCCTCGGTACCTATTACCTGACCTATGTGAAGGAGGACGAGCCCGGCGCGGGCAAGGCCTTCTCCTCCGTGGACGAGGCCATGATGGCCTACGCGGAGCATGTGGTGGGCATCCATGCCCCCATCAAGGTCTGGGTCGAGAAAGAGATCGACGGCGTCATGCAGCATAAGATCATCGACGCCACCGTGGGCCGCCTGATTTTCAACGAGCCCATTCCCCAGAACCTGGGCTATGTGGACCGCAGCGATCCGGAGAAGGCCTTCGATCTGGAGGTCACCTTCACCACCGGCAAGAAGCAGCTGGGCGACATCATCGACCGCTGCATCCGCCGCAACGGCTTCACCATCGCCACGGAGATGCTGGACCGGGTCAAGGCCCAGGGCTACAAGTACTCCACCCAGGGCGCCATCACGGTCTCCATTGCGGATATGACCATCCCGCCCAAGAAGTACGAGCTCATCGACGAGGCCGAGCAGGAAGTCGTCAAGATCGAGCGCCTTTACAAGAAAGGCATGCTGACCAACGACGAGCGCTATCGCCTGGTCGTCAGCCAGTGGGAGAGCACCATCAAGCAGGTCACCGACGCTCTGCAGGAGAATCTGGACCGGTTCAACCCCATCTATATGATGGCCGATTCCGGCGCCCGCGGCTCCATGAGCCAGATCCGTCAGCTGGCCGGCATGCGCGGCCTGATGGCCGACACCTCCGGCCGTACCATTGAGATCCCTGTCAAGGCCAACTTCCGTGAAGGCCTGAGCGTTCTGGAGTACTTCATCTCCTCCAGAGGCGCCCGCAAGGGTCTGACCGATACCGCTCTGCGTACCGCCGACTCCGGTTATCTGACCCGTCGTCTGGTGGACGTTTCCCAGAACGTCATCGTCCGGGAGAAGGACTGCCACACCACCAAGGGCATCTGGGTGGGCGAAGTGGTGGAGAAGGGTCAGATTATCGATACCTTCGGCAACCGGATCCGCGGCCGCTATCCGGTCAACGATCTGACCGATCCCGAGACCGGCGAGCTCCTGTTCCCCAAGACCCATCTGCTGCAGCCTGAGGATGCCAAGGTCCTGGAGGCCCACGGCATCAAGCAGGTCTATATCCGCACGGTTCTTGGCTGCCGCAGCCGCTCCGGCGTCTGCGCCACCTGCTATGGCATGAACCTGGCTACCTCCGAGGAGGTCAACCTGGGCGAGGCTGTCGGCATCATCGCGGCCCAGTCCATCGGCGAGCCCGGTACCCAGCTGACCATGCGTACCTTCCACACCGGCGGCGTCGCCGGCGACGATATCACTCAGGGTCTTCCCCGTGTTGAGGAGCTGTTCGAGGCGCGCAAGCCCAGAAAGCAGGCGGTCATCTCCGAGATCGACGGCACCGTTTCCATCGACGAGTCCCGCCGGGCCGCGCAGCGGACCATCAGCGTCATCAACGAGGAGGATGGAGAGGTCAAGGAGTATACCGTGCCCTATTCCATCGGCCTGCGTGTGGAAAATGGTCAGAAGGTCCACAAGGGCGATCGCATCACCGACGGTTCCCTGTCGCCCCATGACATCCTGCGCATTTCCGGCGAGGAAGCCGTGCAGTACTACCTGACCCAGGAGGTCCAGGCGGTGTACCGTCAGCAGGGCGTTGATATCAACGACAAGCACATTGAGGTCATCATCCGGCAGATGATGCGCAAGGTCCGCGTAGAGGATCCCGGCGATACCAATCTGCTGGTCGGCACCGTGGTGGGCGAGTTCGAGTTCGAAGACGCCAACGCCGAGGTTCAGGCCCGCATCGACGCGGGGGAGAAGGGCGAGGACGGCAACGATCTGCGCCTGGCCACCAAGAGCCTGATTCTCATGGGCATCTCCAAGGCAGCCCTCTCCACCGAGAGCTTCCTGTCCGCCTGCTCCTTCCAGGAGACCACCAAGGTCCTCACCGAGGCTGCTATCAAGGGCAAGGTGGACCACCTGGTGGGTCTGAAGGAGAATGTCATCATCGGCAAGCTCATCCCTGCCGGCTCCGGCATGACCTGCTATCGGGACTACGACACTCTGGCAACGCCGGAGTCCACGGTCACCGAGGAAATGATCGAATCCGAGCGGATGTAATTTCACAAGCAAGCGCGAGCGGGGAGGACCTCCCCGCTCGCTTTTTTCGGTCACGGCGCAGCACTTGCTGACAGAAAAAAAGCGCGGGGCGCTCCGGACAGGAGCGCTCCGCGCAGTTCTGTATGTTCGCTTTTTTTGCTCAGAGCTCGTCCAGAAAGCGCTGGAAGTTCGCGCCCAGGACGCCCTCCAGGGTCTCATCGTCCAGACCGAGGCTCTTCACAGATTCCAGCTCCTTGCCGGGGGTCCACATGGGGTAGTCCGAGCCAAAGAAGATGTGGCTGCGGTCAAAGGCGTCGAAGCCCTTGCGCATAGCCTCCGCCCCCACAAAGCCATAGGTGCTGCTGGTGTCCACATACACATTGTCCAGGACCAGGCGCTCCCGCGCCTCTTCCCACTCGCCCCAACCGCCGAAGTGGGCGCAGATGAACTTGGTGCCCGGGAACATCTTCACCACATGTTCGGTGCGCTTCGGGCCGGAAAAATCGTAGCGATAATCTCCGGTGTGGGCGATGAGGAACATGTGCTTTGCCCCCAGGATCTCGTACAGGGGCAGAATGCGGGGATCGTCGATGGCGAAGTGCTGGATATCCGGATGGAGCTTCACTCCCCGCAGACCCAGGGCCTGGATCCGGTCGATCTCTCCTTCAAAGTCGTCGTAATCCACATGCATGGTGCCGGCGCCGATGAACTCCGGATGGAGCTGGCACTGGGCGGCAATGAAGTTGTTGACGCTCTGCACCTGGCGGGCCGCAGTGGCCGTGGAAAAAACCAGAAAACGCTGAATGCCGGCCTCCTTGCCCACCGCCAGAAGCTCCTCAGCGGTGCCGTTGTGATGGGTCATGGTCTCCAAGGAGGGCGCGTTTTCCAGATCCAGATTGGAATAGAACTTTCCGGTGGCCTCCACCGCGGCGGAAGCGATCTTCTCCGGGAAAATATGAACGTGGCTGTCTAGAATCAACATCAGTGGAAATCCCCCGTTGCATTGTAAATTGATCTTTGCTCCAAATCATACCACCAAAGACCTGAGGCGTAAAGTTTTTTGAATAGTGTCTGTATAAATTTCCATGAAATGACGTTTTTTTAACGCTTTAGTCCGGTAAAATCCGGCGAATCCACGAAAAAAACAAGGCCTCCTTGACATTCGAGGTCCCTTGACGTAGTATGATACACATACAAAAATCTAAGCTCGCGGAGGCGCAATCCGCCGGGCAGGTTGAATGGAGGGATCCACAGGAATGAAACCCATATTCATTACCGACGTCACCATGCGGCAGGGAAGCCGCGGTGCAGATTTCAGCTTGAACTTCCGGGAGAAGATCGAGCTTGCGAAGCTTCTGGACCGACTGTGCGTCAGCGCCATTGAAACCACCCCCATCTCCCAGAACCGTGCGGACAGCCTGCTGATCAAATCCATCGCCTCTGCTGTCCGGGAGAGCTGTGTTGCGGTTCCTGTGGGCCTGGAGAAGGAGAACATCGCACTTGCCTGCAAGGCATTGACGGAGGCCGTCCATCCCCGGCTGGTGGTGGAGGCGCCGGTCAGCGCTGTGCAGATGGAATACCTTGCGGGGAAGAAGCCCGCCGCCATGCTGCAGATCATCCGGGAGATGGTCACGGAGGCCAGGGCTGTCTGCGGCGACGTGGAGTTTGTGGCCGAGGACGCCACCCGCGGCGATCCCGCGTTTGTGAGAGAATCGCTCGAAATCGCACTGGACGCGGGCGCGACGACCATCACCCTCTGCGACACAGCGGGCAATATGCTGCCCGATGAGTTTGAGGCCTTCCTCACCGGCCTCCAGACGGACGTGCCCGGCCTGAAGAACATCGCCCTTGGCGTGAGCTGCAACAACGCTCTGAACCTGGCGGATGCCTGCGCTGTGGCAGCCATCCGCGCCGGGGCGTCGGAGATCCGGACGGCTGCCTACAATCTGGGCAGCGTCAGCCTGGAGCACATCGCCGCGCTTCTCTCCGCCCGGGGAGAGACCCTGGGCGGAACTACCACGGTCCGCGTCACCCAGCTGCGCCGGACCATGGATCAGATCAGCCGCCTCTGCCGGGCCGGAAAGAACCTGCGGCAGGGCAGGGAGGAGCAGGCCGAGGACGGCGTATATCTCACCTCCCACGACGACATCACCGCCGTCATGAACGTGGTTGCCTCCCTGGGCTATGAGCTCAGCGAGGAGGACGCAGCCCAGGTCTACGAGGCCTTTGGCCGCATTGCCGCCCGTAAGGAGAAGGTGAGCGCCCGGGAGCTGGACGCCATTGTGGCCTCCGCGGCCATGCAGGTGCCGCCCACCTACCAGCTGGAGAGCTACGTCATCAACACGGGCAACACAATCAATGGCTCTGCCCACATGAAGCTGACCAAGTCCGGTCAGGTGCTGGAGGGCATCAGCTTGGGCGACGGCCCCATTGCGGCCGCTTTCCGTACCATCGACGAGATCGTGGGGCACCACTACGAGCTGGACGATTTCCAGGTCCAGTCCGTCACCCAGGGCCGGGAGGCCATGGGTGAGGCGGTGGTGAAGCTGCGCGCCGGAGGCAAGCTGTACTCCGGACAGGGCATCTCCACGGATATCATCGGCGCCAGCATCCATGCCTATCTCAATGCCCTGAACAAGATCGTCTATGAGCAGGGCGAGAACTGAGGCCAGCGGGAAAGGAAGCAAGCATGAATCTCTCATTCTCGACCCGCGGATGGCAGTCCTTCCGCTGGGAAGATCAATTACAGACCGCACAGGTCATGCGCTTCGGCGGCATTGAGCTCTACAACCCCCATCTGGAGGAGGAGCTGGTGGGCCGGGGCGGTCCCTTCCATCAATACGGTGTAGCCGCCACCATCCGGCAGCTGCGCGCCATGAAGCTGCAGATTCCCTGCATCGACACCTCCTGCGACCTGTCCCAGCCGGACGCCGCGGAGCGTCTTAAGCCGGCCATGCAGCTTGCCCACGACGCCAAGGTGGAGTACGTCAGCGCCGTTGCCCTGACAGACGACGAGGCTGCGGTCCGCGCCGCTCTGGAGATCCTTCTGCCTGCGGCCCGGGCCCTGGGCGTGACCCTGCTTTTGAAGACCAGCGGCATCTATGCCGACACCGGCCGTCTGCGGCTGCTCCTGGACGAGTGCGCCTGTGACGAGCTGGCGGCCCTCTGGGATATGCATCATCCCTATCGGGATTTCGGCGAGAGCGCCGATCTGACCATCCGTAACCTGGGCGCCTATGTGCGCCATGTGCACCTGCGGGATTCCAATGCTGCAGGGGACTACGAGATCATCGGAGAGGGCACCCTCCCGGTGGGCGATATGATGCGGGCCCTGAGCTCCATTGACTATGACGGTTTCATCTCCCTGGAGTGGAAGCCCCAGTGGCTGATGGACGTGGACGACCGGGAGGTCATCTTCCCCCACTTCATCAACTACATGAGCCGCTTTGAAAACACCCGGGGCAAGAAGCCGATCCTCTATCCCAATCACGACGGCACAGGTCAGTATATCTGGAAGAAGGACGAGCTCATCAACGCTACCTTTGACCAGGTGCTCAGCCGTGTTGCCGAGGAGTTCCCGGATCAGTACGCCTTCAAGTACACCACCCTGGACTATACCCGCACCTATGCGGAGTTCAAGGAGGATGTGGACAACTTCGCCCGGGCCCTGGTGAGCCTGGGTGTGAAGCCCGGCAATAAGGTGACGGTCTGGTGCACCAACGTGCCTGCCTGGTATATCACCTTCTGGGCCTGCTGCCGCATCGGCGCGGTGCTGGTGACCATGAACACCGCCTACAAGATCCATGAGGCGGAGTATCTGCTGCGACAGTCGGACACCCACACTCTGGTGATGATCCAGGGCTCCCTGGACAGCGACTATGCTGGCATCATCAACCAGCTTTGCCCGGAGATCGCCTCCAGCAAGCCCGGCGCCAGCCTGCACTGCAAGAAGCTGCCCTTCCTGCGCAATGTCATCACCGTGAACTTCCGGCAGCCCGGCTGCCTCACCTTCGAGGAGGCCATGGAGCGCGCTGCGCTGGTGCCTCCGGAGGAGACTGCCCGGCTGGCCGCCAACGTGCGTCCGGACGACGTCTGCAACATGCAGTACACCTCTGGCACCACCGGCTTCCCCAAGGGCGTGATGCTGACGCATTACAATGTGGTGAACAACGGCAAGTGTATCGGCGACCGCATGGGCCTCTCCACCGCGGACCGCATGATGATCCAGGTGCCTATGTTCCACTGCTTCGGCATGGTGCTGAGTATGACCAGCAGCATGACCCATGGCGCCACCATGTGTCCCATGCCCTATTTCTCCGCCAAGAGCAGCCTGGCCTGCATCAATCAGGAGAAGATCACCTGCTTCAATGGCGTGCCCACCATGTTTATCGCCATGTTCAACCACCCGGACTACCGGAAAACGGACTTCAGCTATATGCGCACCGGCATCATGGCTGGTTCCGGCTGCCCGCCGGAGCTGATGCGCCGCGCCGCCCAGCCGGACGAGATGCACATGACGGGCATCGTCAGTGTCTACGGCCAGACTGAGTCCTCCCCCGGCAGCACCATGAGCGCCTGGACGGACTCCCTGGATGTGCGCACGGAAACCGTGGGCTATGCCTTCCCCCATGTGGAGTGCAAGGTCATCGACCCGGATACTGGGGAGGAGGTCCCTGACGGCCAGAACGGCGAGTTCTGCTCCAGAGGCTACAACACCATGAAGGGCTATTACAAGATGCCCGAGGCCACTGCGTCCACCGTGGACGCCCAGGGCTGGCTCCATTCGGGGGATCTGGCCTGCCGGGACGAGGACGGGAACTATAAAATCACCGGACGCCTCAAGGACATGATCATCCGGGGCGGCGAGAACATCTATCCCAAGGAGATCGAGGAGTTCATCTACACCCACCCGGCGGTGCAGGACGTTCAGGTTATCGGCGTGCCCGATCAGAAGTACGGCGAGGAGGCCATGGCCTGCATTATCCTCAAGGAGGGGATGCGTGTCACGGCAGAGGAGATGCTCTCTTATATCAAGGCGTCCCTGGCACGGCACAAGGTGCCCCGCTACATTGAGTTCGTCACGGAGTTCCCCATGAACGCCGCAGGCAAGATCCTCAAGTACAAGATGCGGGAGGAAGCCACCAAGCGCCTGGGCCTGGAGGGTGCTGCCGGCATCGACACGGGCAAGTCCTCTTCCCAACTCTGAGGCGCCGCCTGCGTCGGCAGAGAACCGGATCAACCGGTAATAGCCGTGGAAACTGTCCACTTTATTGCACTGATGTGCCGCTGTTTTTGGACGAAATGTCGGTTGACAACGCCGGGGCGCAGTGCTAAACTGTGCTTAATATATCAAAAGGCTGTGACGAAGACGGCAGAAGGAACTGCTTTTCAGAGAGTCGGCGGCTGGTGAGAGCCGACAGCACGCACTTCATCGCTTATCCCTTCCGAGCCGGAGGCCCGAACGCTGTTAGAAGGTCAGTAGACGCCTCCCGTTTCCCACGTTACGGGATAGGGCCTGTTGGGGCCTGAAGTGGCAGCACCGCTGCAAATTGAGTGGTACCGCGGGTATGGATTTCCAGCTCGTCTCAAGGAAACTTGAGACGAGCTTTTTGCTTTGTTAGGAGGAATCGTATGACAACAGAAACCAGTACGCGCCAGCTTCATGAGGTTGCACGCCGCATTCGAGAGATGCGCTGGATCACCGGCCACACGCCGGAGGAGATGGCAGTGCTGACCCAGGTCACGGCAGAACAGTACCGCACCTATGAAGAGGGAGAGACGGACCTTCCCTTCACCTTTATGCACAAGTGCGCCATGGCCTTCGGCGTGGACGTGACGGATCTGCTGGAAGGCCAGAGCGCAAAGCTTTCCAGCTATGCGGTTACCCGGCAGGGCACCGGCCCCGTCACCGCCAGCGAGGAGGGCATCACCATTCAGAACATGGCCGCCATGTTCCGCGATAAGCTGGCGACTCCTTACTGGGTCACCTACAGCTACTCCGAGGAGCTGCTGCAGGAGGAGATCCACACCACCACCCATGCGGGCCAGGAGTTTGACCTGGTGCTCAAGGGCGCTCTGAAGGTGCGTGTGGGCGACCACGAGGAGATCCTCCACGAGGGTGACAGCATCTTCTACAACAGCTCCACACCTCACGGCATGATCGCGGTGGAGGGCGCGGACTGCACCTTCCTTGCCATGATCATGGCCTCCAGCGATGAGACCGTCCTCCCGGCGGAGCCCAAGCAGCTCCATGAGCGGGAGACCCGGCCCTTGCTGGTGCAGGAGTTCCTGGAGGAGGATGAGGATGAGCAGGGTGTGCTCCACGGGCTCCAGTTCAAGAACACGGAGCGCTTCAACTTCGCCTTTGACCTGGTGGATGAGCTGGGCCGGAAGGAGCCGGACAAGCTGGCCATGGTCCATGTGGCAAACGACATGACCGAGCGCCGCTTCACCTTCCGGGATATGAAGGAGGCCTCCAGCCAGACGGCCAACTATTTCACCTCCCTGGGCATCAAGCGGGGCGACCGGGTCATGCTGGTGCTCAAGCGGCACTATCAGTTCTGGTTCTCCATCCTGGCCCTGCACAAGATCGGCGCCATCGCCATCCCCGCCACCAACCAGCTGGTGGCCCACGACTTCCAGTACCGCTTCCAGGCGGCGGAGGTCAGCGCCATCGTCTGCACCGCCGACGGCGAGACTGCCGCCCAGGTGGAGAAGGGCGAGCAGGAGGCCGGCATGCAGCTGACCAAGATCCTGGTGGGCGGTCAGCGGGAGGGCTGGCACGACTTTGACAGCGAGTACGGCCTGTTTACCCGCCGCTTCCGGCGCACGGAGGACAGCCCCGCCGGAAACGATCCCATGCTCATGTTCTTCACCTCCGGCACCACCGGCTATCCCAAGATCGCCACCCACAGCTACACCTACGCCCTTGGCCACTATGTCACCGCCAAGTACTGGCACTGGGTGGAACGGGACGGCCTGCACTTCACCATTTCCGAGACCGGCTGGGGCAAGGCCCTGTGGGGCAAGCTCTATGGCCAGTGGCTCTGCGAGGGCGCCGTCTTTGTCTATGACTTTGACCGCTTCGACGCGGCCAAGATCCTGCCCCTCTTTGCCAAGTACAACATCACCACCTTCTGCGCGCCGCCCACCATGTATCGGATGCTCATCAAGCAGGACATCAGCCAGTACGATCTGAGCTCCATCCACCACGCCACCACGGCAGGCGAGGCGCTGAATCCAGAGGTGTTCTACCAGTTCGAGAAGATCACAGGCCTGCGCATCACCGAGGGCTTCGGCCAGACCGAGACCACCCTCTGTATCGGCAACCTGACCGGCACCGCCCTGAAGCCCGGCTCCATGGGTAAGCCTGTGCCGGACTACGGCATCGATCTGGTGGATGCAAACGGTCAGAGCGTGCCCGACGGCGAGACCGGCGAGATCTGCGTCCATGCGGATCCTGCCCATCCGCGGCCCGGCCTGTTCCTGGGCTATTACAAGGATCCGGAGCGGACCAAGGCCGTGTGGCACGACGGTCTGTATCACACAGGCGATTTGGCCTGGCGGGATGAGGACGGCTTCTTCTGGTATGTAGGCCGCGCGGACGACGTGATCAAATCCTCCGGCTACCGCATCGGGCCCTTCGAGATCGAGAACGTCATCATGGAGCTGCCTTATGTTCTGGAGTGCGGCGTGTCCGCCGCCCCGGATGAGATCCGCGGCCAGGTGGTCCGGGCCAGCATCGTCCTGGTCCCCGGCACCGAGGGCACCGAGGAGCTCAAGAAGGAGATCCAGAACTACGTGAAGAGCCACACCGCGCCCTATAAATATCCCCGCATTGTGGAGTTCCGCACGGAGCTGCCCAAGACCATCAGCGGGAAGATCATCCGGAACAGGTTGTGAGTTCCATGGAAGTGAAACGACTGACGCTGTTTGCCGGACACTACGGCAGCGGAAAGACCAACATCGCCCTGAACTACGCCATGATGCTCAAGGCCCAGGGCAAGCCGGTGACCATTGCGGACCTGGACATTGTCAATCCCTATTTCCGGGTCAAGGACTCGGAGACGCTGCTGCAGCAGGCGGGCATCGAGCTGATCTGCTCCGCCTACGCAGGCTCCAATGTGGATCTGCCCGCCATGCCCAAGGAGACCTACGGCCTGGTGGCAGACCGGGAGCGCTACGGGGTGCTGGACATCGGGGGAGACGACCGGGGCGCTCTGGCGCTGGGACGCTATGTGCCGGAGATCCTGGCGGAGGACAACTACGAGTTTCTTCTGGTCGCCAACAAGTCCCGGCCCCTGACCCGCACCGCGGCGGACACCGTGGCGGTGATGGAGGAGATCCAGGATGCCTGCGGTCTGCGCTTCACCGCCCTGGTGAACAACACGAACCTGGGTCCGGACACTGTGCCCCAGGATGTGCTGAACAGCCTGCCCTATATCCAGGAGCTTTCGGAGCGCACGGGCCTGCCGGTGAAGATGACCTGCGTCCGCCGGGAGTTTTCCCAGGCACTCGCGGGCAGGATCGAGAATCTGTTTTCGATGGATCTGCAAAGACTATATTATATGCTGAATACGGAGGTACCAAATGGCAAAACTGACATTTAAGGAAGAGCTGTGCAAGGGCTGCGGCCTTTGTGTGAACGCCTGCCCCAAGGGCATCCTGGCGCTCAGCAAGACGCGCCTCAACGGCAAGGGCCATTCCCCGGTGGAGCAGATCGACCCGGAGAAGTGCATCGGCTGCGCATTCTGCGCGACCATGTGCCCGGACTGCGTCATCACTGTGGAGCGCTGAAGCGGAAAGGAGCTACATATGCAGGAAAAAGTTTTGATGAAGGGCAATGAGGCCATCGCAGAGGCTGCGATTCTGGCCGGTTGCCGGCACTATTTCGGTTATCCCATCACGCCGCAGACGGAGGTTGCCGCGTACATGGCCAAGCGCATGCCCAAGATCGGCGGTACCTTCCTCCAGGCGGAGAGCGAGATCGCGGCCATCAACATGGTCTACGGCGTGGCCTCCACCGGCAAGCGCGCCATGACCTCCTCCTCCAGCCCCGGCATCTCCCTCAAGTGCGAGGGCATCTCCTATCTGGCGGGCGCGGATCTTCCCGCCCTGATCGTCAATGTGCAGCGCGGCGGACCCGGCCTGGGCGGCATCCAGCCTTCACAGTCGGACTACTTCCTGGCCACCCGTGGTCCCGGTCATGGCGATTTCCATGTTCTGGTCCTGGCCCCCGCCAGCGTTCAGGAGATGGCGGATCTGACCGGCAAGGCCTTCGCCCTTGCTGAGAAGTACCGGATGCCTGCCATGCTTCTGGCAGACGGCACCATGGGCCAGATGATGGAACCTGTGGTCCTGCCGGATCCTGTGGAGATGGGCCCTGCCCCCGAGTGGGCAGTCACCGGCACCGGCATGTCCCGGGAGCACAACGTGGTCGCCACCCAGCGGGAGCACAACATCATCAACTCCCTGTACCTGGCGCCGACGGAGCTGGAGCGGCTGAACAAGGAGCGCTTCGCCCGTTATGCGGTCATCGAGGAGCAGGAGCCCATGTGGGAGTCCTTCATGATGGATGACGCGGAGGTCTGCGTGGTCTCCTGCGGCATCACTGCCCGCGTATCCCGCAACGCCATCGTCCAGGCCAGAAGCGAGGGCATCAAGGTTGGCATGATCCGGCCCATCACCCTCTGGCCGTTCCCCAAGAAGCCCCTCCAGGAGGCGGCAGATCAGGTCCGCTCCTTCCTGTGCGTGGAGCTGAACATGGGCCAGATGCAGGAAGACGTGGAGCTGGCCATCCGCTGCAAGAAGCCCGTGGGGCTCTGCAACCGGGTGGGCGGCATGATCCCCTCTCCCGAAGAGGTGCTCCAGGCCATCCGCAAGGCCAACGAAGAAGGAGGCTGAAACCATGGTAGTATTTGAAAAACCCAAGTCCCTGACCGATGCCACCCTCCATTACTGCCCCGGCTGCACCCATGGCATCGTCCACCGTCTGGTGGCCCAGGCCATCGACGAGCTGGGCATCGAGGGCCGCACCATCGGCGTCGCCCCGGTTGGCTGCGCCGTCATGGCTTATGATTATTTTGCCTGCGACATGATCGAGGCCTCCCATGGCCGCGCGCCTGCAGTTGCCACCGGCGTCAAGCGGGCGCTGCCGGAGAACATCGTCTTCTCCTATCAGGGCGACGGCGATCTGGCGTCCATCGGTCTGTGCGAGACGGTGAGCACCGCCGCCCGCGGTGAGAACATCACCATCATCTTCATCAACAATGCCATTTACGGCATGACCGGCGGCCAGATGGCCCCCACCTCCCTCATCGGCCAGATCACTCAGACCTCCCCCTATGGCCGCGATCCCCAGACCCAGGGCTACCCCCTGAAGATCTGCGAGCTGCTGGCTACCCTGGACGCGCCTGCATATCTGACGCGTGTGGCGGTCAACAACGTGAAGAATGTGAACCAGGCCCGCAAGGCCATCAAGAAGGCCTTCCAGAACCAGGTGGAGGGCAAGGGCTTCTCCCTGGTGGAGGTTCTCTCCGCCTGCCCCACCAACTGGGGCCTGACCCCCCAGAAGGCTCTGGAGTGGATCGATGAGAAGATGATTCCCCAGTACCCCCTGGGCGTTTACAGAGATAAGGAGGCGGAGTAAATGGCAGATCATGAAATCGTCATCGCCGGCTTCGGCGGACAGGGCTTGCTGTTCTCCGGCAAGGTCCTGGCTTACGCGGGTCTTCTGGAGGGACGGGAGCTGAGCTGGCTGCCCTCCTATGGTCCGGAGATGCGCGGCGGCACGGCAAACTGCAACGTCATCCTCTCCGACACCCCTGTGGGCTCTCCCATCGTGGACCATCCCAATGTGCTGATGGTGATGAACGGCCCGTCCCTGGACAAGTATGAGTCCGAGGTGGTTCCCGGCGGCATGATCTTCGTGGACTCCACCCTGGTCACCCGTCCCGTTGCCCGGACGGATGTGACGGTCTACGCGGTCCCCGCCACCCAGATGGCAAACGACATGGGCGTGCCGGGCATGGCCAATATGATCCTGCTGGGCGCCCTCATCGCCAAGACGGGCTGCATCCAGGAAGCCGGACTGCCCGATGCCCTGAAGAAGGTCATCCCCGCCCGGAAGGCGGATCTGTTCGACGCCAACATGAAGGCCATCCAGGCCGGCAAGGACTACGTGTCCTGAGAAAACGAAAAAAACAGACGCTGCAAAATGCAGCGTCTGTTTTTTGATCGGGCAGGGAGTGCGTCGCCTGGGCCGGATTGCTTATTTTTGCGCAGTCCAGCTGGAGCGGGTGAGGATTTCCTTCGCCGTGGGATCCACGTAGGAGTAATAATCCAGAGTCTGGGTACGGTCGCTGTCCATCTCCAGATAAAAGACCCGGCGGCCCGCGTCTGTGAACTGATCCAGAGAATCCAGGAACAGAACCATGGTCTCCTTCTGATCCTCCGTCACCTGCATAGCCTTCGTGGAGCCGGGAATGATCAGATGAAGCAGATTATTTCCCTGCAGATCCTCAAACTGGAAGGCGTCCGTGTAGGAGAGGGTGAAGTGCCACTCCGGCTCCTCCTTGGGCCAGAAGGAGATGCAAGGAAGGCGGCCTGCCTCATCCCGCTGCACGCCCTCGCTGCAGGCAAAGTCCCAGTTCCCGGGCAGGGTGAGGACCACATCCACGCCGTCCTCATGGAACTCGGCGGTCTGCGCATGATCCCAGTCCGGGTTCCGAATGCCCTCCTGATGACCCTTTCCGGCGGAGACCTCCGCGATCTGGCGCTGCTCCTGGGGGAGACTTGCCCGGATCATGCCCCGGAGAACGGGCGGGATCACAAAAAACACATCTGCAAGAGCCAGCAGCAGACTCAGCCAGATGATCCATAAATGCCGTTTGACTTTCATGAGAAGACCTCCTGTCTGTTCAAATTGCGGGAATCCGGATGATTTACAAACATTATACCACAACAGTTCTATGGTTGTCGAGTACAATCATCATTTCAAAACGAGATACAGACAGAGAAAATTCATCGAGGGCGGAGGCTTTGAAACGGACTGCGGCATAAAACCTGCGCCGCTGGAGAAAGTTTCGTCATTTTACACGCTTTTTTGCAGAGGGGAATGGTTTTTTTTCACGTTTTTCAGTGGAAAAAACATTGACGGAATCCCGTCTTTCTGCTATAATCCATATTTGCGTTGGTCTGTTTAATTTCTGGTTCGGAGGGAAGGATATGCACGGAATGCATGGATCTTCCTCCAGAATCGTGGGAACAAAACAGGTCCGCAAGGCTCTGCTGTCGGGCCAGCCCGGGAAGCTTCTGTGGGCGCGGGATGCTGATCCTGCCCTGACGGAGCCTCTGGTGGCGCTGGCGGAGGAGCAGGGCGCTGAGACCGAGGAGGTCTCCACCATGCGCGATTTGGGCGCGCAGTGCGGCATTGAAGTGGGCGCAGCCTGCGCCTGGATGCCGCAAAACCCCTGACCTTTTCCGGGAAACCGGTTTAGGATAAACGCCGAGAAATCGGCAGATTTTTGAAGAAAGGAGAAAACCAATGCCTACCTTTAACCAGCTGGTCAGAAAGGGCAGAGAGCAGGCCACTTACAAGTCCACCGCTCCGGCTCTGCAGAAGAACCTCAACACCCTGAAGAACAGAACCAACAATCTGTCTTCCCCCCAGAAGAGAGGCGTCTGCACCGCGGTCCGTACTACGACCCCGAAGAAGCCCAACTCTGCGCTCCGTAAGATCGCCCGTGTTCGCCTGACGAATGGCTACGAGGTCTCCGCCTACATCCCCGGTGTGGGCCACAACCTGCAGGAGCACTCCGTGGTTCTCATCCGCGGCGGCCGTGTCAAGGACCTGCCCGGCGTGCGTTACCACATCATCCGCGGTACTTTGGATACCCAGGGTGTCAATGGCCGCATGCAGAGCCGTTCCAAGTACGGCGCCAAGAGACCCAAGGCCGGCAAGAAGTAAGCCGCATATTCGGACGCTTCACATCGCAAGGCAAGCCTTGCCATTGGTTTTTGACGATATAGATCAAGACCTCGGCAGGGGCGCCACCCGGCTGCTCAGGCAGTCGGAGTACCTATGAATTCTTTTTTTGAAGGAGGGAAGCGAAGTGCCCAGAAGAGGTAATGTCCCGAAGAGAGAGATCCTTCCGGACCCCATTTACAATTCCACTCTGGTTACCAAGCTGATCAACAGCATCATGCTCGACGGCAAGAAGGGCGTTGCCCAGAAGGTCGTTTACGGAGCATTTTCCATCGTTGAGGAAAAGACAGGCAAGAATGGCCTGGATGCTTTCAAAGAGGCCATGGAGAATATCATGCCCTCTCTGGAGGTCAAGTCCCGCCGTGTCGGCGGCGCGACCTACCAGGTCCCCATCGAGGTTCGTCCGGCTCGCCGCCAGACCCTCGGCCTGCGCTGGCTCACTGATTACAGCCGCAAGCGCTCTGAGATCACCATGAAAGAGCGTCTCGCCGGCGAGATCATGGATGCCTGCAACAATACCGGTGCTTCTGTGAAGAAGCGCGAGGACACCCACAAGATGGCGGAAGCCAACAAGGCGTTCTCGCATTATCGCTGGTAATTTTAAAGGAGTTTTTTTTGCATGCCCAGAGAATACTCGCTTGAGAACACTAGAAATATCGGCATCATGGCTCACATTGACGCCGGTAAGACAACCACTACCGAGCGCATCCTCTACTATACCGGCGTGAACTACAAGATTGGCGAGACCCATGAGGGTACCGCCACCATGGACTGGATGGAGCAGGAGCAGGAGCGTGGTATCACCATCACTTCCGCTGCTACCACCTGTTTCTGGAAAGGAAAGCGCATCAACATCATCGACACCCCGGGCCACGTGGACTTCACCGTGGAGGTGGAGCGCTCCCTGCGCGTGCTGGACGGTTCTGTGACCGTTCTCTGCGCCAAGGGCGGCGTGGAGCCCCAGACCGAGACGGTCTGGCGCCAGGCGGACAAGTACAACGTCCCCCGCATGGTCTATGTGAACAAGATGGACATCACCGGCGCAGACTTCTTCAATGTCCTGCGCATGATGCACGAGCGCCTGAAGTGCAACGCCGTTCCCATTCAGCTGCCCATCGGCAAGGAAGCAGATTTCCGCGGCGTCGTGGATCTGCTGAAGATGAAGGCTTTTGTCTTCTACGATGAGCTGGGCAAGGATATGCGCGAAGAGGAGATTCCTGAGGACCTGCAGGATCTTGCTGCGGAGTACCGGGAGAAGCTTCTGGAGGCTGTCTCCGACGAGGATGAGACCATCATGGAGAAGTTCCTGGAGGGGGAAGAGATCCCTGTCGAGGACATCAAGGCCGCCATCCGCAAGGCCACCATCGGCGTGCGCATGGTTCCCGTGACCTGCGGTACTTCCTATAAGAACAAGGGCGTGCAGGAACTGCTCGACGCCATTGTGGACTATATGCCGGCTCCCACTGACATTCCCCACATCAAGGGCGTCAATCCCAACACAGACGAGGAAGAGGAGCGGCCCTCCTCCGACGAGGAGCCGTTCTCCGCACTGGCCTTCAAGATCGCAACCGATCCCTATGTTGGCAAGCTCTGCTTCTTCCGCGTTTATTCCGGCACGGTCAACGCTGGATCCACCGTGCTGAACTCCACCAAGGGCAACCGGGAGCGTCTGGGACGCATCCTGCGGATGCACGCCAATCACCGCGAGGACATCGATACGGTTTATTCCGGCGACATCGCTTCGGCAGTCGGCCTGAAGAACACCACCACCGGTGATACCCTCTGCGACGAGAAGCACCCCATCATTCTGGAGTCTATGGAGTTCCCCGAGCCCGTCATCCGCGTTGCCATCGAGCCCAAGACCAAAGCCGGTCAGGAGAAGATGGGCATCGCCCTGGCGAAGCTGGCCGAGGAGGATCCCACCTTCCGCACCTACACCGACGAGGAGACGGGTCAGACCATCATCGCCGGTATGGGCGAGCTCCATCTGGAGATCATCGTGGACCGCCTGCTGCGCGAGTTCAAGGTGGAAGCCAATGTTGGCGCGCCTCAGGTCGCCTACAAGGAGACCATCCGCAAGGGTGTGGACCAGGAAACCAAGTATGCCCGCCAGTCCGGCGGTAAGGGCCAGTACGGCCACGTCAAGATCCACATCGAACCCAACGAGTCCGGCAAGGGCTACGAGTTCGAGAACAACATCGTGGGCGGCGTCATCCCCAAGGAATACATTCCTGCGGTGGATGCCGGTATCCAGGGTGCCATGGAGGCTGGCGTGCTCGCCGGCTATCCCGTGGTGGACGTGAAGGTCAGCCTGTACGACGGCTCCTATCACGAGGTGGACTCCTCTGAGATGGCGTTCAAGATCGCCGGTTCCATGGCCTTCAAGGAGGCCTGCCGCAAGGCACAGCCGGTCATCCTGGAGCCCATCATGAAGGTTTCCATCATCGTTCCGGAGGAGTACATGGGCGACGTCATCGGCGATGTTTCCGCCCGCCGCGGCAATGTCACCGGCATGGAGGCCCGCAACGGCTCCCAGCAGATCGACGCCTTCGTTCCTCTGGCCAATATGTTTGGCTACGCAACCGATCTTCGTTCCAAGACCCAGGGCCGTGGACAGTACTCCATGGAGCCCAGCCACTATGTGGAACTCCCCAAGAGCCTGCAGGACGAGATCATTGCCAAGCGCGCAAGAGGCTGAGCCTCGGCGCACCCGATCCATTCATTATTTTGTAAGTCAATAAACAATCACCATTTACAAGGAGGATTACTTCAAATGGGAAAGCAGAAATTTGAAAGAACCAAGCCCCACGTAAACATCGGCACCATCGGTCACGTTGACCATGGCAAGACCACCCTGACCGCTGCCATCACCAAGTGGCTGTCCTTCCAGGGCAAGGCTCAGTACACCGACTATGCCAACATCGATAAGGCTCCTGAGGAGCGCGAGCGCGGCATCACCATCAACACCGCTCACGTCGAGTATGAGACCGAAGCTCGTCACTATGCTCACGTTGACTGCCCGGGCCACGCCGACTATATCAAGAACATGATCACCGGCGCTGCTCAGATGGACGGCGCGATCCTGGTTATCGCTGCTTCCGACGGCCCCATGGCTCAGACCAAGGAGCACATTCTGCTGGCCCGTCAGGTCGGCGTCCCCGCCATCGTTGTTTACCTGAACAAGGTTGACCAGGTTGACGACGAGGAGCTGCTGGAGCTGGTTGAGATGGAAGTCCGTGAGACCCTGTCCTACTACGACTTCCCCGGCGACGAGATCCCCATCATCCGTGGCAGCGCCCTGGAGGCTCTGCAGAGCGCTTCCACCGATCCCAACGCTCCTGAGTATGCTTCCATCAAGGAACTCATGGACGCTGTCGACTCCTATATCCCCACTCCTCCCCGTGACGACTCTCTGCCCTTCCTGATGCCCGTCGAGGACGTCTTCACCATCTCTGGCCGCGGCACTGTCGCTACCGGTCGTGTGGAGCGCGGCATCATCAAGAAGAACGAGCCCGTTGAGATCGTTGGCCTGAACGACGAGATCAAGAACACTGTCGTTACCGACATCGAGATGTTCCACAAGCTGCTGGACTTCGCCGAGGCCGGCGACAACATCGGCGCCCTGCTCCGCGGCGTTGACCGCAAGGGCATCGAGCGTGGCCAGGTTCTGGCAAAGCCCGGTTCCATCCATCCTCACACCAAGTTCAAGGGCCAGGTTTACGTCCTGTCCAAGGAAGAGGGCGGCCGTCATACTCCCTTCTTCAACAACTATCGTCCCCAGTTCTACTTCCGTACCACCGATGTCACCGGCATCATCTCCCTGCCCGAGGGCGTTGAGATGTGCATGCCTGGCGATAACATCGACATGGATGTTGAGCTGATCACCCCCATCGCCATTGAGAATGGCCTGCGTTTCGCTATCCGTGAGGGCGGCCGTACCGTCGGTTCCGGCGTCGTCATCGGCATCAACGAGTAATTCGTCTTTTTCAAAAGCGGGAGCTTCGGCTCCCGCTTTTTGTATCTTTCCGGACTATTTTTTGAAACGGACACTTTTCCTCTTCCTATTTGGGGAAAAATCGTGTAAAATAAAAATCTATGCAGCACTCCGCCTGGCTTTTTCATAGGATGATGCGGAGGTGCTTTCCATGATGAATTCTCTTGCCTATGCCCTGGCGTTTTTCCTGGTGTTCCTCGCCTGGTGGATTTCAGGAAGGCTGCTGTTTCCAGTCAGCTGTCCCATGAAACTGGTCCTGCCGGTGAAGGGTGACGCGGAGCAGACTGAGCAGACCCTGCGGGCCCTGCAGCGCCTGACGAAGGGCAGGCTTTGCCGCCTGGAGCTGATCCTTCTGGATCAGGGTCTTTCAGAGCAGGGCCGCATGCGATGCAGCTGCCTTGCCGGGGAACATGGGGCGGAGCTTTGGACAGAGGAAGAATTTGCGGCAAAAGGAGCGGAAGCCCTTGGCAAACCATGATGAACAGGAGATCCTGTCCGGCAGTGTCTCCTCGGTGACCTTCCAGAATCCTCAGAACGGTTACACGGTCCTGCGTCTGCTGACAGACGACGGAGAGCTTGTCACCGTGGTGGGGACCATTCCCATGCCTGCGGCTGGGGAGCGGCTCATCGTCACAGGGCGCTGGGGCCATCACGCCGCCTACGGAAGCCAGTTCCAGGCGGAGTTCCTGGAGCGGCTGCTGCCGGAGACCACCCGGGACATCCTTGCCTTTCTGGCGACCCGGGTCATCCGGGGGATCGGGGAGCGGACCGCGGAAAAGATCGTGGAGCGCTTCGGACAGGAGAGCCTGAAGGTCATCGAGCTGGAGCCGGAACGGCTCACGGCCATCCCCGGAATCTCCCTGCGGAAGGCAAATGAGATCTCCCAGAGCTTCCGATCCCAGATGGGCCTGCGTCGGCTCATCGAGTTTCTGACCAGCTATCATCTGCCTCCGGAGCTGGGGGTGCGGCTGTATCGTCGCTTTGGCGAGGAGGCCGTCGAAAAGCTCCAGGAGGATCCTTACTTATTGGCGGAGCCGGAGTTCGGCGCCCAGTTTTCCGCGGTGGACGCCTTCGCCATCGAACTGGGCAGCGAGGAGGACGATCCGCGCCGCATCGATGCAGCGCTGCAGTATGAGCTGCTTCACAACCTGGGCAACGGCCATGTGTTTCTCCCGGAGAACAAGCTGATTGCCGCCACGGCCTCCCTTCTGAACCTGGAATCGGAGCTCATCAGCCCCGGCTGCGGCCGCCTCTGCGAGGCGGGCAGACTGACCCGGGATACGGTGGCAGGCCTGCAGGTCTGCTATCTGCCTGAGTACTATGAGGCCGAGTGCGACATCACGGAGCGGCTGCTCCGGATGGCCCAGACCCGCTATCCCGCCCCCAAGGGACTGGACCGGCTCATCGAAGGCATCGCCCGCGCCGAGGGGATCGACTACGCGCCCGCCCAGGTGGAGGCCATTGCCACCGCGGCCCAGCGGCAGGTCATGATTCTCACAGGCGGCCCTGGAACCGGCAAGACCACCACCCTGTCCGGCATGCTGGCCCTCTTTGATCGGCTGGATCTGGAGACCCAGCTCTGCGCGCCCACGGGGCGCGCGGCCAAGCGTCTGGGAGAGCTGACGGGCCGGGAAGCGGCCACCATCCACCGGCTTCTGGAGACCCAGTTCAGCGAGGAGACCGCCCAGCAGGTCTTCCTCCATGACGAGGACGAGCCTCTGCGCGCGGATGTGCTGGTGGTGGATGAGATGAGCATGGTGGATCTGCTTCTGTTCCGGGCACTTCTGCGGGCGATGAAGCCCGGCGCGCGCCTGATCCTGGTGGGCGACCCTGACCAGCTGCCCAGTGTGGGGGCAGGCAACGTGTTTTCCGATCTGATCCGCTCCGGCCGGATCGAGACTGTGCGCCTGACGGAGATCTTTCGGCAGGCCAGGCAGAGTCTCATTGTCATGAACGCCCATGCGGTAAACCAGGGGCAAATGCCGGAGCTGGGGGTCAAGGACCGGGACTTCTTCTTCCTGCGCCGCCAGAATCCCCAGGACCTGCAAAAGACCATCCTGGAGCTGGCGCTCACACGTCTTCCCAAGAATCTGGGCATCCCATCCTCCGAGATTCAGGTGCTCTCGCCCACCCGCAAGGGAGAGACGGGCACGGTCCAGCTGAACCGGGCCCTCCAGGCGACTCTGAATCCGCCGGCCCCCGGAAAACGGGAGCGGGCCGTGGGGGAACTGATCTTCCGGGAGGGAGACCGGGTCATGCAGATCCGGAACAACTACGATATCCTCTGGACCAAGCCCGGGGAGAACAGCGGCGGCAGCGGCATCTTCAACGGGGATGTGGGCCATATCCGGGAGATTGATCCCAGCTCGGAGCTGGTGACGGTGCTCTTTGACGATGGCCGTCAAGCCCGCTATGACTTCGATCAGCTCATGGAGCTGGAACCTGCCTGGGCCATGACGGTCCACAAGAGCCAGGGCAGCGAGTATCGGGCGGTGCTTCTGGTGGCGGCGCCCGGTTCGCCCTTCCTGCTGACCCGGGGGGTCCTCTATACGGCAATCACCCGGGCGCGGGAGCTGCTCATCGCCGTGGGCGACGCCCAGGTGATCTCCGCCATGGTGCAGAACGATCGTCAGGCTCGGCGCTACAGCGGCCTGAAGCTGCGCCTGGAGAAGGGGAGCGCGTCATGAGCGCCCGGACCTGGCTGACGGACCTGCTTTTTCCACCCAAATGCGCCTTCTGCGGCGCGCTGCTGCCTCTTGGAGAGCACGGCAGCTGCAAGGAGTGCGAAAAGAAGCTGCCCTACTTCGACGGCACGGTGTCCGGCGCCTGGTTTGAAACCTGTGTCGCTCCGCTCCGATACGAGGGAGAGGTCCGCAAGGCGGTGCAGCGCTTCAAATTCGAGGACGCACCCTTCCTGGCAGCCTCCTTTGCCCCCTATCTTGCCGACGCCTGCCGCTATCACGGCTTGCAGGCGGACTGTGTCAGCTTCGTGCCGGTCAGCGCAAAGCGCCGACGGCTTCGTGGCTACGATCAGGCCCAGCTGCTGGCCCGGCAGACAGCCCGGCTTCTGGGGCTTCCCTGTGAAAAGCTCCTTCGCAAAACCATGGACAATCCCGCCCAGTCAGGCCTCAGCGCGGAGGCGCGGAAGGCCAATGTCCTGGGCGTGTATGAGATCCTGCCTGGCGCGAAAATCGCGGGCAGACGAATCCTTCTGATCGACGATGTGGTGACCACCACGTCCACCCTGGCGGAGTGCAGCCGCGTGCTGCTGACCGCCGGGGCAGAGAAAGTGCTCTGCGGGGCGTTCGCCCGGGCAGGACAGACCAACGAGAAAGCGGTGTAAAACATGTTTGGATTTACAGGAGACCTGGGCGTGGACCTGGGCACGGCCAATGTACTGATCTATCAGGACCGGCGAGGCGTGGTGCTTCGGGAGCCCAGCGTCATCGCGGTGGACAAGAACTCCGGCCGCGTTTTGCAGGTGGGCGCTGCCGCCCGGAACATGCTGGGCAGAACCCCCGGCAACGTGGTGGCCATCCGGCCTCTGCGGGACGGCGCCATCTCGGACTATGAGATGACTGAGCGGATGCTGACCCAGTTCTTCCGCAAAATCTCCCGTTACAGCGTTGTCAAGCCCAGAGTTCTGGTGAGTGTGCCCTCCGGCATCACCGAGGTGGAGGAGCGGGCGGTCATTCAGGCGGCCACCAACGCCGGCGCCCGGCAGGTCTATCTCATTGAGGAGCCGCTGGCTGCCGCCCTGGGCGCCGGGTTGGATATTACCGGTCCCAACGGCAAGATGGTGGTGGACATCGGCGGCGGCACCACTGATGCGGCAGTCCTCTCCATGAACGGCATTGTCCGCTCCACCTCCCTGAAGGTGGCAGGTGACGCCTTTGACGAGGCCATTATCTATCAGCTGCGGCGGCGCTACAATCTGCTGGTAGGCCAGACCACGGCAGAGGAGATCAAGATGACGGTGGGTACGGTCTTCGAGCGGCCGGAGCCCGTCACCATGGTTGCTAAGGGGCGGGATCTGAAAACCGGTCTGCCCAGGGAACTGGAGGTGTCCTCGGACGACACCCTGGAGGCTCTGCGCCGTCCGGCCCGTCAGATCCTGGACGCCATCATGGAGGTGCTGGAGCAGACCCCGCCGGAGCTGGTGGCGGATATTTCCGAGGGCGATATCGTTCTCACCGGCGGCGGCAGCCAGATCTGGGGCATGAAAGATCTGGTGGAGGAGCGGACCGGCATCCGTGCCCGTGTGGCGGACGAGGCGGAGAGCTGCGTGGCCCTGGGCTGCGGTAAAGCCCTCAAGTGGATTTCCTCCATGCAGGAGGGCACCATCAACCTGGCCCGGAAGAAGCTCATGGAGGACGCCTAAAGGTTTACATAGGCTTCCAAAATTCAAAAAAAGGAAGCACCCGCGAACTGCGGGTGCTTCCTTTTTTATGGTACGCACACTTACAAAAGTCGTTTCAACTTCAACTGGAATTCCGGCTTGGTCACATATTCCAGATAGACGGGCCTGCCTGAATATTCCAGATAGGCCTGGAACCGTGCGCGGATGGCACTCGCCTGCAGGAGCGAACAGACCTGATCCTTTGGAAAAAAGGCGGATTCGGAGTTTTCCTCTGAAGCCCGAGGCACTCCGCCCGTTGAACGACATAGGAAGTCCAGGATGAGTTTCGTCGGGACTTCCTTCACGCCATTGTAGCCAGGATAGGTGTTGGTGTTGGAGCTGATGCAGACGACTTCTCCGACTTCGATCTCAACGCCGGATTCCTCCAGCACCTCCCGCCGGACGGCGTCGATCATGTTCTCACCGACCTCTACGATCCCGCCGGGGAACTCCCAGCCGCGGCGAAAATTGTTCACCAACAGGATCTCACCCTGTTCGTTTGTGACGATTCCGGCGGCGTTAAGGATATGGGTGGGCAGGATCCGTTCCGCGTGTTCCATTTATTCCTCCAGCGCCTTCAGAATGGCGGCCAGGAAGCTATCATAGTCCTCAAAGGCAGGGATCTGCGGATAGTCCTGCTTGATCTTTTCGGTGGAGCGGAACAGGAAACCCTGTCTGCCCGCCTGGATCATAGCCAGATCGTTGAAGCTGTCGCCGGCGGCGATGGTCTCGTAGCCGATGGACTGGAGGGCCTTCACCGTGGTCAGCTTGGACTGCTGGCAGCGCATTTTGTAGCCGGTGATGGCGCCGTCCGGGCCGACCTCCAGGCTGTTGCAGAAGATGGTGGGCCAGCCCAGCTTTTTCATCAGGGGCGTGGCAAACTGGGTGAAGGTGTCGCTGAGAATCAGCACCTGCGTCTTCTCCCGCAGGGCGTCCAGGAACGTTCTGGCCCCGGGCAGAGGATCGATGGTGGCAATGGTGTCCTGGATCTGCCGAAGGCCAAGTCCGTGTTCCTTCAGGATCCCCAGGCGAAACTGCATCAGCTTGTCATAGTCCGGCTCGTCCCGGGTGGTCCGCCGCAGTTCGGGGATGCCCGTGGCCTCGGAGAAGGCAATCCAGATTTCGGGGACCAGTACGCCCTCCAGATCCAGGCAAACAAGTTTCATGTCCATCGTCCTTTCTGATACGCGAAGTGTGCACAATTGTTTTGTGATTGTGTACATTATACTGAAACGGGGGACGAGTGTCAATGCGACGGACAAAAGTCCACTGTAGGAAAACATAAAGCGGAATCCGGTTCTTTTGTGAAAAATGTCAGTTTTTTCTTTTCCCGCAGGAAAACGCTCTTTACAGTCCGTTTGGCGATTTGCGCAAGATTTGGGAGCCGCATTTTTGGGCTGAATCCCGAAAAACGCGGCATAATGGATTTGCGTGCAAAAAACGCGACGGATGAAAAGGGGGAAGGGCAATGCGAAGAGGATTGCGGCGGCTGCTCCTGCCATTGCTTGCGCTGGCGCTGGCAACGCAGGGCTACTGCGCCGAGCTGCTGGTGCCGGGCGGCCAGGTGGTGGGCATGGTGCTGCGCACCGGCGGTATACTGGTGGCCGGCTTTTCGGAGGACGCCCCGGCCCAGGCGGCCGGGGTTCAGGAGGGAGATGTGATTCTATCGGTGAACGGCGTTCCGGTGGAGACGGCCCAGGCGCTGCGGGACGCGCTGCAGGAGGGGCGGCAGGCCAGCCTGAAGCTCCGCCGGGGAGAGGAGAAGCTCCATCTGACGGTGAACCTGACCCAGGATGGGGAGCGCTACGCCCTGGGCGTCCTGGTGAAGGAGGGCGTCTCAGGCCTGGGGACCATCAGTTATTACGATCCGGAGACCGGCGGCTTCGGCGCCCTGGGCCACGGCGTCAACGATCAGGCGCTGCATACCCTGCTTCCGCTGCGGGAGGGCAGCCTGGTGGAGGCCGCCGTCACCGGAGTGACGCGGGGCGAGGTGGGGTCGCCTGGCTCGCTTCAGGGGACGTTTTCTGCCCAGGAGATCCTGGGTGCGATCCACCAAAACACCGCTCAAGGGATCTTTGGAGCCCTGGCAGCGCCGCTGGAAGGGGAGGCACTGCCCATCGGGACCCCGGAGCCGGGACCAGCGGTGATCCGCGCCACGGTGGATGAACGGGGCGTGCAGGAATACCAGGCCCGCATTCTGCGGGTGGACGGGCGCGATGCGGCGGAGGGCCGCAACCTTCTGCTGGAGGTGACGGATCCGGCGCTTTTGGAGCGGACCGGCGGCATCGTCCAGGGCATGTCCGGCTCGCCCGTGCTCCAGAACGGACTGCTGGTGGCGGCGGTGACCCATGTGCTGGTGGGGGATCCCACCCGGGGCTATGGCATCAGCATGGAGAATATGCGCAAGGCGGCGGGCTCTTTGCCCGCCGCTTTTGTGCGCTGCCGCCCCGCGAAGGAGATCGAAGAGAGCTGCTGCTCCTCCGGAAAATGCCGGGAATGTCGAAAAATGTCGAAAAACTTCTGATTTTATCGAAAGAAAAATTCGCCAAATGGTGGATTCTCTGTTGAAATTCAAGGAATGATATGGTATTTTATTTGTGCAACCGCGAATCGTACGTTTCGAGTAGGCAGATTCCAACAGGAGAGGACGCATGCTATGAAAACAAAAGTGAAGATCGTAATGGCAGACTCGGACGAGAGTTTGCTCGAACAGTATAAACAGGAGTTCGCGCAGAGTGTCGATTTTGAGGTGGTCGCCACAGCCCAGGACGGGGAAGCGGCGGTGGAGGCCCTGCGCGTCCATCAGCCGGACGTGCTCATTCTGGACCTGATGCTGTCGAAAGTGGACGGAATGGGGGTGGTGAAGATCGCCAGCGCCATGGAGAAGCGGCCGCTGATCGTGCTGCTCAGCGCCTTTGTCACGGGCTATGTGCCCGCCATGGCGGCCTGCATGGGCGCGGACTACTTCCTGGCCAAGCCCTGCACCTTCCAGTCCCTCTGCGACCGGCTGGCAGAGCTCCTGAGCCGGGATCAGCTGCTCCGCTCAGGCGGCGCGGCCCAGCTGCGGGACGGCGACATCGAGAGCATGGTCACCGCCATCATCCACGAGATCGGCGTGCCGGCCCACATCAAGGGCTATCAGTATCTGCGGGAGGCCATCATCCTGGCCGTGAAGGACATGGATGTGATCAATGCCATCACCAAGGTCCTCTATCCCCAGGTGGCAAAGGCCTTTGACACCACGCCCTCCCGGGTGGAGCGGGCCATCCGCCACGCCATCGAGGTGGCCTGGGACCGGGGCGATTTGGAGACCCTCCAGCGCTTCTTTGGCTATACGGTGTCCAACACCAAGGGAAAGCCCACCAATAGTGAGTTCATCGCGCTCATCGCGGACCGCCTGAGCCTCCAGCTCAAGGGGCAGAACCTGCGGGCCTGAGCCCTTGCGCCGCAAGGCCCCGCGGGCCTCTGGCGGCAAGCTGCGCAGGCCGATGAACGCCATGAAAGTGTGCATGGTTTTCGCTCAACAGACCAACCAATTAATTTGTTCGTTCCTATGAATACCTCCAGTTGATTGCCTTTCAAGAGCAGGAAACTGGGGGTATTTTTGTGCGCAGTCTGATGCGCGGAGCCGCAGCAGATTGAAACGGCCAAAAGAGGACAGAGAACGGCATGGAAGATTTTCTATGAAATGCAATAACACTGGAATCTGTTTTCCTGTTACCGAAACAAAAAAATACTTGCAGAATCACAACACTTTGTATTATCATGGTTTTAGGCAATGGTTTCCATGATCGTCAATCCGTTCCATACGCGAAGTTTCAACATGAGGTGAGCAAGATGGCCAAAACCAGACAAGGCCTGGACATGACAGTCGGCAGTCCCGTTAAGAGTGTCGTTACCTATGCGATTCCCGTAGCATTTGCGGGGCTGCTGGCAAATCTGTACAATACAATGGACTCCATCGTGGTCGGACGCTTTGTCGGCTCAAATGCACTTGCAGCCGTCGGCGCCAATGTTCAGCTGAACATGCTGCTCATGACCGTGATTGTCAGTCTGACCTCTGCTTTCTCCGTGCTGGCGTCACAGGCTGTCGGCGCAAAAAAGCAGGAGCTGGTCAAAAAAGTTGTGGTCTGCGCCGTTTACGTCGTCGCTGGCGGAGCGGTTGTCATGGGTCTCATTGGATTCACGCTTGCGAGGCCGCTGATGATCCTGATCCATACAGATCCGGTGATCCTGGATGATGCGGCAGCCTATCTGCGGATTACAGTCGGGCTGTGCGGCGGTGAGCTTGTCTATAACGCCGTCACCTCTCTTCTCCGCGCGGTTGGCGACAGCAAGACGCCGCTCTTCTTCCTGATTATTACCAGCATTCTCAATGTGACGCTGAACCTGTTCTTCGTTCTGGTGCTGAAGCTGGGAGTCGCCGGAGTGGCTTGGGCAACTGTCATCAGCCAGCACCTGAGCGCGGTGATTGCGGTGATCTATGCCTGGATTCGTTTCCCGATGTTCCGTTTCAGCCTGAAGGATATCAAGCCGGACGGGAAGATCATGAAAGAGACCATGCGCCTCGGCATCATGGGCAGTCTACAGTACATCGCCACCCGCATCGCGGACGTCATTGTTTCCGCCCGCATCAACAGCTACGGCGCCAGCACCATGGCCGCCTATTCCACCGTCAGTCAGATCACCCGCTATATCACCGTCATGTTCAGCTCCCTGTCCGGTGGTATGGCCGTGTTCACCGGACAGAACATCGGCGCGGAAAAACCGGATCGCATCAAGAAGAGCTTCAACAAGATCCTGCTGCTCTCCGCCGGAGTTGCCGTCGCGGGATTCCTGGTCATGCTGGTCTTTGGAAAGACCTTGATCGGCCTGTTTATCTCCACAGCGGATCCCAACTACGAGACCGTCATGGCAGAGAGCTGGAAGTGCCTGATGATCTACTGCGCCGGCCTTCCCTTCCTGGCAATCATCTTCATGTTTACAAACAGCCTCCGCGGTCTCGGCGAGGCCACAATTATCCTGGTTTCCGGCCTGGTGGAAGTCGTCTTCAAACTGGTGTGCGCGCTGATCCTGACCCGGTTCATCGGAACCGCCGGTGTGTGGCTGGCAAGCCCGGTTGGCTGGTTCTTCGGCATCATCCCCTGCGCTTGCTTCTACTATACCTGGCGCTGGGTGGAACGCGGCAACCGCCTGAAAGATGTGAATTAAGGCTTTGCAGATCAGAAGCTCCGCAAACCGAACCTTTTGAAGGAATCCCTCCAGTTCTTGCCCTGCAAAGGGCAAGGGCTGGAGGTTTTTTTGCGCAATTTGCGGACGGGTGATTGGATGGAAGCGGATAGAGTTGCCTGGCCTGCTGAGGCATCATATCAAGTCATCCTGAGGGAGCGACAGCGAGTCGAAGGATCTGGTGATTCGGCGCGTGATCGGTACAAGACCCTTCGGCTGCGCTCAGGGTGACGGCATTTTGGGGTTTGCGAGGATCGCAATCGGGGGTCATCCTGAGGGAGCGACAGCGAATCGAAGGATCTGGTGATTCGGCGCGTGATCGGTACAAGACCCTTCGGCTGCGCTCAGGGTGACGGCGTTATGGGGTTTGTGAGGGCGCGCAATGACAGCCTTTTCCAGTTTTTCCGCATTTGGTTCCGGAAGGCTTGTATTGGGAAAATGACTGTGCTATCATATAATTACTAAATACATAATGAGTGAAAGGAAACATCAAAATGAAACGGATCGTCTGTATCATTCTGGCAATGCTGATTGCCTTTTCATTTGCAGTTACTTCATTTGCTGCGAATAACAGCGTTTTGATCACCATTGACGGGAAGCCGGTGGCCTTTTCCGCGGATTATGGATTCCCCTTCATTGATGAGAACAATAGAACACAGGTTCCCCTGCGTGTTGTGATGGAACAGTTTGGCTGTACGGTGTCCTGGAACAACGAAACGCGGACTGCGACGATTGTGAAAGGTAATACAACAGTACAGGTACCAATCGGAGAAAAGTATGTTGTTGTGAATGGACAAAGAGAAAACAATGATACTGTCGCGGTTATAAGAAATTCCAGGACGTATCTTCCGATTCGTATTGTTCTTGAAGCGTTTGGGGCGAAAGTGGACTGGCAAAATGGAACAGTTAATATTTCTACTTCGAATTCTGAGAGAGATGAAATTCCCTCACCATATAGAGAAATACTAGACGAATTATATGATATCTACCTTCACAATGAAATAAACGATAATAATGATCTTTGCCTAAATGGGATAATCGAAGCAGTAACCTTTGGATCTATTCGGAATATAGGTTATTCTCTAATGGATATTGATAGGAACGGAACAGAAGAGTTGATGATTCTTGGGGGGATTACTGCTCAAACTCAAATTCTTGCGATGTATACGATTAAAAACAATGAAGCGATACGTGTTTTGGACGGTTGGGTTCACAACAGGTATTATTTACTTGATGATATGACCATATATCAATATGGATCGGGCGGATTGCTCCTCGTGTCCTATACGACATACCGTTTTCTTGAAGATGGCGTGACTTTAGCAGCAATAGATTGCTGCTTCTCAGCAATCGTCCCTTCTCCGAATGCTCCGTCAGGTCAAGAACTCAAATGGTATTACAATAACACTGGCACACGCGACATATCGAAAAGCCAAGAATTCAGTGGAGATCCATTTGCGATAAGGGATAGTTATGAGAGCAGAATAGTTCAGGTGATGCAACAATCAATTGCAGATTACAAGGCTGAATAAGACGCAGAATAATTTCACCCACTACTATTTGTGACCAATCAATGCAATAGATTGAAGCCATCGAAACGAGGTGTATCATGAAAAAGATATCTGAGATGACAAACGAAGAATTAGAAAGAAGAGCTTTGGAGCTTGCTGAAAAAGAGCATCGACGCAGAACGATTCTTGCAAGAGCGAGGCTTGTGTTAGTAGCCGTGCTTTTAATTCTTATCATTGTGATTGTGATTACAATCCATCATGGATTGAGCAGTTTCGATATGAGTGGATTAAATACCGTGGAAGTTGTTAATGCGGAGCAAACAACTGGGGGATAATTCGAAATCAACATATGGTTATTAGAGTTGATCCAAAAAAGAATAATACAAAACTGTACATCAACAACAAAGCGGCGGATTTTCCGCCGCTTTGCTTTTTCTCCTCCTCACACCTTCAGAAAAACTTGATGAAAAATATCATTGATATTCATGGGTCATGATTTTCTTTCTGGACATTTTGTGATATAGTGAAAGAAAGTGAACCCGCCCGGGTACGCCGGGCAAAGAAATAAGAGAAGGAGGGATCGGATATGATCCATTGCAGCAGCCTGCGGGAAGCCCTGGGTGCGGCCAGCGCGGCGTGCCGCGTCTGGAAGACAGAGGCCGCGGGGGAGACAAAGCTTCTGCGGGAGCTCCTGGAGCTGGAAGCTCAGGCCCCGGAGGGCAGCTTCTATGTGGTGTCCCGGGAGGGCGCCATCGGCCTTGCCGAGGGCGCGGAGTATCGGACTCGCTGGCTCTACATTCCCACGGAGGCGGCGGAGGAGCATGCGGCCCTTGCCCGGGAGCGGGAGCGCCTGGAAGCAGAGGGGAACCGGATCGAGCCCGCCGCGGCAATCCCCGCGGAGCCGCCGGTGTTTGAAGCGGCGGAGCCGGCGAATGAGCCGGAGGAGGTTCCCGCCGCCCCTGTGCCGGAGCTGACCCTGGAGCCCCAGCTGGACGCGCCTGTTTTTGAGCCCGCCCCGGAGCCGGAGCTGGTGTTTGAGGCGGCCAAGCCCCCGGAAGCGCCTGTGCCCGAGCTGACCCTGGAGACGCCGATCCTGGATCTGCCCACCTACCGGACGGCCAAGCGGATGACGGACGCCGCCGGATTCGCGGCCCAGAAATGCAGCCAGTGGCGCTTCAAAAACGAGGCGCAGCATGTCTATGTCAAGGACGCCTTCCTCTTTGCATGCGCCCGGCAGGATGAGGCCTACCCCTTGGACGCCGGCAGCGCCGAGCGCTATTATCTGGTGTCCCCCGAGGGCGCTGTAGGCCTGACGGAGGACGACGGCAAGCGGATCGACTGGCTGTTCCTGCCCGTGGGCGTTGCCGCGTCATCCCTGCCGGAGAGCCTTTCCAGGGAGCCCAAGGTGGAGATCCCCCTGCAGCCGCCCGTGGCCCCGGAGCCTCCGGCGCCCTTTGGCAAGCCCAAGCAGCAGACCTGCCCCAAGTGCGGCAAACCCGTCACCGTCGGAAGCAAATTCTGCATGAGCTGCGGCGCCCGCCTGGGGGAGACCCAGAACGCAAAACGCCTGTGCAGGAACTGCGGCGCGGAGCTGGGCGCAGGCAACAAATTCTGTATGAAATGCGGCACGAGAGTGTCCTGAATAAAGGAGGAAAACCATGTTTTGTCCAAATTGCGGCGCGGAAATCGCCAATGACGCCAAATTCTGCACGGAGTGCGGCAGCCCTATCCAGGCGGCTCAGCAGCCCCAGGAGCCCCAGCAGCCCGTGAACGAGCCTGTGAAGGAGCCGGAGACGCCCTTCCAGCCCCCGGTCGCCCCGGTCCAGGCAGCAGCTGCAAACGACGGCTACAGCCCCGATATGGAGGAGGACGGCTACCGGCTGCGCATCAAGCCCGCATCCATCATCGCCTATCTCTTCGGCATCGTGGGCTTTGTGATCGCCTATGTTCTCGGCAACAACAAGAACGACTATCTGCGCTTCCATCTGAACCAGGCGCTGGTGTTTGCCATCCTGGAGATTATTTGCTATGTGATCTCCAAGTTCAGCTCCGGCCTGGGCGGCCTTTTGGAGCTGGTGGTCTTCATCCTGTGGCTCATCACCTTCATCGGCGCCTGCAAGGGCCAGCGCAAGGTGGCACCCGTCGTGGGCGGGATTCAGATTCTGAAATAACATGGAAACCCTGTTTCAGGAACGGCTGAAGGAGCTCGTCTCGTTGGTCGGGATCCGCCGCAACAACGAGTTTGCCCGCTTTGCCGGCTGCGATCCTTCCTACATCAGCCGCCTTCGGAGCGCCGCTGCTGCTCCCCGGATCCGCAACCCCGCCACAAACAAGCTGGTGGAGGGGATCTGCGCCTGCGCCCAGGCGAAGGGCAGGGTGGAGGAGCTCTGCGATTGCGTGGGCTGCGCCAGGGATCTGACGCCCCATGATCTGCGGATGGCAGTCGGGATCTGGCTGTTTGAGGGCGGCAATCGCAGGCAGAGAAACCGCTCACATCACGACAGCAGCTTTGCCGATCGGCTCAACGATGTGATGAGGCTGGCGGAGATCTCCAACGCCCGTCTGGCGCGCCTGTGCAATGTGGATGCGTCCCTGGTCAGCCGCTATCGGGCGGGCCTGCGCAATGCCGGCTCCAGCCGCAGGACCCGGGAACAGATGTGCCGGGTCCTGCTGGAGCGCCTGAATCAGATGCATCTGCTCGGCAGCCTCAGCCGCATGGTCGGCGTGCCGGAGGCCTGGCTCCAGGATCCGGAGCAGGGTCTGGAGATTTTCACGGAGTGGCTCTGCAGGCCCAATGATGCGAACATTGCGCTGCAGAATGAGCTGCTGCAGGGCTTGGAGAATTTCTCTGTTGGCCCGGAGATGGCGCCCCTCAAGGTCGAGAGCGCGCTCAGCCCGGAGATTCTTGCGGAACAGGCAAGCTCCTACTACGGCACGAAGGGCCTGCAGCGGGCAGTTCTGCGCTTCCTGGGCGGGGCGGTCCGGCGCAGCCAGCCGCTATTGCTGCTCTATTCGGATCAGGATATGGGCTGGCTGGTGGACGATCGGGATTTCGCGCTGCGCTGGATGTCGCTCATGGCGGCCTGCGTCCGGAACGGGACCCGCATCCGGATCATTCACAATGTGAACCGGGACCTGGGGGAGATGGTCAGCGCCATCCGCAGCTGGATGCCCCTGTATATGTCCGGACGGATCGAAAGCTATTACAGCGCCCGGTTCAATGGACAGCGCTTCTCGCACACCTTCTTCATCGCCCCAGGCGCGGAGGCCATCTCCTGCCAGACCCCTGCGGTGCTGATCCGGGAGGCGGAGTATCACTATGACACGGACATGCGGGCAGTGGCGGCGAAGGAACGGGTGTTTCAGGCGCTGATGGAGGATTGCAGTCCCCTGGTGCAGATGCAGGCAGGGGTGCAGAGCATGCTTCGTCCGGCCCTGGGCAAGGGCGGCAGCTTTCGGGTGATCCAGAATGGCCTGTCTCTGGGAACCATGCCGAAAACGCTGCTCCAGAGGATCCTGGCAAGAGCAACGCTGCCGGAGGAGCAGGCGGCGCTTCTGCGGGAACAGTGGACCTGGGAGTCTGAGAGCTATCGGATGGCTCTGGATCAGGGCGCTGTCCAGGAATTTCTGTCCCTGCCCTCGGACGAGATGCTCTTCGGCGGCAAAGCCCGGGTTCCCAGCGCCGTTGCAGAGCTCTATTACACCCCGGAGGAGTTTGCGATCCATGCGTCCGCGGTCCGGCAGCTGCTGAAAAACGAGTCGTATCAGCTCATTGTGCTGCCCCAGGCGCCCTATGAGAACATGCGCATCCTTCTGTCGGACAGCTCCGTTATGGTAGAGCATCACGCGCCGCCCATGATTGCGTTCTCCATGGTTCATTCCCTGATGCGGAACGCCTTCGCCGGGTACATGGATCAGCTCTGGGAGAGCTATCACGCGGGCCAAGCGTCCGCATCGGCACAGCTGCAGGCCTATACGTAAGGAGGCCCGAATATGAAGCAAACCATTCGCCTCGCCTTGGCGCGCCTGCGGGAGGCTGCGGATGCCCGGCGGACGCGCCGGGACCGACCGGAGAACAGTCGGCGGCTGAAGGCCGGCCCTCTGGCAGAGAAGAAAAAGAGATTGTTCGGAAAGGGGGATTCCGATGTTTTGTGAAAACTGCGGAGCGCTGCTCCCGGAGGGAGCCCGCTTCTGCACAGAGTGCGGCGCGGCGGTCCGGATTGCACCCAGCTCAGAAACGGCCGCGCCCCGCATGCCGGAACAAGACAGCTTTGTGACGACACCGGAGCCCCGGATCCCCTGGCACAGCCGGGGACGGCTGAGTCCTCAGCTCCCGGCGGGCAAGCAGAAGGCGGTGAATGTGCGCCTGGTGATTGTCCTGCTTCTCCTCCAGATCGTTCTGCGCATCGTGGTGGGGAGTATCGCGGACGCGCATGAGGGCTCGGAGCCGGATCTTCTCATCTCCCAGATCGTGGGCATGGTACCGGTGGCGCTGCTGATCATTTATCTCTTCGTCCTGGATACCATTGAGCGGGAGCCTGTATGGCTTCTGGCACTGCTGTTTGTGGGCGAGGGGATCATGTGCAACACCGGCGTGGTTTTCACCGAGCTGTTTCTGGATGAGGTTTTCACCAGCTTCATGGATGAGGACACGATCCTGTTCCAGCTCATTGACGCCTTCCTCCTGGTTGCCCTGGTGGAGGAGCTGGGCAAGTATCTGGTGCTCCGGCTCATCACCTGGCGCAGCCGCCATTTCAACTACCGCTTTGACGGTGTGGTCTATGCGGCAGTGACGGCTCTGGGCTTTGCTGCCTTTGAAAACGTGAGTTACATCGGCGCCTATGGCTTCCAGGTCGCGCTGTATCGGGGCCTGAGTGCCATTCCCGGCCATTGCGCAGACGGGATCCTCATGGGGATCTTCTATGGCCAGGCAAAGGTTCTGGAGGGCAAGGGCGATCTGGCCGGATCTAAACGCTATCGCCGGCTGGCGCTGCTGATTCCAGTGCTGGAGCATGGCTTCTATGACTTCTGCGCAGGTTTAGAGGGTGGCATTCTGGCGGCGCTGTTCCCGTATTATGTGCTTCTGCTCAACGCAGTGATCTTCGTGGTGGTCTGGCGGCAGTCCCAGAAGGACGAGGCCATTCCGCTGCAGGAGAGCGCGGAGCAGGCCGCGGTCTGAAATGAAAAAAAAGCACCTGGCCCGTGGCCAGGTGCTTTTTTATAGACAATCAGACAATGATGAGCTGTCTCTCGTTGCTCATGCCTCTCATGTCGAAGCGGGCATTGGGATCCCGGGGAGCAGTGAGGGAGGCGTCGATACGGGGAGGCAGATAGGAGCGGATCTGGCCGGTGCGCACGTCCACAGTGTGAACGCCCTGAGCCAGGCCGCCGGGCTTCTTGACCTTGACGACCATGACCTCGTTCAGAGGCCACTTCACCCGCCACAGGGGAGCCATCTCCTCATACTTGTACTCGATGCCGCTGACGGTGAAGGTGCAGTCATCGGGACCGTACTCCACGCCGTCCACGATCAGAGCGCCGAAACGGAACTGGCTCAGCCAGGTGCCGCGATACACGCACTGACGGAGGCAGACCTGGAAACCGGTGACCTCGCCGTTCTCGACGATGTTATGGAAGCCGCGATACTGGATCATTTCATTTTCAAGCATGGTTTTCAGCTCCTTTCAATTAGTAACCGATCAGGTTCTTCAGCAGAACGTGATGGCGGCGCAGCTGGGTCTGGACATGGAACATGTTGTCCTTGTTCTGGCCTTCGTACTCGGAGAGCAGGTAGCCATCCCAGCCATTGTCGATCATCAGCTGAACGACCTTCTTGTAGGGAATGGTGACCTCATCGAAGTTCTCGTCCATATCGTAGAACTTGGCATGGCAGCAGTAGACATAGGGCAGCAGGGGAACGATGTCCTCAGGCTCGGACCACAGCGGACGGTTGGGATCCTGGCCGGGGAAGGTGTGAACGCCCTTGTTGCGGAACACGCCGAAGTCGATGTTGAAGCCAAAGAACTTGGTCTGCTCCTTGTCGATGAACTCGCAGTAGTCCATCATCATGGGATCCTTCAGCAGGGTGGGAGAGTGGATCTCGGGCTGCATCCGGACGTCGAACTTCTCAGCATAGGGCAGGGCGCGGCGGATGACCTCTCTCCAATCGGTCCAGGGAGACAGGGTCTCGTCGATGACACCCAGCTTGGTGCGCATGCAGGTGAAGCCCATGAGGTGCGCCAGCTTGATGTCGTGAATCAGCATCTCAGCCTGCTCCTCCACGGTACCGTCGCGGTCCGGGAACAGACGGGACTCAACCCAGTGGCCGTACTCCACGGGGATGATGTTGTAACGCTCGGTCAGAGCAAAGAACTTATCCAGCCATGCAGTGGAAGGATAGGGATAACCCTCAATGACGCCGTCAGCCAGGATCTCCAGGCCGGTCGCGCCCATGTCATACATGTCGCGGAACATATCCTCCATGTCCATGTTGACATACAGGAACTTGTCATAGCAGTAGCTGGAAACGCCGCGCTTGACACCCTTGGGTTCATTCTGAGCCATAAAAATTCCTCCTTGTTCATTTATAAGCTTTTCAGCTTATTCTGCATTTATTATATCATGGGACTTGTCAACCTTCAATTTGGGACTTCTTACAAATTTGAATGCAAAATGTTGTGTACATCACACAAAGCGGGCCGAGCGCACTTGTCAGCTTCCGCAGAATGCTTTACAATCATAAAGAATCCACAGCAGATCCGGGAGGCAGACCAATGGCATCATTACCAAGCAAGATCAGGACATTTCCCCAAGACGCGGTGAAAGAGCGGGGCTTCTTTTATGCTGGAGGCAGCTCCTACGAATCCGGCGGAAAGCACTATCTGGAGAACCAGATGTATGTGGAGGTCTATGTGCCCCAACATCTGACAAAGCCTTACCCGCTGGTGCTGCTCCATGGAGCGGATCAGACGGGCCTGTGCTGGATGACGACGGCCCAGGGAGGACCGGGCTGGACAGATTTCTTCCTGCGGCAGGGGTATCTTGTCTACGTGGTGGATCAGCCCAGCCGGGGCCGCTCCTGCGCGCATCCGGAGCGGGAGGGAAAGCGGATCGTTTTCTCCGCGGAGGAGACGGCGGCGGTGTTCACCACCCGGGAGGGCGCCCATCCTCAGGCGGTGCTGCATACCCAGTGGCCCGGAACCGGTCAGCCGGGGGATCCGATCTATGACGCTTTCTACGCCGCCCAGGCGGATTCCCTCTATGACATCCGGGAAACCCAGGAGAAGGTGCGCGCCTCCGGCCGGGCGCTGCTGGAGACCATTGGTCCGGCAATTCTGGTTGCCCATTCTCAGGCAGGTCCATTTGCCTGGTTTCTGGCAGATGATTCGCCGGAACTGGTCCGCGGCATCGTCGCCATCGAGCCATCGGGGCCTCCGTTTGTCAGCGCACAGACCGGCGAACTGATTCAGGACAAAGATGGCAATCCGGAAAACTATGGCATCAGCCATGTCCCATTGACCTTTGATCCGCCAATTTCCGGACCGGGTGAGCTGAAGCTCCGGCGTGTTCCGGCGCCTCGGACTGGACTGATGGACGGATACTTGCAGCAGGAGCCAGCCCGAAGGCTTCCAAATCTGGCCCGGATTCCCACCCTGGTTCTCACCAGTGAATCCTCCTATCATGCTCCCTATGACTACTGGACCGCTGCCTTCCTGCAGCAGGCGGGAGTTCCGGCGGAGTATGTGAATCTGGCAGACGTTGGAATCCGTGGCAACGGCCATATGATGATGCTGGAGAATAACGCATCTGAGATTGCAGCCTGGCTGTGCCGCTGGCTGGAAGAACATGTGCAATCAAAAGCGCGCCAGGAATAAAGCCTCTTGTTATTTCAGAGAAGCAGCTTGCTTTTTCAGATCGAAGGAGCAGTGCGTGTTTCCGTCCACCTCAATGAGCACGGAAGTGTTCTCGTTCCTGATTGCTTCCAGATTCTCTTTTGTGGTTGGAAAATGAACTTTGTAATCTGTATCTGAGATCCGAATGATGGCACATTTGTTCAGCTGTGGGTTTGCGATCGAAAACTGCAATTCTGTCGGCACAATGAGGCCCTGCTCCTGATCGTAGGTCAGAGCGACGGTCTGCGAAGAGGTTCCAAAGGCGAAGCACAGTTTCCCATGGAAATCAAACAAGGGTTCGTCCGGCTTTCCGAGATACCGGAAAAGGATCACAAGCTCCTCGTTCTGCATGCTTTCCTCTGTGATGACAGCCTGGACAGACCAGGGATAGCCATTGCCGGAAAAAGTCTGGGCCTGAACGGTTTTCTCCGTGGTACATCCAGAAAAAAGCGTCAAAGTGAGGGAGAAGACAATGAAAATGAGACAGAACTTCCATATATTTGTCAATTACAAGGACCTCCTTTTTCGAATACAAAAAGCAAAACATTTTATTGATAATATGATTATACCATAAAAGGCAACTGCCGTGCAGAAAATACAACAGCAACCAAACTTTCTGCCTTCTTCCCAAATAGTCTGTGCCGCATTTGTGCAGGACCTCTAAGGAAGGCACACTGGACAAGCGCAGAAAAGCCCGGAACCAGTCGGTTCCGGGCTTTTGAATGCAGTTTTGTCTCGATTAACGCTTGGAGAACTGAGGCGCACGACGAGCTGCCTTGAGGCCGTTGTTTTCTTCTGATATGGTCTTTCCTCATTTGTCCTCGACACCCCGGGAAATTCGGGAATGCATTCAGGCGTCCGGCAGCTTATCGGGTCCATGGGCCGTTTTACCCCTCCGTGGTTCTCACCGAGCCGCCTTGCGGCGGAAGTATCATTATGCTGTGATGGATCTTCGCCTTAATCCGGGAGCTGTCCGGCTCTTACAGGCCAGCTTCCGCTCTGATCTATTGATCGTCCTCGCGTCCACTGCTGATGTGGCTCCTCATCACAGGTTCGTACCTGAAGAATGTGTATTCGATTGTCAAGGTGCTTTGCTTTCGCATTTGCTGTAACAACTCGGTTGTTACGAGTTAAATTCTACCGGGAAAGCATCTTGTTCTGAAGGGACTCGGAGTCCCGGTTAGTGACCCTCTTAGTACCGGTCGAGGAATCCCTAAAAAAGAAGAGCCTCCAACAGGTGGCAGCGATGGAGGTTTTTGGAATTCTGTGTCGATATTTGCTGCAATCAATCGGAATCCGATGTTGTTTTAGCTTTTATTCTTGCATTGATTTCCTTCTTGTGATATGATGAATCCACACAGATTTCCATTTGAGGAGGAATTGCTATGAATATGTACCGAAAGGTCTCTGAATATCTGAAGCAGTGGAAAGACAGTAAATACCGAAAGCCTCTGATCATCCAGGGTGCCCGGCAGGTTGGAAAGACTTACGCTATTCTCGAGTTTGGACGGCAGCACTACGACAATGTTGCCTATTTCAATTTCCAGACCAGTGAATCACTCGCAGCGACATTTGACGAAGACATCCGTCCCTCATATCTTCTTCCGATCCTGGCCCATATCTGCGGACAGACCATCACCAGGGGCAATACGCTGATCGTTTTCGATGAGATCCAGCTCTGCGAGCGTGCTGTCGCCTCTCTGAAGTACTTCTGTGAGGAAGCTCCGGAATATCATGTGATCGCCGCCGGAAGTCTTTTAGGCGTGGCTGTCAATCGTGAGAAATATGCTTTCCCCGTAGGAAAAGTTGATCGTTATACGATGTATCCCATGGACATGGAAGAATTCCTTCTGGCCCTGGGTGAGAAGGATCTTGTAGAGCGGATCCATGGTTGCTTTGACAGCAACAATCCAATGCCTCAGGCACTTCATGACGCTGTCCTTAAGCTCTATAGACAGTACCTTGCTGTGGGCGGCATGCCGGAGGTTGTCGCCCGCTTTATCGATACACAGGACTATACTCATGTCCGTCATGTTCTGGAAACGATTCAAATGGATTATCTGGATGACATGAGCAAGTATCAGGAAAGCGCAAACGAGATCAAAAAGACCAGGCTGACCTATGGAACGATCGCCGTGCAGCTTTCCAAGAAAAACACCCGTTTCCAGTACAAGATCATCAAAAAAGGGGCCAGGGCTGCCGAGTATGAAAACGCCATTGAATGGCTGGTCTCAGCAGGTCTTCTGTCCCGTATTTACCGTGTAGAGCAGATTATAAAGCCGTTGGAAAACTATAAGGATATCGACGATTTCAAAATCTACCTTTCTGATATGGGACTCCTTGCCGCCCAAAAAGATATCCGGGCCGAAGACATCTTCTTCATGGAGGAAGAGCTTGCGGATTTCAAAGGCGGCATGACAGAAAACTACGTAAATACGCAGCTTGTCAGAGCCGGTTTTAAGTCCTATTTCTGGAGGAATGACAAGGGCACCAAGGAAGTTGACTTTGTGATCTCTCTGAAGGGGAAACTCATCCCGGTGGAAGTGAAAAGCGGCGAGCATGTCACTGCAGTCAGCATGAATGAATATATCGGATTGTTTAAGCCGGCATACTCCATTCGCATCTCCGAGAAGAATTTCGGATTTGAAAACAATATCAAATCTGTTCCGCTGTATGCTGTCTTCTGTATTTGTGATGATTAAGGCTACTATTACGCCTATGTTTTAGGGGGATGCGTTCTGCATCCCTCTTTTTTCGGGAAGACACAAAAAAAGAAGCGCCTCCGAAGAAACGCTTCTCTAATATGATATTGTGCCTATTTGTCGGTTAATGTGCTGGAGTTGCTCTTTTCATAGGATCAGATGCTCCAGCCTGCGCTGGCATTCTGCAGCTGCGTCATGCGCCTGAAAAGGCTGTTCTCCTTCGCAAACAGTTCTGCCGGGCTGCCTTCTTCAGCCACCCTGCCATCCGAAAGAACAACGATCTTATCCGCCGCTTCCACAGTTCGCATACGGTGGGCGATGACCAGCACCGTTTTCCCGGCGAGCAGCCGTGACAGTGCGCCTTGCACCTTCGTCTCGTTCTCTACGTCAAGAGAAGCCGTTGCTTCATCCAGGAGCACGATCGGTGCATTCTTCAAAAGTGCACGGGCAATAGAAATCCGCTGGCGTTCTCCTCCGGAGAGCTTTGCTCCGTTTTCTCCGATGGGCGTGGCATAGCCCTGCGGAAGCTTCTCTACGAACTCGTCACAGTTGGCTGCTCTGGCGGCTGAGAGAACCTCTTCATCTGAAGCACCGTGCTTGCCCAGACGGATATTTTCCATCACGGTATCGTCAAACAACACCACATTCTGGAACACCATGGAGTAATCGGTAAGCAGCGTTTCCGGATCGATATCTGCGATGTTCACACCACCGACACGGATGGTACCGCTGTCGATATCCCAAAGTCTGGCAGCAAGTCTGGCACAGGTGCTCTTGCCGGAGCCGGAAGGGCCGACCAGTGCGGTCACTTCGCCCTCTTTCGCCGTGAAACTTACACCGCGCAGGACCTGTTCATTGTCGTGGCCCAGGCCACCTTCTGCACAAGGCACGCCCTCCGGGTGTCTTCCGGCTTCGCCGGAATTCACCTTGTAAGCAAAGCCCACATTCTCAAAAACGATATCATGTCCATCCGGTGCAAAGCTGTCGGCCCCATCGGCGGTCTTCGCATCGTAGATCTCCATCAGACGGCTGGCGGAAACCTGGGACATGAACATCTCGGCGATCAGGGCCAGAGCCTGGTCGAAAGGCGCATAGACACGGGTGATCACCAGCAGGAACATAAACAACAGCATGAAATCGATCTGTCCGGAAAGGATCATACTCGTACCTGTCAATATTGTTGTCGCTACGCCAAGGCGCATGATCACACTGGCTGCATTGACGAAGATGCCAGTGGAAAGCTCACCTTTTATCATGGTCTTTTCGTGGTGATTGATCTTCGCGTTCAGCTCATTCAGGAACCGCTCTTCCTGGTTTGTAGCCCGGATCTCCCGGATGTTTTCGAGGGTTTCCTGAATACCGTCAGACACCTGAATTCCCGCTGCTTTTGTGACCTCTGAATTTTTCTTTGCCAGCTTGCGGCTTCCGAAAAGGAGAGCAAAAGCCACTGGAACGCCCCACAGGCAGGCGATAGCAAGCTTCCAGTTATAAATAAAGAGTCCGACAGCAATAATCGCGGTAGAAATATACGATCCATACAAATACCCCAGGCAATGGGACCAGACATGCTCCAGCCGGTTCACATCCCCCATGATGGTCTCTGTCAGATCTGCAAGATCCCGTTTCCCGAAATATCCAAGCGGCAGCTTTCTTAAACGCTCGGCAATACTGATCCGGACCGCTTTGACTTCACTGTATACCAGGCCGTAAGTCGTGCGATACTGCTGCATATGTGTGATCAGGGAAAGGACCACGAAGGCAATCACCAGCAGGATGAAAACAAGCGCATTCGGAAGCGGCGCTCCGGTCGTTAATGTGTCCATGAACTTCGTCATGAGGAGATACAGGATACCCATTCCGCCCATGACCACAAGGTTCACGATCACAGTGAAGATCGTCCCTTGTTTTGTGTTCTTTATGCCCTGATCGGTAAGCGCGTATTTACGCTGAAAATCTTTTCCGAACATTACTGCACCTCCTTTTTGGCGGTTGCAGACACTGTGGGATTCACCTGCGAGATCCGCCATTTGACTGCCTGATTATATTCGTTCCACATCCGGGCATACAGGCCGTTTGCCTGTACCAGCTCTGTATGGGTTCCTTCCTCGGAAACCTTTCCGTTATCCAGTACGATGATCTTATCCGCACCGATGACGGTAGACAGTCGATGCGCGATCATGATGACCGTGCGTCCTTTTGTCAACGTCGCAAAGGCCTTCTGAATCATGGCTTCATTTTCAGGATCGGCAAAGGCGGTTGCCTCATCCAGTACAACGATCGGAGCATCTTTCAAGATGGCTCTTGCCAGTGCCACACGCTGCTGCTCTCCGCCGGAAAGATAAGTTCCTTCCGTCCCGATGACTGTATCCATACCGTCCGGCAGCTTTTCAAGGATATCATCGCATTGTGCTGCAGTAAGCGCTGCCTGCACCTCTTCGCGGCTCGCTTCCGGACGGGAAGCCCTGACATTCTCCAGAATACTGGTCTTGAACAGACGGTTATTCTGGAAGACAAACGCCACCTGGTCCATTAGTACGTGCGGGTCTGCCTCCCTGACATCGACACCGCCCACAAGAACGCTGCCGGAACTGACATCCCAGAACCGGGGAATGAGACTCGCTGCTGTTGTTTTGCCGCCGCCGGAAGGCCCGACCAAAGCTACCGTCTGTCCGGGCTCCACCTTGAAGGATACATGGTCAATGGCAGGAATCTCTGATCCGGCGTAAGTGAAGCTTACATCCCTGAATTCCACACTGTTGTCTTTCGGAACCTGGAGATTGTCTGTGATCTTAAGGACTGGCGCACTCATGACCTCGCTGATCCTTCCAAGTGCCGTGCTGGCCAGCATCATGCCGCTGGCAGCAAACATGATTTTTGCCAAAGCGGTAGAAATGATCGCTGAGAACACCGCGTAGAAAGCAAAGTTGGTAACGAACCCGGCAAAGCTGCCGGAGTTAAGTGCTGCCGGTGCCAGAAGGAGTGCTACCGGAACCAGAAAGACAAAGGCTCCTTCGGTAAAGGTCAGGTTCACGGACTGGGGCACCTTGCAGACATCTGCCTGATAATGCTCTGCCTTTGCGCTGTAATCTTCGATCGCCTGCTTAAAAGCCTTAAAGGAATATACAGTCTGCTGGAACACCTTGACCACAGGAATCCCGCGGACATATTCCGTACCCGCTTTACTCATTACATCCTGGGCTGCCTGGTATTCCGCCATGAGTCCGGCATTTTTTCCGCCCATCATCGTGGCCATGGCCACGACAGATACAACTGCTGCCAGCAGGCAGGAGGCCCCCATACGCCAGTCAAAAACAAACATCAGGACCAGCATGGCAATAAACATGGCGACGGTTCCGACGATATCCGCCAGGTTATGGGCAAGCAAGGTTTCCGTTTCGGAGGCCGCTCCGTCCAGACGGTTACGCAGCAAACCGGATGCGTTGGAGTCAAAGAAACCCAGAGGCGTCTTCATCAGATGCTTCATTCCGGCTTTACGGATATTGGAGGCTGTCCGGAAGGCCGCCAGATGCGTACACATGAGTGCCGCAAAATAAACAAGGATCCCGGCTACCGCAAACGCAAAGGCCATCCAGCCGTATTTCGCGATTCCTGCTGCTTCTGTCCAGTTCGGTGCGACAGCGATCAGATCCCGTGCAACAAGCCAGATGCAGATGTACGGGAGCATTCCGAGCACCATGGCAACCGCGGAGAGTCCAAGGCCCAGGAAC
>Ga0208297_1000738_pt1 | contig 50731 bp, 34 predicted proteins | sample LMS_cellobiose_e_FD_187367 | JGI IMG/M metagenome (GOLD analysis project Ga0208297, IMG submission 187367) | Rumen-fistulated moose microbial communities from Alaska, USA - LMS_cellobiose_enrichment (SPAdes) (version 2) | ecosystem: Host-associated > Mammals > Digestive system > Stomach > Rumen... | reverse complement strand
GGGCGCCGCAATCACATAACAGATGGCTACGGTCCTCAGATACAGCAGCAAGCCTTCGCCGGTAATATGGACCATATCGGCCCCGAACACACGCTTCACGGAAATCTCCATCCGCTTGTACTGCACGTCCATCAGCACCTGGCCCCAGATGCCCACCAGCGACAGCAGCACCGCCAGCAGGGAGAACAGCCACACGGCTAACCGCAGGCGCTCTTCGCCGCTGTACAGGTTCTTGCCGATAGCATCGTAAAACTGCACCTCGAAGGGCATCGTCGGGTCCATCTCCGTCAGCACGCCCTGAATCTTGTCCACGGCCGCCAGACGGTCTGCCCCTTCCGTCAGCCGGAGATAAGCGAACGGCATGGTGTGCCCCTTCTCGGTATGCACCTGGAACGCCACCGGAGAATCGGCCTTGCGCATGGAAGTGATATTCACATTCTTGATGAATCCCACAATCGGTGCACCGTCGCCGAATTCATCGGCATACACCTCCATTTCAGCGCCGTGCGCCTTGAGATCCTGCGTGAACAGGATCGGGCCGAACTCACCCTCATTGAAATCCCTGCCTTCCATCAGTTCCAGCCCCAGCACCTGCGGCAGATTCCAGCTGCAGTAAATCATACTCATGGACACCTGCCCATCGCCGAAATCCGCACCCTCCGTCATATAAGTATCCGACCCGCCGATGAGATCATTCGCGTAGGCCACGTCCCGCACCTCCGGAAGCGCGCACAGCCGCTCCCGCAGCCAGTCGGCCTTCTCCCGGCCGTTCTCGCCGCCGATATTCACTACCGCCAGGTTGTTCTTGTCGTAGCCGCAGGGATACTCCTGCATGAACTTGCTCTGCCGCTGGACAAACAGCACGAAGATGAGCAGCGCCGTGGAAATTACGAATTGGACGCCCACAAGGACACTCCTCAGCGTCTTTCCGGACGCTGAAAGTCCATAATTACCCTTGAGGATTATCGCAGGCTGGCCCGACGTGGAATAGATGCCCGGCCAGATCCCGGCAATGATGCCGGTGGCCACCGCGACCGTCCCGACGAACAGCAGCAGCCTCCAATGCTTCCCGAATGAAAAGGCCTGCATCAGTACGCCCCGGGTCAGCAGTGCATCGGAAACCGGCCCCAGCAACAGGGCGGCCACGGTAAAGGCGCAAATGCACCAGATAATGGCCTCGGCCACAACCAGGGCACGCAACCTCCGCGTCGAAGACCCCAGGATCTTCTGCAGGTTCACGCTCCGGATGCGCAGCGGTGTCAGCGCCACGTAGAAATTGGTGAAGTTGATCAGGCCGATGCCCAGGATCAGGATGGCAATCGCGATGAGCAGAAGCAACTGTGAACGACTCCCGCTCTTATAGACATTACCCTCGTTCCTGAAATAGATGCTTGTCAACGGCACCAGCTCAATGGGTGTTAACCAGTCTCCTTGCGGGGGAAAGTCGAAATGAGCATTGAATTCATCGGCCACCGCCTGTGCGTTGCCAGCATCGTCAAGCAGCAGATAGCAGACAAAGTTGGCCCCACCGTATTGCCCTTTCTGGACATCGCCTATGGTCAGGTACAGGTCATTCCCGAGCTGCGTGTTCGTCGGAAAGTCCTCGTACACGCCGGTCACGGTTATCTCGCGAGGTATCTCCATATACTTGGCATCCGTCTTCAGCAGCTTGCCAATCGCCCGTTCTCCCGGGAACAGGTTCTCCGCCAGCGACCGAGGAACAATCACTGAATTGGGGCCTTCCAGCGCATGGGAATCGCCCTCAATCATCTTGATGCCGAACACATCGATGAAACGCTCCGACACGAAGACCAGATCCCGCTTGTAACCAACGGGGTCCTTTCCGTCCTCTGCCACGGAGTAATAAATTTCTCCCAGGAACGGCATGATCGTGCATCCTGCCTCAATGTGGGACGAAGAGCCGATTATATCGTCGGCAAAGCCCCTCGGGAGGATATTCCTGAACAGCGATTCATCGCCTTTCTTATCGGCCCGGAACACCCGGTCGGCCGTCGGATGGCACTTATCAAATGACAGCTCATAGTCTGCCTGCAGGAATATCAGGGCAAAGGCAAGCAGCGCCGCCACCAGCCCGGTGAAGTTCAGGACCACCGCCACCGGATAGCGGCGGATGAGGCTCTTTAGGTTTCGTAGTATCATTTTGCTTTTTTACACGTATTTGTCCTACCGACAATCTAATAGTATGCCATATTATTCAATATGTTGATATACAATTAAATGCCAAAACAGCGATTGTGTAAAGACTGTAAAAACCTTTACAAAAAGTGTAAAGATGGGTTTACACTTTGCCATATAAAGCAGTCTTATTTGCATAGGAATAATAATTAGTAACTTTGTAGTAATAATCAATACAGAACAATATGGAGATTTGCATTTTCTATAGTTGGCAAAGCAAGTACCGCGAAAATTGTGACAAGATTATCGGCAAAGCGCTCAATGATGCAATCAAAGAAATAAACAAAGAGCAAGATGACTATCATTACTATATTGAGCGCGGTGGTGGCGATGTTCTTGGCGCGGAGCATATCGACAATAACATAGATGAAATTATCAACACACGTGCAGACCTTGCATTTGTGGATTTTACGCATAATGGAGTTATTCCGCAACAGAATCCGGAATCTGGCGAATGGGTTAAACAGAAGTGTTTGCCCAACACCAATGCGGCTTTTGAGAATGGTAAATTAGAAAACGCATTGAACCCGAGACAAGTCTTCAAAGTGTATAATACAGCATATGGAGATTTAGAGACTAATCTCGAAATGCCTTTTGATTTAAGGCAAGAACATTTCCCCATACCCTTCTGGTGTGATGATTCCACTGATGATGATTCACGAAAAAAGACCTGTGATGGATTAAAGAAAAGAATTAAGACGCTAATAAAAAAAGGAACCACTGAGCTAATGAACAATCAAAAAGTTCGCTACGCACCACTGATTCCGATGAGAAATGAATACACTAAAAAGCTGTATAGTTCTCCGTTCAAGGAAACAACCGCTTTTGCTAATGTGCTAGGAAAAGTGAACGCAGGGAACTCTTTCCGCTTGCTCGGTTTGCCAGGACTCGGCAAAACGAGGATGGTAGGAGAAACTTTTCGTGGAAGGGATAATGATGTATACTACTGCGACTGCAAAGAACAACAGAGGAAAGATGTCATCAATGCCGTAGAACGACTTTTGGCTCGTCAAGGGAAAAGACGGCAAACTGTGATTCTAGACAATTGTGATCAGCGTCTTTGTGGACAAGTGAACGATACGATTAATGAGTCTGGCTACAACTGTCAGCTGATTACCATTCATTACGATCCGGGAGAAAGAACCGATTCTGGGATTGAGGGTATCCCGCTTAAGGTCGAAGATTTTGCTGGAGTTGTGGAGGACATGGTGGAGCAGGTTAACGGTATGCCGAAGGATGTTAAAGAAGCCATCATCAGCCTAGCTGGAGGATTCCCTCTCATGGCCACTTTCATGATTGATAACTTTCGTAAAGGGGATCCTATCGTCAATATTAGCAAGAAGGACGTCTTCGAAAGGATGCTTGGTGTGGATTCACAAAATGCCAATGACCAAGATAAGTTGAAGGTGTTGACGGCGTTTTCTATCTTTAAGTTTATTGGATTGTATGGGCAGCAGGAAAAACAGGGACGGTTTATTGCTGGCAACAAAATAATCACGAACCTCCGTGGTACGGAAGAAGAAAACCTCCAATTATTCAGGGTAGTATACGGACAGTATCAAAAGGTAGAGATCTTGGAACGTCAGGGTAATCTGGTTTTAATGAGACTGATACCATTGGCAATCTATCTCTGCAAAGAGTGGTTCGACATTCAAACAACCGATTCTATCGCTATGCTTATTGATCAGATTCGGAATTGTCCAGATGAGGGCACAAGAAACATGCTGATCGAAAGCCTATCAAGGCGTATTACGCTGTTAAGCGGAATTCCTTTAGCAAAGGATTTGAATGACGGTTTGACAGATCCCGATCATAGCCCTTTTCTAACTGAGGAAGTTGTTCTTTCAGCTCTGGGTTCACGCCTCTTCCTCGCTTTCTCAGAAGTGAATCCCGAGTCTTGTGCTTTTGCTCTTCAAAGGATGATTGTGAAGAAGAGCAATGAAGAAATTCTGGCTTTGAATCCTGCTCGAAGGAATCTAGCATGGGCGTTAGATCATTTAGCTTTTGATAAGCGAAGTTTTCGGAATGCTATGCTAACTCTAGCAAGATTATCTCTGCTGGAGACAGAGGAGAATCTCTCGAACAATACAACAGGTTTGTTTATAGATCGTTTCGCCGTCTTGCTGCCTGGTACGGAAGTTAACCTTGAGTCTAGAATCCATATTCTGACAGAATTGTCGACTGATCCGCATTATGATAATCTTGTGAAAAAAGCTCTTATCGCAGCACTACATAGCGGTGATTTTTATCGTTCTGGTGGCGCTGAAAAGCAGGGAACAAAAACATTGAAAGATTATGTCCCCTCTTTTCAGGAAATATCATCATACTATAATGCCTGTCTTGATATGCTCTTATCCCTTGCCAAAACGTCACAAGATATTGAAGAAATAGCCAAGGCGCTGGCAAATAATGCCCGTAGTTATTACTTGCACGGCGCAGAATCTTTTCTATTCAGAGGATTGGAAGTCATTGCTCCCAAAAAGGATTACGTGTGGGAAGAAATGAAAGATGCCCTGACATTCTTGATTGTTTATGATGCGAAGAAAAGGAAGAATTATCGCATCGAAGATATCAAGGAATGGAAGAAGAAATTGACAAAGGACGATTATGTTTATTCGTTATTGCATTTGAACAAAGAGATAAGCCGTCACTATGATTCCAGTTTCGAGGAAGAAATGAAAACAACGCAAGAACGCTTTGGTGACATGGCAAGAGAATTAGTGGACAAGGAACTGTATAAGAATCCGGAGCTTATGGCGGGCATAATGATGGGAGAGTGCTTCAATTATAATATCTATGGAATAGTATTATCTTCTTATAGCAAAGACAAAGGAGTACAAAAGGATGTGCTTGAAGTCTTGCTAGATAGGGTACTTCATCATGAAACGTCTCGCGACGGAGAGTCGCTTCTTGTATTCTTCATGCTAAAGGTCGAGGATAAGAATTTACTAGACTATACTTATAGTGCAATTCAGAATTCAGAGAAAAAGTATCTACTTCCTGGTGTTTTTGCTATTAAAGCAGAAAAAGATGAGAAGCTAGCTTTGTTGTTTGATTTGCTTGATACTGGGGATTTATCCTTGAAAGACTTTGAGAAGTATTTCCGTTATAGAAAACTAGAGGACTATGATGTGAAGTATGTGGCAGGACGTCTTTTAGACTATGGTCCAGAGGGAGCCGGAATAGTATTGGCTAACTGCCATAATCTGCTATTTGGTGACAATGAACCAGATGAGGAATATCTGGCAATCGGTAGAAGGTGCTTATTGTTGGTGGATCTGAATGGTATACAAATGAATGACTTTGTATTTTTACAAAGTATGAACAACTACCTAGTGAAGCATCGCGATGAGGAGATGGCATTGCGGATACAAATACTACAAGAAGAAGGTCTTAAAGAGAATTATTCTCGTGATAATTATTTCCTTGGTCGTTTGTACAGAAAAGTATTACATAGTTATCCCGAGTTGTTAAAACCCAGATTATTTGAACTTTTGGATGAAGAGGCGGAACGACATTCATGGATAAACTTGATGCGTACGAGCTATCCTCAAGAAAAAAATGAAGAAGAGCCCATCTATAAACTAATTACAGAAGAGGAATGGTTTGAATGGCTAAAAGGCGACAGAAATAATAACCGCGCCTATACTCTAGCCATGATATTCAATTATACAGATGGGCAAGGTGCTGACCCGTCATACTTGAGGCTTATAAATGAAAAATGGTGTGATGAGGTTCGTGGGGCATTAAGCTCTAGATTTCATTCATATGGTTGGTCAGGGTCCGGTATTCCACTCTATAAGAATAGAATTAATATATGTGAGGATTATATGTCAAAACTCACAAACCTAGAAGCGAAAGAATGGTTTAAGCGGGATATAGGTTTCTGGGAAGAAGAAATAGAGAAAGAGCATTTGGAGAATGCTCACGAACGGGCCATATATGATTAATTCAAAAACAGAATAGAATTAAAGACAACTGAAACAGACCATACATAGGGGGCAAGACGAACAGATGTTTGCCAAATGTTTGCCAAGTTACAAAAAATACGCTTTCTAGATATCTAGAAAGCGTATTCTCGTGCCCCGGGCGGGAATCGAACCCGCACGGACCTTTCGGTCCAAGGGATTTTAAGTCCCTCGTGTCTACCATTTCACCACCAAGGCTTTCTGGGATGCAAAGATATGAATTTCCGCTATAATTCCGCCATAAAAACGTATATTTGCCCGCTCAAAGATTTGATATGATAAAGGCAGTAGTGTTTGATATGGGAGGCGTGATCCTCCGGCTTAACGTGCAACGGTGCATTGACAGTTTCAAGACAGAAGCCGGTTTCACGGACATTGAGGACTTCATAAACATTTACCAGCAGCAGGGTTTCATTGGAGACTTTGAGGCCGGCAAGATTGACATAGATGGCTTCTATGAGAACTGTCTGGCCCATTCAAGGCCGGGTACCTCCCGTCAGACGGTACACGATTGCTTCTGCTCTTTGCTGGATGGAACAAACAAAGATACCGTAGAACTGATCAAGGCCATCAAGGGGAAGTACAAGCTGTATATTTTGAGCAACAATAATCCCATATCCCTGAACCTGCTGGGAGAAGAACTGGCAAAAGAAGGCATGGACATTGACGAAACCTTTGAGAAAAAGTTCTGCTCGTTCCAGCTCAAGACCCAGAAGCCAGGCAAGGAAATATACCTGAAAGCTCTGGAGGGAATAGGCTGCGACCCTTCCGAAATTCTGTTCATTGACGATTCCCCCGCCAATCTGAAGACCGCCCAGGAATTAGGAATCCAGACCCTGAGATACTATCAGGATCTGGATATCAGGAAGTCTCTTGTCTTCTAGTCCTACTCCTCGCCGTAATAGGCTTTCTTGTAGAGCTCAGCTATCTCGCTTACAAGTGGATACTTAGGGTTCGCTCCGGTGCACTGGTCGTCGTGAGCCTTGTCGGAGAGTTCCATAAGGTTGTCCATAAACTGCTTCTCGTCAATGCCTTCGGCCTTGATGCTCATAGGCATATCAAGATCCTTCATAAGCTTGCGTACAGCTGCGATGAAGTTGTCCACGCTTTCCTCGATGGTGTTGCCTCCGAATCCAAGGAAACGCGCCGCCCTTGCAATCTTCTGATCGGCAATGAAAGTCTCGTACTTGGGGAACGGGACAAACTTGTTGGGCTTTATGGAGTTGTACTTGATCACGTAAGGAAGGAGGATGGCGTTTGCACGTCCGTGAGGGATGTGGTAGTCTCCACCCAGCTTGTGGGCCATACTGTGGTTCAGTCCAAGGAAGGCGTTGGTGAAAGCCATACCGGCGATGCAGGATGCGTTGTGCATCTTCTCGCGGGCCGTGAGGTCTGAAGGACCGTTGTCGTAAGCGCGCTTCAGGTATGTGAACACAAGGTCCATTGCCTGGAGGGCCAGACCGTCCGTATAGTCATTTGCCATATTGGAGATGTAGGCCTCGAGAGCGTGTGTGAGTACGTCCATACCGGTGTCAGCTGTCGCACGCTTTGGAAGGGTCAGGACAAACTGAGGATCGATGATGGCAACGTTAGGTGTCACGGCGTAGTCTGCAAGAGGGTACTTGATATTCTTGCTCTTGTCTGTAATCACTGTGAATGCGGTAACCTCGCTGCCGGTTCCTGAAGTGGTAGGGATGGCCACCATCTTGCACTTCTCAAGATGAGGGAACTTGACAACCCTCTTGCGGATATCCATAAACTTCTGACGGAGACCGTCGAAAGAGGTTTCAGGGTGCTCATAGAAGAGCCACATACCCTTGGCCGCATCCATTGCGGAACCGCCTCCCAGGGCTATGATCACATCCGGCTGGAAGTGGCGCATCTCTTCAACCCCGCGCATTACGGTCTCTACGTCAGGATCGGATTCTACGTCTGAGAAGATGGTGAAGTGACAGGTCTCAGAACGCTTGTTCAGATAGTACAGGACTTTGTCTACATAGCCTAGTTTTACCATCATAAGGTCGCTGACTATGAATGCCCTGCTTATGCCCTCCATATCCTGGAGATACTGGATGGAATCGTACTCGAAATAGATCTTTGGAGGAATTTTGAACCACTGCATATTGACTCTTCTTTTTGCAATTCTCTTTTTGTTGATAAGGTTTACCGTAGATACGTTGGCGGTTGTACTGTTGTGGCCGTAAGAGCCGCAACCAAGCGTAAGGGAAGGGGTGTTGGTGTTGTAGATGTCTCCAATGGCACCCTGGGCAGAAGGGGCGTTTGATATGATCCTTCCAACCTTCATTGCCTTTCCGAACTTGGTTATAAGGTCGCTGTTTGTGCTGTGGATGATGGCTGTGTGTCCCAGTCCGCCCATCTCAAGGATCTTGCGGCACATCTCGAAACCTTCTTCAGGGTTCTCTACCGTGTAATATGCAAGGACGGGGGAGAGTTTCTCTTTAGAGAGAGGATATTTTGGGCCTACGCCGGCGAGCTTGGCTATGAGGATCTTGGTGTTCTCAGGAACCTTGACGCCGGCATTGGATGCGATCCAGAATGCAGATTTGCCAACAACGTCCGGGTTCAGGGTTCCCTTCTCCGTGTTGATCACATAATTGGAAACCAGTTCGGTCTCCTTCTTGTTCAGGAAATAGCAGCTGTTGTCCTTCATAAATGCCTCGAACTGGTCTGCGATAGCCTTGTCAACTACAACGGCCTGTTCTGAAGCGCAGATCATACCGTTGTCAAATGTCTTGGACATCATAAGGTCTGTGCAGGCGCGGGGAACGTTGGCGGAGCTCTCTATGTAGCAAGGCGCGTTGCCAGGGCCTACGCCCAGGGCAGGCTTGCCGCAGCTGTATGCAGACCTTACCATACCGGAACCGCCGGTGGCAAGGATAAGGGATACCTTAGGATGGTTCATCAGGGCGGTGGTGGCTGCAATGGAAGGATGCTCTATCCACTGGATGCAGTCTTCCGGTGCTCCGGCTGCTACTGCTGCTTCCAGGAGGATGCGCGCCGCTGCTGAAGAAGACTTCTGGGCTGAAGGATGGAAGCCAAAGATGATAGGGTTGCGGGCCTTGATACAGATCAATGCCTTGAACATAGTGGTGGAAGTAGGGTTGGTCACAGGTGTGACACCTGCAACTATTCCTACAGGCTCCGCTACCTCTACATAGCCTTCCAGTTCGTTGTCCTCTACAACTCCCACGGTCTTCTCGTCCTTGATGGAGTTCCAGATGTATTCTGTTGAGAAAATGTTCTTGATGATCTTGTCTTCGTAAACGCCGCGTCCTGTCTCTTCAATTGCCAGGCGGGCGAGTTCACGATGATGCTCCAGACCGGCCAGGGCCATTGCGTGCACAATGTTGTCCACCTGGGCCTGGTCCATTTCTATGAATGCCTTCAATGCTTTCTCGGCTTTATTGACCAGTATGTCAATCTCTGCCTGAGGGTTCTCTATTTGGGTTTTCATAATAGCTGATATTTGAAAAAGGTAATACTTATTGTTCTGAAGTTGATTTCATTTTTTGCAGCAGCATTGCCAGCGACATCGGTAGGTTCTCGTTCTTTACAAGTACGTCTTCTGGGACATTGAGCATTGTGAATGAGAAATTCCATATTGCTTTTACCCCGCAGCAGACCATATGGTCGCAGACTTCCTGTGCGCAGTCTGAAGGAACGGTGATAATGCCTATCCTGAGCCCCTTCCTTTTTACGAATTCATCCATCTTTTCCATAGGAAGGACAGGCTTGTCTCCTACTTTCCCGCCAATTAGAGCGGGGTTGTTGTCAAAGCCGGCCACTATGTTTATTCCAAGGTCCTCGAATCCCTTGTTGGAGAGAAGGGTGTGTCCAAGATTGCCCACGCCCACGAGAAAGGCTTCGTCATAGTTGTCGTAACCCAGATAGCCTTTCAGGTCCGCAAGCAGGGGAGCGACCTCGAAGCCACGCTTTGGCATACCGCAAACGTTGGTGGCGCCTGCAAGGTCTTTGCGCACAAGTACGGGATTGATGTTGAGGTAATCTGCAATTGTGGCGGAAGAAACGGTTTTCACGCCTTCTTTGTGAAGTTGTCTCAAGAGACTATAATACAGCGGCAACCTGCTTCTGGAAGAGGTCATTACCACCAATGATGTCTTTTGTTTTCCGGCCATACCGATACTTTTTTATCGATAATTTTGTATCGCAAAGATACGCCAAAAAAACATAAATGCAAGGGTTTTTAAAAAAAATTAGAAATATTTTTTCTCCTGGCGGTACAGAGCCACAAAGATGAAGATAAGCACGGTGAAAGACCACAGGGAAGAGCCGCCGTAACTGAGCAGCGGCAGGGGGATGCCAATTACAGGCATTATTCCTATGGTCATTCCCACGTTGATGAACAGGTGCATAAATATGACGGATGCCACGCAGTACCCATAAATGCGCGTGAACTGGTCCCGGCAGCGTTCCGCATCCGTAATTATCCTGTAAATCAGGAAGACATACAATAGGATCACCACCAGGCACCCTACAAAGCCCCATTCCTCTCCCACGGTGCAGAAAATGAAGTCTGTGCTCTGCTCCGGGACAAAGCCGTAGGTTGTCTGCGTTCCCTGCAGGAATCCTTTACCGAAGAGTCCTCCGGAGCCGATGGCAATCTTGGACTGATTGACGTTGTAGCCCACGCCGGAAGGGTCGTCCTTCATTCCCAGCAGCACCTCTATCCTGCTGCGCTGATGGTCCTGCAGCACGTTGTTGAATATATACTCTGTAGAAAAGACGATGCCTATACCCACCAGGAAGGCCACCAGCGTCGCGAAGGTGATGAACTTGCGCTGCCGGAAGGACTGGTACGCCATCCTCACCGCCTGGACGCCTGTGAGTGCGGCGTAGACGTACAGAGGGCTGAAAGGCAGGCTTAGCTTAGGCAGGAAGATCAGCGCCAGGATGGCGGGCACGTCGGCCCAGAACCAGCGCTTGAGCTTGCCGCTGTATATGCTGTAGCAAAGCGAAGCCACCGCCGCAAGGACAATGAGCGCCGTGTAAATGGACGTGGTCAGCGTTAGTATGAACAGCAGGATGATCACCCCTATAAAGAACAGGAACCACCCGGAAAGGCCTTCGCGGTACAGCACAAAGATGAATCCCAGGTACACCAGGGCGGACCCGGTCTCTTTCTCCGCTACAATTATGAGCATTGGCAGTGCTATCACTGCGGCTACCAGAAGCAGGTCCTTTATGTTGGACATCTTGAAGTTGGTCTTGCTCATTATGGTGGCCAGCACAAGCGAAGTGGCAATCTTTGACACCTCCGCGGGCTGGAAGCTGACAGGCCCGAAGCTGAACCAGGAATGGGAACCCTTTACATCTGATCCCACGAATATTACCGCCACCAGCAGTACTAGTATGACCAGATATGACGGTATGGAAATGACCTCCCACAGGCGCGGGTTGAACACAAAGAGGATGAGCGTGGCCAACACCACCCCGGTGAGGATCCACACGAACTGCTTTCCGCTCCTGACGGAGAAATCAAAGATAGACGAAGGCTCGGAAGAATGGATTGAAGCGTAAATGTTAATGAAACCGATGAGCACCAGCAGAAGATAGTAAATGACTATCCTCCAGTCCACAGTACTCTTCAATCCTCTGTTGCCGCGGTCCGTCATCTGTTAGGCATTAGGTTGGCGTTAAGGATACGGTCTTCCACATACTTGCGCTCCGGGCGGATTTCGCCGGTAAGGTACTGTTCCACCATCAGTGAAGCGATAGGGCAGGCCCAGGTGGCGCCAAATCCGGCGTTCTCTATATATGCGGCTATTGCAATCTTGGGGTTCTCCCTTGGGGCGAAGCAGATGAACACGGAGTTGTCCGCTCCGTGCGGATTCTGCGCCGTTCCGGTCTTTCCGCAGAGATCAAGCCCCGGGATGGCGGCGGCATACGCCGTTCCGCCTGCGCCGGCCGGCTCGTTCACGGCCCGCCACATTCCGTTGATCACCTTCTTGAATTCGTTGGTGTCAACCTTGGTGTAATTGCGCTCGTGGTATTTGGGGTCTATCTCCACTCCTTCAGAATCCTTAACGATGTGCGGGGTTATGTACCAGCCCCTGTTGGCCACGGTGGCGCAGAGGTTTGCAATCTGGAGCGGCGTCACGCCCATCTCTCCCTGTCCGATGGACAGCGACACTATTGTTGCGAAACGCCATCCGTTGCGCCCGTAAATCTTTGAGTAATAGGACGATGTGGGTACATTGCCTCCCAGCTCGGAAGGGAAGTCGCTGCCCAGGCTGCTGCCCAGGCCAAAACTGGTCACATATTCGCGCCAGGCATCGAACGCCTCCGGCGTATTGCTGTATTTCTTGTTCTCCAGGACGGACTTGAGCACATAGCAGAAGTAGCCGTTGCAGGACATCATTATGGCTTCTTCCAGATTCAGGGGGGAGCGGTGGCCGTGGCAGCCAAGCTTGCGGCTGCCGCTGTACGCGTACCCGTGGTTGCACGGGTACTGCCTGTCCGGCGTCAGCACGCCCTCCTGCAGGCCTATCAGGCCGTTTACCAGCTTGAAGACGGATCCCGGAGGATATGAAGCCTGCACCGTACGGTTGAACATTGGCTTGTACGGGTCGTTTGATATCTGCTTGTAGTATTGGCCTATGTCGGACAGCATCTGAACGTCAATTCCCGGGCTGGAAACCATTGCGAGGATCTCTCCGGTGGAAGGCTCAATTGCAACCACGCTTCCCACCTTGTTCTGCATCAGTTCCTGCCCGTACTGCTGGAGCTTTGCGTCAATGGTGGTGGTGATATTCCTTCCGGCAACGGCCTCTTTGTCCATCTCGCCGTTCTGGTATGCGGTCTTTATCTGGTTTCTGGAATCCCTGATATAGATCTTGTAGCCTTTCTCTCCGCGAAGGTCTTCCTCCCTGGCGGCCTCTATTCCAGTCTTTCCGGCGTAGTCACCGCTGCGGTACTGGCCCTCGTGCTTGCGGATGTAATCCGCATCCACTTCGGAGACGTACCCCAGCAGGTTGCCGCCGGCGTTGATTGGATAGTCCCTGACGCTGCGCACGTGCCCTTTGAAACCGGGGAACTTGTACTGCACCTCCGCAAACCTGATATAGGTCTCCGACGGCACCTGCTTGAGCATCGTCACGGACTGGAACCCGATGCGCCTGCTGTTCTTCTTATATTCCGCCATCTTCTCCCGGATGAAATCTACTGACACGTTAAGGGCATTGGCCAGGGCCAGGGTGTCAAAGTTCTTTACTTCGCGCGGGGTAACCTGTATGTCGTATGCAGTCTTGTTTCCCACCAGGATGGTCCCGTTACGGTCATATATGACGCCTCTGGTAGGGTATATGATGTCATACACCATAGAGTTGTTAGAGGCGTCAATCTTGTATTGCGGATCCATAATCTGGATGCTGAACAGTTTGACCAGGAGAATGGTCGCAACCACTCCCAGACCAATCAGAATCTTGTTTTTCCTGTCCAGCGTCATCTGTCCCTGTAATCCTTTGTAAGAGTGTCTGCAATGAAAAGAGACAGCAGGGTGCCTGCCGGGAGAGAGATTGCAAAGCGCAGTGCGTTGAACCAGAAAGGCCTGGTGCCAGCGCCGTCAGCCGCAATGTAAATAATCAGGAACAGAGCCTGCGCAATGATTATGTACGTGGAGAACTTGATTATGCCATACTTCTGTATGGTCACATCCTCTTTGTGCGCAAACACTTCCTGTCCGAACACAAGGTTCAGCAGCCCGTTGCGCACCAGTCCCACGGGAATCAGCGCCAGCATATTGAGGCCCAGCACCCCGTCTCCCAGGAAGTCCACCAGGAAGCCCGATGCGGCCGCAATGAGCATAGCGGTGATAGTGGAGTATCTTACAGGGATGAGGAGTACAAGCACCGGCAGTATGCTGAGAGTCAGGTAATACGTGAGGTTCAGGTAATTGCAAAGCAACACCTGCAGGAGCACATAGCATAGGTAGATTGCGAAAAACCGGCTACTTTTCATCTGTTTCCTCCTTTGCTTCCCCGTTAGCCTCCATATTCTCCAGAGGTATTATCTCATCCCTTCCGGTATGGTCCACTATGGTTATATACCTCAGCGCAGCGTGGTCTTCCAGCAGCGTCACGTAAATCTCATACATTGTTCCGTCCTGTATTCCGGAGCCTGTCACTATTCCCAGGGGAATGTCCGGCGGGAATATGGTGGAATAGCCGCTTGTGAAGACCGTGTCTCCCTGCGCGAACCTTGTCTGGAGCGGAATCTCCCTGAGGATGGCCTTGTTGGTGGAGTGGCCGTCCCACGACAGTGGGCCCACGACACCCTCGCTGCCAATCCTTGCGCTGACGTTGAAGCTGGAGTTCATAAACGCTATTCCGTAGGAATAGTTCCTCTCCACCGCTTCAACTATGCCAATTGCGCCGCGTGAAGTGATTATTCCGCTCTGCGGGCGCACGCCGTCTTCATAACCCTTGTTTATGATTATGTAGTTGTGCTGCTTGTTCTTGCTCATCTTGACGATGGCCCCCGGGATGAAGCGGAAGTCTCCGGCAAAGCCGTCGCCCACCAATCCAGCCTCCGGGCCTCCTGCGCTCTCGATGGCGTTCTGCATCCTTGCCACCTGCAGGCTCAGGCGGTAGTTTTCCTGCGCCAGTTCCTGGTTCTGGCTTTTAAGGGAGAAGTAGTCCCTGACGGACTCGCTGCTTCCCCAAAGAGCACCCATCACGCGGTGGGAGAAACGGGACACCCATATGCCCTGCAGGTCTCCGCCGCGGACAATCATACTTAACGCAGCCACCTCCAACAATATGAAAATGGCTGCCGTCAAGATAATTGAGATAGTTCTGCTCTTTCTTGGCATTACCTCATAAGGAACGAATAATGCTCCGTGTTCTTGAGTGCTATGCAGGTGCCCCTGGCCACGGCCCTTAGCGGATCCTCTGCAACGTGGAACGGGATGTTCACCTTTTCAGTGAGCCTCTGTGCAAGGCCGCGCAGCAGGGCGCCGCCGCCTGAGAGGAATATTCCGTTCTCCACAATGTCAGAGTAGAGCTCCGGAGGAGTCTGTTCCAGCACGTGCAGTACGGAGGACTCAATCTTTGCAACAGACTTGTCAAGGCAGTGTGCAATTTCCTGATATGTGATTGTTGCCTCTACAGGGTGTGCGGTCATAAGGTTTGGACCTTTGATCACGATTGGCTCCGGCTCGTCTTCCAGGTTGGGGAGAACGGCGCCTACGGCAATCTTTATGCGCTCCGCGGTGATTTCTCCAACCTTGATGTTATGCTGCTGCTTGAGGTAGTACTGGATGTCGTTTGTGAAAACGTCTCCCGCAGTGCGGATGCTGTCCTGCTGGACGATTCCTCCAAGGGAGATGACCGCAATTTCAGTGGTTCCGCCGCCTATGTCAACAACCATATTGCCCTTTGGCGCCTCCACTTCAAGGCCTATTCCCAGGGCGGCCGCCATAGGTTCGTAAATGAGGTAAACCTCGCGCGCTCCTGCGTGCTCTGAAGAGTCACGCACGGCGCGGATCTCAACCTCTGTACTTCCGGAAGGGATTCCAACCACCACCTTGAGGTTTGGGGTGAAGAATGAGCGGTGCTTGCTGTTGACTTCCTTTATGAAGCCGCGGATCATCATCTCTGCGGCGTTGAAGTCTGCAATTACGCCGTCCCTAAGGGGGCGGACAGTCTTTATTGCAGGGTTAACCTTTTCGTGCATCAGCTTGGCCCTCTTTCCCAAGGCCAACAATTTTCCTGTATTATTGTCTATTGCAACTATACTTGGCTCGTCCAGCGCAATCTGGTCATTCTGGAAAATGACGGTGTTGGCCGTTCCAAGGTCAATTGCAAGCTCTTGATTCAAAAATGAAAAAGCCATAGTTCAAAATGAAGTAAATGAAGATTTTCCTTTAATTCCCAAAAGTACGAAAAAAGATTAAATTTGTAGAAAAAATTACAGATGGAAAGAAAAATTTATGTCATTATAGTAGCAGGCGGCAGCGGCTCCCGGATGGGCACCTCACTGCCCAAGCAATTCCTTGAATTGGGGGGCAAGCCAATCCTGCGCCTTTCCATCGAAGTTATACTGGATGCCTGTCCCCAGGCCCGCATAATCACCGTCCTTCCGGACGGCCATATCAGGTACTGGGAGGACTATTGCCTCAGTGCCAATTTCCACGTCCCGCAAATGATAGTCCAGGGCGGGATAACCCGTTTCCATTCAGTCAAGAACGCGCTTGCAAAGGTGCCCGAGGGTGCCCTGGTGGCCGTTCACGACGCCGTCCGTCCCCTGGTATCCCCGGAACTGGTGCGCACCCTGATAAGCCGGGCCGCGGAGAGCGGAAGCGCAGTGCCGGCGGTGCCGGCAGTGGACACGCTCCGCGTCCTGGAGAAGAAAGGGGAGACCCTTGTTGCGGGAGACAGCGTCCTGGACCGTTCCAAGATTTACGCGATTCAGACCCCGCAGGTATTCTGGTCGGAGACCCTCCTGGATGCGTACAGGCAGGCCTTTGACACCGCCTTCACAGACGACGCTTCCGTGGTGGCGAAAAAAGGAATGCCCCTCTCCTATGTGCAGGGAGAGAGGTATAACCTTAAAATCACTACACCTGAGGACCTTGCCCTGGCGGAAGCTATTCTGCTTCGTCGGGGTTGATATTACCTCCTGAATATGTATAGTCCTTAACCCAAATCTGGCGCTCGAACGCCTGGTCAAGGGAAATCATTGTTTCAGTAGACTGAACGTAAGGAATCTTCTGGATGGTGTTCAGGAGTACCTCCATAAGATGGTTGTTGTCAAAGCAGAAGAGTTTCAGAAGGATTGCGGCCTTTCCTGTAATGAAATGGCACTCAACAACTTCCGGAATCTTTTTGATGGACTTGATAACCTCGGCGTATTTGTTGTTTTCCGAGAGAGACAGGCTTACGAATGCACACACCTGCAGGCCTATGGCTTCCGGCTTTACAAGCAGCCTTGAACCCATAATTACGCCGTTTGCCTCCAGTTTCTTTACCCTCTGGTGGATTGCGGCTCCTGAAATACCGCACTCCCTGGCAATTTCCAGGAAAGGCATACGGGCGTTGTTGACCAGCAGAGAAAGGATTTTCTGATCTATCTGATCTATCTGATATTTAGCCATCGGGTAAGTATTTATAGAAATTATTGGCTAATATATAAAAAATTTAAATACAATTCCACTGTTATTTAGATTTTCTAAATCTTTTTGTCTTTTTTTCAGTGGGAGTGGAACTGTCAATGATTTCTTTGCACTTGGGCTCGTCAAGCGATGCCGCGTCAGTACCCTTTGGCAACTTGTAGTTGCTTCCGTTAAACTTGATATAAGGGCCGTACCGGCCGTTGATTATCTGTATTCCGCTGGGGAACTCAGCCATTACTGTATTCACGGCCTGCTGGACTGAGGCTTCGGAGATCACTTTGCCGCATTCTTCCAGGGTCACTTTCAGAGGGTCCTTTCCGCGCGGCAGGGCTACGTTCCTTTCCCCGTATTTGATATACGGGCCAAACTTGCCCTTTGTAACCACAACGTCAACACCTTCAATCTGTCCCACTGTGCGTGGCAGCTCGAACAGTTTGAGGGCCTCTTCCAGGGTGATGCTCTCAATGAGCTGGCCCTTGGAAAGGTTGGCGAACTGTTTCTTTTCAGGGTCGCCTTTCTGTACGTATGCGCCGTACCGGCCGAACTTGGCCACCAGCACCTCTCCGTCTGGAGCAGTGCCAATCTCGCGGCTCACGCGGTTGTACTGGCCGTCCTGGAGGGTCTGCTCAACCTTATGGTGGAACGGCCCGTAGAAGGATGATATCATACTGTTCCAGACTTCCTGTCCCTCCGCAATCTTGTCAAAGTCCTTCTCTACGGTAGCGGTGAAGTCATAGTCCAGGATGTCAGGGAAACTTCCCATAAGGAAGTCCGTCACAATGATTCCTATGTCCATAGGAAGCAGCTTGCCCTTTTCAGCGCCCACAACCTCCGTCTTCTGTGAAGAAGAGATGGAAGAACCCTTGAGGCTGTAGTTTGTTACGGTGTACTTGGTGCCTTCCTTGTCTCCCTTGGTCAGGTATCCGCGTCCTGAAGTGAGCGTGGTGATGGTGGGGGCGTAGGTGGAAGGGCGTCCTATCTCCAGTTCCTCAAGTTTCTTCACGAGCGAAGCCTCGGAGTACCTGTACGGGGGCTGGGTGTATTTGCAATCGGCGTTGATGGTACCGCGCTGGAGGCTGTCGCCGGGGTTCATTACCGGGAGGACAACTTCGTCTTCGGAGTCCTGGGTATCGTCAGAGCTCTCCATATAGAGCTTCAGGAATCCGTCGAACAGGATGTTCATTGCCTGCGTCACGAACAGCTCCGGACGCTTGTCGCTCTCAATTTTCACGGTGGTGTTCATCACCGATGCGTCCGCCATCTGGGATGCCACGGTCCTCTTCCATATAAGGTTGTAGAGTTTCTGCTCCATCGGCGTGCCGCTTATCTGCACGTTGTCTATGAAGGTGGGGCGGATGGCCTCGTGCGCTTCCTGCGCGCCACGGCTGGTAGTCCTGAACTGCCTTGGCTTGGAGTACTCCTCGCCGTATGTTTCAATGATATACTTCTTTGCAGTGCCCAGGGCCAGGCTGGAGAGGTTGGCGGAATCAGTACGCATATACGTGATGAGACCCCTCTCGTAAAGGCTCTGCGCCACTCTCATTGTGGTGCTTACGGAGAAGCGAAGCTTGCGGGAAGCCTCCTGCTGAAGCGTGGAGGTGGTGAACGGCGCCGCGGGGAACCTAGTGCCGTTCTTTGAGTCGATGCTCTTGACGCGGAAGGAGGCGTCAGCGCAGGCGGCAAGGAACTCCTGTGCCTGCTCCGCGGAATCGAACCTGGAATCCAGAGTGGCCTTGAGCTTTGCTCCTCCCTGGGTGAGGAACTGTCCTTCCACCCTGTAGAAGGCCGATGGCTTGAACGCCAGGATTTCCTTCTCCTTGTCAACCACCAGCCTGAGCGCCACGGACTGCACGCGGCCTGCGGAAAGCTTTGGCTGGATCTTCCTCCAGAGGATTGGCGAAAGCTCGAATCCCACAAGGCGGTCCAGCACGCGGCGGGCCTGCTGGGCGTTCACAAGGTTCATATCAACCTCGCGCGGGTTCTTTATGGCTTCCTGTATTGCGGATTTTGTTATTTCGTGGAAAACAATGCGTTTTGTCTTGGCAGGATCCAGGTTCAGGGCCTCCATAAGATGCCAGGAGATAGCCTCTCCCTCGCGGTCCGCATCGGACGCGAGCCAGACGGTATCTGCCTTGGCTGCCAGTTTCTTGAGGTCGGAGACAATTTTTTTCTTGTCTGCCGGGACCACGTACTGCGGGGTGAAACCGTTTTCTACGTCTATGCTGAGCTTGTTGTCATACAAGTCGCGTATGTGGCCGATGCTGGCTTTAACAGTATAATCTTTCCCAAGAGACTCCTCAATCTTCTTTATTTTACCCGGAGACTCAACAATTACTAAATTCCCCTCCATTACTGCTTGATTTTTGTTTAGTTCTGCAAAGAAAAACACAAACGGGGCAATTTTCCAAATTTAATCGTTAATTTTGTAAGTTATATAACAGCTATGAAACCTGAGACCAAGAAGAAAATAACCAAGTGGTTCTGGATTCTGCTAACCGTTCCGGTACTGGCCGTAGCGCTGCTCATACTGGCGGTTGCACTCTTCGCAAAGATCCCTTCCTTTGAAGAGCTTGAGAATCCTGACAGTAAGCTTGCTACCCAAGTAATCGCTCAGGATGGAGAGATCCTGACAACATTCCATATCGAGAACAGGACGTTCGTAAGTTATGACGAACTGTCTCCTCATCTCATACACGCTGCGGTTGCATCAGAGGACGCCCGTTTCTACAGGCACTCCGGAATAGACCTCAGGGGTCTGGCCCGCGTATTCGTAAAGACCATCCTTATGAGCGACTCCAGCCAGGGAGGAGGAAGTACCATTACCCAGCAGCTGGCAAAGACCCTATATCCAAGGACGGAGGTCAAGAGCAAGTTCCCCCTTGCCTATCCAGCCCATATGGTATGGACCAAGCTCAAGGAGTGGATCACCGCCGTGAAGCTTGAGCGTGACTACACCAAGGACGAGATAATGGATATGTATCTCAATTCCATTCCATTTGGAAGCAACGCCTTTGGAGTCAAGGCGGCGGCCAAGACTTTCTTCGCCAAGGAGCCTTCCGAGCTGACCGTCGAGGAGTCCGCAGTGCTGGTTGCTATGGTCAACAAGTCTACCCGATACAACCCTGCCATAAATCCGGACCTGGCACTCCAGAGGAGGAATTTTGTGATAGGCAGGATGGCTAAGACGGACCTTCCGCCGGAGACCGGCTTCCCTGAAGAATACAGGGTATTGACCAAGGCTGCGGCAGATTCCATCCAGCAGCTTCCAATTGTGCTGTCCTTCGAAGTACAGGACCACAACGCCGGTCTCGCCCCTTACTTCAGGGATATGCTTCGCCGCGTTATGAACGCCCAGAAGCCCAAGCGCAGCAACTACTCTTTCCCTGAAGACTTTGCAGCAGACTCCCTTGCCTGGGAGACCGACGACTTCTATGGCTGGCTCAACAAGAACAAGAAACCCAACGGCGAAAGCTACAACCTTGACAAGGACGGCCTGCGCATATACACCACCATCAACTACAAGATGCAGAAGTATGCGGAGGAGGCCGTGGCCGAACAGCTGGGCGGATATCTCCAGGCGGAATTCCAGAGGGAAGCGCGCTCAAAGAGGCGCTATCCTTTCTCCAATGACGTAGACCAGGAGGTGGTTGACAGGATAATGCGCCAGGCGCGCCGCAACAGCGACCGTTTCAGGCAGCTGCGCGCGGAGGGAATGTCTGAGAACGAAGCACTCGCAACCTTCTCGGAGCCCACAAAGATGCGTCTCTTCTCCTGGAACGAGCCGGGATACGTAGACACCACTATGACCCCGGACGATTCCATCCGCTACTGCAAGGGTTTCCTGCGTGCCGCATTTATGGCCATAGAGCCTACTACCGGCCACGTGAAGGCCTATGTGGGCGGACCAAACTACCGCTACTTCAAATATGACAACCTGCGCCAGGGCAAGCGCCAGGTGGGATCTACCGTAAAGCCGTTCCTCTATACGCTTGCGATGCAGGAGGGAATGACCCCTTGCGACCAGGTAGTGAATGTTCCCCAGTCCTTCATTGTTGGAGAGGACACCTGGACGCCAAGAAGTACAGACCGTGACGAATGGATAGGCCGTACTGTGACCCTCAAGTGGGGACTAACCAACAGCTCCAACAACATATCGGCATACCTGATGAAACAGTATGGTCCCCAGGCAATGGCCCAGCAGATGCACAAGATGGGCGTCTACAGCCACGTGGACGAGGTTTATGCCCTCTGCGTGGGCTCCTGTGACCTGCCGCCGTACGAGATGATAGCCGCGTTCAACACCTTCCCTTCAAAGGGAGTTTACGTGACGCCTATGTTCGTGACCAGGATCGAGGACAGCCAGGGCAACGTACTTGGAGAGTTCACCAACCGCAAGACGGAAGCCATCAGCGAGCAGACAGCATTCCTTATGGTCAACCTGATGCAGGGCGTTGTGAACTCCGGAACGGGTACGCGACTGAGGTCAAGGTACGGACTCAAGGGAGAGATTGGAGGAAAGACAGGTACCACCAACGACAACTCTGACGGATGGTTCATTGGATATACCCCTAGCATAACCGCCGGCGTATGGGTTGGAGGAGAAGACCCTCAGGTACACTTCGAGTCTATGGCACTGGGCCAGGGCGCCAACGCCGCCCTTCCTATCTGGGGCCTGTTTATGCAAAAGGTAATTGCAGACGGCACCCTTGGAATCAGCGAAAGGGACCGCTTCATAAGCCCTCCCGGAATGCAGCTTGACCTGAGTTGCAGCGGCGCTGACTCTGATGCCGTGACCCAGCAGAAGAAAGAGGACGAGGATTACTACTTCGAATAGTCTCAATATGCTATACAGATATCGGGATAAGGATGTCTTTTACGAGCTGACCGGGCAGGGGAGCCCGGTTCTGATGCTCCACGGCTGGGGCTGCGACCACAGCATCTTTGACAGCCTGGTCCCGGTACTTTCCGGACAGTACAGCGTGTACGCATTGGATTTCCCGGGCTTCGGGGCGTCTGAAGAGCCGGACTCAGTCTGGGGCGTGGAGCTGTACACGCAATTCCTCGAGGCATTTTGCAAGGACCTGGGCATAGAGAACCCGGGCATAGTGGCGCATTCCTTTGGTGGAAGGGTGGCGATTCTCTTCGCCTCCCGCAACGCCTGTTCCAAGCTTTTCCTGATGGATGCCGCCGGGGTCAAGCCCCACAGGACGCTCAAATATTACGTGAAGGTTTACTCTTACAAGGCCGGCAAGTTCTTTTTCAACAAGATACTGCGCAACCCCGAAGCGTGGAACGCGCGCAGGGCAAAGGCAGGATCTGCGGACTACCGCAACGCATCGCCAATGATGAAGGCGGTGCTTTCCAAGGTGGTCAACGAGGACCTGTGCCACAGGATGCCCCTGATCAAGGCTCCCACGCTGCTTTTCTGGGGCGAAGCCGATACCGCAACCCCGCTTGCGGACGCGCGCAGGATGGATTCCCTGATACCTGATTCCGGACTGGTGACGGTTCCGGGCGGTAGCCATTTCTCCTTCCTGGACAATCCGTTCCTGGCAAAGAAGGTGCTGGCCAGTTTCTTTAACGTTAACGAAGTATGATCACGGTTATCACAATAGTCTTTGCAATCTGTTTCCTTGCCTGCTGGCTGGCAGTGATGCGTTATGACATACAGATGTTCCAGCAGAACTCCTACAGGCCGGAGCGCTTCATCCCCTGGGCCAAGGAACATATCCTTGGGCACTGGCGCTGGGTGATGCTTGCCCTGGCGGGACTTGTCTGGAACAAGTACCTGGCAATCCTTGCCGCGGCCATAATGTTTTACTGCGCATACAAGGAGTACAAGACCAAATATAAGATAAGCATTGCATATACGGCCAGGGTGAAACGCCTGTACGCCACAACATTGGTATTGGGCCTGGCCCTGCTGTACCTGGCGTGGAGGATAGGCGGCGCTTATGTGTTCTTCTACACTGCAGTACTCATATTGGTTCTGGACAAACTCCTGGTGCTGTTGGCAAACTGGCTGAATTCTCCAATGGAAAAGGCCATTTCCCGCTGGTATTACAATGACGCGGCGCGCAAGCTGGCAAAGTTCAAGGACCTGATCATAATAGGTGTGACCGGCAGTTACGGAAAGACCAGTACCAAGAACTACCTCTACCGTATACTATCGGAGAAATACAACACCCTCATAACCCCCGGAAACTTCAACACCCTGCTTGGCGTGGTCCGCACCATCCGCGAACAGCTTCAGCCAATGCACCAGGTGTTCATAGTTGAGATGGGTGCAAAGCAGCCCGGGGACATCAAGGAGATATGCGACCTTGTGCATCCCACCATTGGAATAGTCACCTCCGTGGGCGAGATGCACCTTGAAACCTTCAAGACAAAGGAGAACATCCAGAAGACCAAGTTCGAACTCATCCGAAGCCTTCCTTCCGACGGCCTGGGTGTAATTAACGCTGATTCCCAAGGGATTGCCACCTATAAGGACATCCCAACCAACTGCCCCATAGTACGCTACGGAATCAAAGCCCCTGAAGTGGATTACAGGGCGGCTGATATCCGCTACACCGCATCGGGCTCTGAGTTTACCGTGGTGCACGGAGGGGAGCGCACTGAAATGCACACCTCCCTTATGGGAGAGTGCAACGTGCTCAACATCCTGGGCGCCGCGGTGGTGGCGCAGAGGCTGGGCGTAACCGGGCGCCAGCAGCAGATGGCCGTGGCCAAGCTGCGCCAGGTTGAGCACAGGCTCTCCGTGAGCCAGAAAGGCGGCCTCACCATTCTGGACGATGCCTACAACTCCAATCCGGAGGGCGCCAGGATGGCCCTGGACGCACTTGCGGCGCTCGACCTCCCTGCGGGAGCAAAGCGCATCGTGGTCACGCCGGGATTCGTGGAGCTTGGCCAGAGGCAGGAGGAAGCCTGCGTTGAACTGGGAGAGAAGATCGCGCGCTGCGCCGATATCCTCATAATAGTGAACAAGTACAACAAGAACGCTATATACAAGGGAGCCACGTCCGCGGGAATGTCCAAGAAGGACATAGTCTGCGCCCAGGACCTGGCGGAGGCCGCGGCGGAACTGCGCCGCCTGGCAACCCCGCCGGACGCAATCCTTTACGAAAACGATTTACCTGATACATTCAAATAACAGAATATGAAAATAAGTGTAGGTGTCCTCTTTGGTGGACGTTCCGTAGAAAATGAGATCTCCGTTGTAACGGCATTGCAGACAATAGAGGCAATGGACAGGGAGAAATATGAGGTAGTACCCATATACATTGCAAAGACCGGCAGGTGGTACAGTTCGCCGGAACTCCTGGAACTGTCAAACTACAAGGATATGGACCGCCTCCTGCAGTCCAGCCGCGAGGTGTATATGAAGCCCCTTTACGGAGACAGGAACCTTTATGACAACTCCAACGGACTCTTCCGCCAGAAGCCTGTGGCACAGTTGGACGTGATACTTCCAACCCTTCACGGAACCAACTGCGAGGACGGAACAATCCAGGGCGTGCTCGCCGCGATAGGCATCCCGTTCGTTGGCTGCGACGTGCTGTCTTCCGCCAACGGAATGGACAAGATCACAATGAAGATGATTCTTCAGAGCAGCGGCATCCCGGTGGTTGACTATGCCTGGTTCAACGACAAGAGCTGGTATGCGGACAAGGATTCCGTAATTGAGTCCATTGAAAAGAAACTTTCATATCCTGTTATTGTAAAGCCGGCCAACTCCGGTTCCAGCGTGGGAATCCGCCCCGCACACAACAGGGAGGACCTGGTTGAGGCCATAGAGTACGCCTGCTCATTCACCACAAGGGTCATTGTGGAGAAACTGGTGGAGAAGCTCAAGGAGGTGAACTGCTCCGTCCTTGGAGACTACGAGGACTGCGAGGCATCCGAGTGCGAAGTGCCTATGCGCAGCGGAGAGATCCTCACATATTCTGACAAGTATATGAACCCCGGCTCCAAGTCAAAGGGAATGCAGAGCCTCAAGAGGGAGCTGCCCGCCAAGATATCTGAAGACGAGACGGCTCTTATCAAGAGCCTGGCAAAGAAGGCCTTCAGGGTACTTGCCTGCGAGGGTGTGGCCAGGATAGACTTCATAAAGGACGAGCAGGACAAGAGGGTTTACGTGAACGAGATCAACACCATCCCGGGATCCCTTTCCAACTATCTCTGGGACTTCACGGGAATCAGTTTCCCCAAGCTCATAGACAGGCTCATAGAACTGGCTTTCGCACGCAGCCGCGCCGCATCGTTCAAGATAACGGACTTTGGAGGGAACATCTTCAAGTCAATGGGTTCTGGAGCCAAATTTGGTGGAATAAAGAAATAATACCCAATGCTCCTCAGTGCATTCATAGACCGTGGAATAGAGGCCTTGGCTCCGCTGTATCCCCAGCCGGAAGCCCGTCAGATGGTGTTTATGCTGTGTGAGGAGCTCCTTGGCATAAAGAACTACACCCACATTGTCAATCCTGAGTACGAACTGTCCGCGCAGGACAGCGACCTGCTGCTGGGGAAACTGGATTACCTGAGCCGCGGGATGCCGCTGCAATATGCGCTGGGCTGGGCGGACTTCTTTTCACTGCGTTTCAAAGTGACGCCGGCGGTGCTCATCCCGCGCCCTGAGACAGAGCTCCTTGTAAAGGAGGCTCTGGAGCAGGCCGGGCGCATAAGCCGGATGAGGGCGGCGTACGGGAAGAAGGCGGAGAAGGTGAAGGTGCTGGACCTTTGCACGGGCTCGGGATGCATTGCGTGGAGCGTAGCGCTCAACCTCCCGGGAGCGGAGGTCGTGGCCACGGACATCAGCGCGGATGCGCTGGATGTGGCCCGGGGCCAGGACTTCGCGGGGGAGTTGAAGGCGCGGCAGGCAACGGCCCCGGAGTTCGTCCTGTCCGATGTCCTGGACACGGAGCAGGACTTCCCGTACGGGCCTTTCGACATAATACTGAGCAATCCGCCGTACATCCTTCCTTCTGAGAAGGAGCAGATGCGGCCCAATGTGCTGGATTACGAGCCGCATACGGCGTTGTTTGCGCCGCAGGAGGACCCGATGCTGTTCTACAGGGCAATTGCAAGGTGGTCAAGGCGCTTCCTCTCTCCGGAAGGCAAGGGCCTGACGGAGATTAACGAGCAGCTTGCGGGGCCCGTATGTGAGGTTTTCCGCGATGCAGGATACCCAAATACGGAGGTGATCAAGGACTTTTTTTACAAAAACCGCTTTGTCCTGTATTATAAATAATTGATCTGAGAGGCCTGGGAGGCCTTTTTTGATAATTAGCCGTGTACTTTTATGGTATACGGCTCTTTTTTGTTCACTTTGCAAGTGATTACTTAACAGCTTAACTATGAAAACTTCATTAAAAATGCTGCCTCTGGCAGCGATCCTGCTGGCGGTATCCTGTGACGGGATACAGGGCGAGCAGGTTGCTGATGCATCACAAAGCGCCACCACCCTCAAGGAGGTGGCGCAGATGCTCAGTTCCCTGCCCCTTGACAGCCGCCACTATCTGGAAGTGCATTCCGCAGTAACGGCATCCACCCTCAACGGGTATGACGAGGAATATACAATGAAAGACCTGTTCTCCGTTCCCGGAAGCGGAGTGGGAGACCAGGTTCTGGGAACAAAATCGGGCGTGGAGTATCAGCAGCCCCTGAGGGACCTGATAAGGGATTATCTGTCCGACAGGTACAGGACAAAGGCGGGAGAGGAAGACTATGCGGCGGTGGAACAATATATCGGAGGTCTCATAGAGTCCGACGTACAGATATATTGGCCTTTCGCAGACAGTTGGAACGGAAAGGATGAGCCTGTGATAACCTTCAATCCCGGAACGGAGTCTGAGTCCAACATTGGGTATACACTTGACGGAAGAGAGGTGGAAGTGTCGGAGGCGGTTGCAAGGGAGCGTCCCGTGTGGGTGGTGAATGTAAATGACGACAGCTCATACACCACCTACGAGATGCTCCTGAAGCAAAACCCCGGCTGGGGACAGGGGGGAGGCATTTATGTGGGAACAAAAGCGGATGAAGACGAGCCGGATGTCAAGTCCCTGAGGCTCAAGGATTTCAGAATGCGCAGGAACTATGATTCCTGGTTCTGCGGCGCGTCCGAGTTCTTTGTGAAATGCGGCCTGGTGGAAAATTTCAAGGCCAAGACGGAAGATGACCTGAGGCTCTATGTGCCAACCATCACGGACTTTATGATAGTGGTGAAAAGGCGGCAGCTGGGGGAGAAGGTGCCTTTCAACGTACTGCTTGCGTCCGAATGGACGGACCAGATGGAAGACATAGCCTTTATGATATCTGAGGATGACGGAGGCACCATAACGTCCTGGAAGGTGGAGGGTACGCTCAAGATCAAGTCAAAGACTTATGGAATAGAGATAGAACTGCCCATACACAGCCGTGACGACATTGTGTGGAGGGGAAGCCTGTCAAGGCGATACCTGATCAACAACAGTGGCAGGGTGCAGCATTTTGGGGACGTGGATGTGACAATGGAGCTCAACTAGGCCTCCTTGACGGTCATCTCGCAGTGCTTGCAGTCAAAGCCAAGGGCAAAGCGGCGTCCGTTGTTCAGCAGGAACAGAGGGCCGCTTTCCGCGGCTCCCTGGTGAACGGGGCAGATGCCAAGTTCGTAGCGGATGCAGTACTTGCTGCGCATAAGTTCCCCGTTCACGGGAGCCGCGTTCTCCTTATGGACGGGGCCTTGCGGGCGGGGTGCGCCGCATAGCGGCACCTTGCCGCAAGGCAGTTTGTCCAGTTCCGCGGCAAGGCTGCGGCAGAGGCCGTTGAGCGCCGATGCGCTCAGCAGCGGCAGGCTGCCGTCCGCGGTTAGGACTTCAGTGCCGGAGGGGCTGAAAATGTATGGCGCAAGGGTCTTTGACAGCTGGCTCTGGAGAATGGACTCCATACGGGCTTTGTTTTGGGCGGAGGGGCCGGCGGTCTCCAGGATTGCGGAAACGCTGCGGCCGTCCCGGCTGGCGGCGGAGGCTTCAACCTTGTATCCCAAGGTCTCGCTCCCGCTCATCTGAAGGCTTATTCCCACCGGGATGAGCCTTTGGCACATATTGGACTGGAGCTCCTTCTCGAAGGCCGCGTTGATGTTGCGGTAAAGGGTGTCTCCGGGCTTCAGTCCCGCGATGTTCTTGCAACGGATTTTATACCCGTTGCAGACATCGCCCCTGAAGCCGGTGATGTTGAATCCGTCCACAAAGCAGAATCCGTCTCCGTTGTTCAGCGGGGAAACGCCCTTCAGAGGTTTTACGTTGATGCGGATGTTGAATATGTCCGCGGGCTGTATTGAAAGGACCTTTCCAATGCACTCTCCCATAGACTTGGGGGCGTCCATAGAGGCCCATCTGCCCCTTTTCCCATCCAGGAACAACTGGGTGTAGCCGCGGTTGAAAGTCTTGTTGCTGTCAGGGACAAACCCGCCGCTGACTGTACCAAACGATGCCCTGGCGTATTTGTCCGGGTGCTTTTCTACCAGGCGGTCCAGGGCCAGGCTGTATTCGCGAACTACGTTCTTGACATAGGAAATGCTCTTGAGCCGGCCCTCTATCTTGAAGGAACATACTCCGGCTTCCGCAAGGTCCTCCATCCTCTCCAGCAGGTTGAAATCCTTGAGGGAGAGCAGTGCCTTATTCCTTATCAGGATGTTGCCCCTGGCATCCGCCAGGTCATACAGAGAGCGGCAGGCCTGTATGCATTCGCCTCTGTTTGCGCTCCTTCCGCTGAGCGCTTCGGACAGGTAGCAGTCCCCGCTGTAGCCCGTGCACAGCGCCCCGTGGACAAAGAACTCCAGTTCAGCGTCCGTAGCGGCGGCAACTTCCCGAACCTGGTCCAGGGAAAGCTGCCTTTCAAGCACCAGTCTTGAGAAGCCAAGGGAATGGTATTCCCTGGCTTTGGAAGCCTGGCGCAGGGCGCATTGGGTGGAGGCGTGGAGCGGTACTGTGATGTCCTCCCAGGTGCAGATCACGGGGTCACGCACAATGAATGCGTCCACGCCCGCCTCCTGCGCCCGGAGCATCATATCGTGAACTTCTTCCAGTTCCCCCTCTTCCAGAGTGACGTTTACGGTAAGGAATATCCGGGCGCCGAAGGTATGCGCGTAGGCGCACAGCCTTTCTATGTCCGAAAGGCTGTTGCCAGCATCCTTGCGCGCCCCGAATCCCGGGCCGCCTATATACACTGCATCGGCACCGCAGTCTATTGCCGCAATGCCGATGTCAGAGTTCCTCGCGGGGGCGAGAAGTTCAAGATATCTCATTATTTCTTGAGTGCCTCGATGACGGTCTTGATCTGGGCTGCATCGGAAGCGTTGGGTGAGAGTTCCAGGTATTTGCCAAGGTACTCTACTGCTTCAGCCTTCTTTGAGAGGCTGTTGGCTGCGGTTCCGGCAATCTTGAAAGCGTTGGCGGACTCTGCATATTTTGCAGACTCGAGAGCTGTGTCGAAAGCCTTCTGATAGTCCTTGTCCCTGAGGAAGTTTGAAGCCTCCTTGAGGAGTACGGTTCCAATCTGCTTGTTGGCGTTCTCTGCCTGTCCGTTCTCTGCTGCTGCCTTGAGGGCTGCAAGAGCCTCCTCAGACTTGTTCAGCTGGTTGAGGGCCATTCCAAGGCGGAGGGCTGCCATTCCGTTCTTAGGGTCTGCATCGGTGATGGCCTTGTAAGCCTCGGCTGCACCCTCATAGTCCTTTGCGCTGAGCAGTGCGTTGCCTTTCTGGAGCATTACCTGGGGGATGAGTTTCTGTGCGTTTGCAAGGACGTCGTCAGCGCCGAATTCCTTTGCGGCGGCAACGGTCTCCTCAAGCTTTGCAACTGCCTCATCGTATTGTGTAGCCTTGATGAGGTCATTTACCATTGAGTAGTGAAGTTTAGGGATAACTTCTTTGCAGTTCTCGACAATCTCCGCTCCTTCATCTCCCAGGGCCTTTGCCATTGTGTAGGCTTTCTGGAAATAATCAATGGCTGCCGCCTTGTCCGTGCTGGATGCAGTGGCACCGTTATTGAACAATTCGGTTGCCTGCTGGAGGGAAGCCTCCTGGGCGAAGATCATACCGGCTGAGAATAATACAGTTGCGATAGAAAGTAAAAGTTTCTTCATAATATAGTAAATGTTTGAAAAAGGCTTGTGGAAAGCAAAAATAGTAAAAATGTATTAATTTTGCGAGTACTGACGCAAATCTTATGCTAAAGTTCAAATACGTAATAATTTTTTTTGCGGCCTTGTTGCCGTCGTTTGCCCTCCGAGCGCAGGAACCCACTGCAGCTCAGAAGGTTACGTCAATGTATGACAGGCAGGCCCAGATCCTATATAACTTAAAAACTGAGCAGCAGTACCTGCGCAACCCCGGTTTCTCCGCCTCGCTTCCAAACGCCGTTTATGCGGATCTCAAGGTTAACGGAGTGGTTGCCAAGGATTTCATTGCATCCAGGAACCTTGCGCTGGGCGCCCTTCGTCACAGCAAGGATGCGTCCGAGAGGGATATCGCTGCATTCTTCGATTCCCGTGACGTGCCGGTGGCGGACGAACTCCCGCTTTTCAACGATTACATCAGGGCAAAGTTCGCGGAGAAGACCGGCGCCACTACAGCGGAACGCATAGACCTGGAATATGGTCTGTCCCCTCTGGCACCCGCGCAGATGCCCAAGAAAGTGAAGGTCACTTCCGACACCCCGGAGCCCGTCACCGGCGGGCGTATGTGGATGTTCGCAAACGGTATCAGGGTTATTTACAGGCAGGACAAGAAGGTCAGGGACTTCTCATATACGCTGGCGCTTCGCGGCGGCTTCGGCAGCATAGAGGGCCTTCAGTTCGGTCAGGGTGCATATGTGGGTGACCTGCTCCCGTTGTACCGCGTAAGGGGAATGAGCGGAGTCGCTTTCCGCAATATGCTGGCATACAACGGCATCACCATTGACGCCAAGGTCAGCCTCACAGACCTGCAGATAAGCGGTTCGGCGCCTTCCGACGGGCTTGAGATGCTGCTCCAGGCGCTTCTGGCAATCACCAACAATTCCTCGGTAGATCCGGATGCGTATGCTTACTGCCGCACCCTTCCGGGAAAGGCTTCGGCAGATGCTGTGATAGACAGCCTCCTCCGTCCGGATTTCTTGTACACTCCGTATAAATATGAAGTGTCGCTGCCGCAGGACCTTATGGCGCGCGCCCTGGGCGAATATTACGCCCAGAGGTTCGCCAACGTGGACGACGGCATTCTCATAATCACAGGCAACAAGACAGACTATCAGATGCAGACCATCCTTGGCAAGTATCTGGGAGCCTTCCGCACATCCAAGAAATACAACATCTATCCCCAGGTGCAGTATATGCAAAGGGCGGGAACAACATCCTACACCGCTTCCGGCAGCCCCCAGATGAAGTATGCTATGTCAATATTCCTGTCCCTTTCCTCTGAGAGCTACCTTGTCACCCGCCTGGCGGAGATAATCCTCCAGACTGAAGTCCGTAAGGCTTTCAGGGACAACAAGGTCTCCCTGCAGTCCACTATGGAAACCTTGCCGTATGAGCGTTACTGCGTGACAATTACCGTAGACGGCGTAGGCTCCTCCCAGGCGATGCAGACCCTGCGCGGCGTCATCGCGGGCTGTTCGGAATTGGAGATCAGTCCAGACGAGCTCAAGGCATACAAGGCGCAGCTGCTGGGCATCATAGGGGAGGAACTCACATCAGACACAATCAAGTCAGAGATTGCCATAGCGCGCTATTGCGGCCGCAAGGACCTCCTGTCCAACTACCAGGCCCGCGTGGACAAGATCGATGCGGAGCAGCTGGCGGACATCCTTGAGGCCATTGTTTCCGGCAGTACCGTAGAATACGTGCAGAGATGAGCGCAGAGAGGGATTACGGCATAATATTCCAGATAGGGGACATCCTGGTTTCAGAGGAGGTTATCACAGGTTTCTTTTGCTGTGACTATCCCGTATGCAAAGGCGAATGCTGCATAGCGGGGGAGTATGGCGCTCCGTTGGACGAGGACGAGCTCCAGGTCCTGGAAGACGAGTATCCCAACTTTGGCAAATATATGACTCCGGCGGGGCACGCCGCCATTGCGGAAAAAGGATTCTTTGAACTGGACATTGAAGGCGAGCTGGTGACCACCGTGGCGCACGGCGGGGAGTGCGCGTACTCCTTTCAGGATTCCGCGGGCAACTGCCTCTGTGCCATAGAGAAATGCTTCTTCAAGGGGGAGTGCGCAATGCGCAAGCCGCGCTCCTGCTGGCTCTACCCCGTAAGGGTGACAAAGCTTACAGGCGGCGGGCTGGCGCTGAATTTCCATCAGTGGGACGTGTGCAGGGCCGCTTTCGAGAAGGGCAGAAAAGAAGGGATCCACGTGTATGAATTCCTGCGTGAACCCCTCTGCAAGGTCTTTGGGGACGAGTTTTACGAGGCCCTGTGCGCCGCCGCGGCTAAGTTTCGGGATTCCGAAATTTGAATTCCAGCGCGGAAGCAAGGCGCGCCACATCCTTTGAAATACCTTCCATATAGAATCCCGCAAGCTCGCGGGTCAGGGTGATCCTGTCTTCCCAGGTCCTGGCCGCGCGGTTGAATTTGTTGCGAAGGCGGAAGGTCAGGTTCTCCCCCTCTTCAGTCTCCAGCTCATAACCGCGCTCTTCCATAAAGGAGACTACCTTGTCGCGGATTTCAGCGTATGAGCCGGGGACGCGGACGCCGCGCTTGGTGTATCCGAATTTGGGATAGATGGCGGAAACGGCAAGGAACATAAGCGCAATCTGGAGGATGGATCCCCAGCCGTTGCGGAACATTACGTTGATGTCAGAACTGACCAGTTTAAGGGCAACCAGGACGGCAAGTATAATGGTTACTATCAGGGATATGTAAACGAAGTATTTGAGGGCTCTTACTATGTATTTCATAGTAACAAAGATAGTGTATCTGCACGAATTTTGCTAAATTCGCAGCATATTATAAAACATTAGGTTATGAAAGAAGATCCGCTTGAGAGACTGGACAGGATAGAGAAAGAGAAAAAGACCGGAGCCGGCCCCGCAAAGGCCGTGATGATTGCGCTGATTGCCGCAGTGGTGGCCCTTGGCGCCGTTCTGGCTTATATCTGGGCTTCCAAGGCCTCCCTTGTCAAAGACCTTAATCTGGAAAAGGAGGACCTCACGGAACAGATCCTTGCCCTTCAGGGAGATTACGAGAGCTTGACCTCTGAATATGAAAATATAAACGTGCAGCTGGATTCCTCCAGGGAGGAGGTTGCCCAGCTGGTAGAAAGGATCCAGCAGACGGAGGCCACCAACAGGGCCAAGATCCGTCAGTATGAAAAGGAGTTGGGTACCCTCAGGACCATAATGCGCAGCTACATAGTGCAGATTGATTCCCTGAACACCCTCAACCATCAGCTTACTGCCGAAGCCGCCGCCGCCCGCCAGGACGCGGCCAACAGCAGGAAGGCCAACGAGGCCCTGAGCCAGCAGGTAGAGGCCCTTTCGGGCCAGGTTGCAGCCGGCTCGGTAATCAAGGCGCGCGGCCTGAAGCTGGAAGCAATGAACAGTTCGGACAAGACCACGGACAGGAGCAGCAGGGTCATAAGGCTTATAACCACGCTCAGCCTGGTAGAGAACGAACTTGCTCCAAAGGGTCCCGTAAGGGTTTATATCAAAGTGTTCGACCCGGAGGGGAATCTCCTGACAAATTCCAGCAGCAACCTGTTCACGTTTAACGGAGAGAAAGTTACGGCTTCCGCTTCACGTGAGGTTGACTATACTGGAAAAGAGGTTGAGATGAGCATCTACCTCAATGAGATCCCTGAATTCCATAAGGGAATTTATACTGTGGAGGCATATACGGAGCAGGCCCTGCTTGGAAACGCGGAACTGCTTCTGCGATGATCTACATCCACATTCCCTTTTGCAAAAGTTTCTGCACCTACTGCGATTTCTATTCAGAAATCTGCTCCCAAAAGGTGCAGAAACTTTTTGTTGACGAACTCTGCAAAGAGATAGGGGAACGAAGGGCTGAGATAAAATCCACGCTGGGGCTCAATACCCTGTACATTGGAGGGGGAACCCCTTCCGTGCTTGACCCGGAGCTGCTCAAACGCATTGTGGATACTCTGGGCTACGGCCCTTACAGGGAGTTCACCGTAGAAGTGAATCCGGACGATATCACTCCTGAATACGCCCGGTTCCTGAAAGGGCTGGGCGTGAATCGCGTGAGTATGGGAGTGCAGTCTTTCAATGACGATGTGCTCAGGTGGATGAACCGCCGCCACAACGCACAGGGTGCGGTGGAGGCTTTCAGACACCTGCGCGAAGCCGGCTTCGATAACATAAGCATAGACCTCATATTCGGGATTTCATCCCTGAGCCGGGAAGTTTGGGAAGATACCCTGGAAAAGGCCATAGAACTGCGTCCAGAGCACATTTCTGCGTATCAGTTGACGGTTGAGGAGGGGAGTAACCTGGATGAGTTGATAAGCAAAGGGCTATACCAGGAGGCTTCTGATGAGCAATGTGCCGAACAGTACAATGACCTCTGCTCAATGCTCCGCTCCGCCGGCTTCAACCATTATGAGATATCCAATTTTGCCGTTCCCGGAAAGGAGGCGGTACATAACCAGGCGTATTGGCGGAGGCTTCCGTACGCCGGCCTGGGCCCAGGTGCGCACTCCCTGACGGGGGAGGATACGCGCAGCTGGAACACTTCTGAAATCAGCGGATGGAAGCGGGAGTACGAGCATCTGACGCCCGAGCAGATACGCGAGGAGCGGCTGATGCTGGGCCTGAGGACAGCCGCCGGGGTGGACGGAATGCGCATCCCGGAATCTGACTGGTTTATTTCCGATTCAATAATAGAAGGCCTTATATAGGCCTGGTCTTGGCGCGGAGCCACTCTGCCACATCGGCGGGGAGGTGGTCCTTGAGGGTTTCATATACCCTGGCGTTGTATGCGTTGAGCCAGGCAATCTCATCGGCCGTCATCAGGTCCCTGATTATGGCGCCGGTGTCTATATGGCACAGGGTGAGGTTCTCCCACTCCAGCCAGTCCCCGAATTCATTGGAGCCGGCCTCGCGGCACAGGAGGACGCTTTCGTGCCGCACTCCGTGCTGGCCCTCGCGGTAGAGGCCGGGTTCGTCGGTTGCTATCATTCCGGGGAGCAGGGGCTGGCGGTTGAAGTTTTGCCTGATCTCGTGGGGGCCTTCGTGAACTCCAAGGAAGAAGCCTATGCCGTGGCCGGTGCCGTGGCCAAAGTTGCGCTTGGCCTGCCAGAGCGGGCTGCGCGCAACGGCGTCCAGCTGGCACCCGGCCGTGCCCTTGGGGAAGATGCTTCTGGCCAGGTTGATGTGTCCGCGCAGGACAAGGGTGTAGTCCTGCATTTCCAGATATGTGCACGGGCCCATAGGGACGGTGCGGGTGATGTCAGTGGTTCCAAAGAGGTACTGGCCGCCGGAGTCGTTGAGGTACAGGCCGTGCGGCTCTATGACGGGGGCGTCCTGCTGCGGGGTTATGTAGTGCGGGAGGGCTCCGCCGGGGCCGTAGGCCGATATGGTGGCGAAGCTTTCGCCCTTGAATCCGTCTATCTCCGCGCGAAGGGCGCTCTGCTCTATGCTGGCGTCCCATTCGGTGATGCGCTGGCCGCCCTGGACGGACTGCTCAAGCCAGAACAGGAAGCGTTCCATTGCCAGTCCGTCATAGAAGTGCGCCAGGCGCATCCCCTCAATCTCGGTGGCGTTCTTCACGGCCTTGCGGAGAGGCACGGGCGACGGGCCGCATACGCGGCTCTCCGCATCCATCATATTGTAAATGTGATAGTTCAGGGTGGAAGGGTCCACGTAAGTCAGTCCCTGAAGGTCCCCAATTGAGAGGAACACATCGTCATAACTCTCACGGGTGAACCATCGCACTTCATCCTGGGTTACTATGAGGTAGGATATGACAAGGGGGTTGTAGTCTATGTCCGATGCGCGGACGTTCAGCAGCCAGGCAATCTCGTCCAGGGCGGTCAGGAGCATATTGTCGCAACCCTTGGAGCGGAGGAACGCGCGCAGCCATTCTATCTTGTCTTCGCTGCTTTCCCCCTCCTGGGCATCGCTGAGCTTGATTATTGGCGTGGCTGGAACGGGCGGGCGGTCAGTCCAGAGGCATTCCAGGAGATCCGGGACGCTGACTATTCGCACTTCAGTGTCTTCGTCAAAGGCGTCTTTGATTTCCTGGATGAAGGATACGTTCTGGCAGAGGCCGTCAACCGCAATGTTTACGTAATTGCGTCCGCAGAAAGCCACGCTTGACAGCCATTCCGGGATTAACACCTGCTCCGGGATGCGGGTCTTGTGCAGGACTATTCCGGATCCTTCCAGTTGCTGCACGGCCTGGATAAAGTACCTGGTGTCCGTCCAGAGCCCCGCGTGGTCAAGCGTCACCACAATGCCCCCGGCCTCTCCGGTGAAGCCGGAAAGCCATTCCACCTGCTTCCAGCGCGGTGCCGGATACTCGCTGCTGTGCGGGTCCGATCCGCTTATTATCACTGCATCCCAACCTTTGGAGCGCATCACCTCCCTGAGCGCTTCAACTCTTTGTGCGTAATTCATATCCATACACCAAATATAATAAATTATCGGTCCTATTTTGTATTTTTGTACCCGCTTATGCTTATTGGTAATATTGATCTTGGAGACAGGCCGGTGCTTCTGGCACCAATGGAAGATGTGACCGACGCATCTTTCCGCGTTATCTGCAAAGAATACGGCGCGGATATGGTGTACACGGAATTCGTCCCTTCCGACGGCCTTATCCGGGACGCCGTCAAGGCAATTGCCAAAATGAAGACCAGCGAGCAGGAAGCCCCCATCGGAATCCAGATCTACGGGCACATACCGGAGTCAATGGTGGACGCCGCCAAGATGGCGGACAATGCCGCCAGCATTGCCGGCGGACACGGCTGCGACCTCATTGACATAAACTTCGGCTGCCCGGTGAGCAAGATTGCCGGCAGGGGAGCGGGCTCCGGAATGATGCGCGAGCCTGACAAGATGGTAGCCATCACCAAGGCGGTGGTTGAGGCCGTAGGCAAGCCTGTCACCGTAAAGACCCGCCTGGGCTGGGACGAGGGCTCCAAGATAATAGTGGAACTTGCCGAAAGGCTGCAGGACTGCGGCATCAGCGCCCTGACCATACACGGCCGCACACGCGCGCAGATGTACCGCGGCGAGGCGGACTGGACGCTGATAGGGAAGGTGAAGGAGAACCCGCGGATGCACATTCCCATAATTGGCAACGGAGACATAAACAGTCCGCAGAAAGCCGCGGAGTACTTTGACAGATACGGGGTTGACGGCATTATGATAGGCAGGGCGTCGTTCGGGCATCCCTGGATATTCCGCGACGTCAAGCACTACCTCCGCACAGGGGAACTGCTCCCGCCAATGGGCGTCGCAGAAAGGGTGGCCCTGGCAAAGCGGCACTACGCCCTCTCCCTTGAGATGAAGGGCGTTCCAAGGGGGGTCTATGAGATGCGCAGGCACCTCTCCTGCTATTTCAAGGGCCTTCCTGATTTCAAGGAGACACGCATAAAACTGGTGACGTCAATGGATCCGCAGGAGATTTACGGCCTGCTGGATTCCGTGGCTGAGCGCTGGGGAAACGAGACTATAGAAGAAAACAACAACGTTTACGGTATTTGACTATGCACGGGCAACTGATCCTATTCCCATATTATCTATCCCTCAAGATCCGTCACGCAATGTATGACCACAACTTCCTGGTAAAATCCAGGGAGGCTGAGGTTCCAACCATCTGTATAGGCAACGTTACGGTGGGAGGTACGGGAAAGACCCCGCATACGGAAATGATCCTCGACACCCTGATGCGCACGGAAGAGTGGGGACGCCGCAACATTGCGGTGCTGTCGCGCGGCTACAAGCGCAAGAGCCGCGGCTTCAGGATCGTGGACGTGGACGGAGCGGCCCTCACCTTTGGCGACGAGCCCCTCCAGATAAAGCACAACTTCCCCTGGGCCACCGTGGCCGTGGACAAGGACCGCAACAACGGCTGCGACCTCCTTGCCCATCCGGAGAAATCCCAGGTGCGCAACTACCCGGCCGCTGAGCTCGTAATCCTGGACGATGCCTTCCAGTACCGACGCCTCAAGCCAACCGTGAACATTGTGCTGGTGGACTACAACCGCCCCGTCAGCAAGGACAGGCTTATGCCCCTTGGCCGCCTGCGCGACCTGCCGGAGCGCATAGGTAAAGCCCAGATAGTGATAGTCACAAAGTGTCCCCTCTATCTTCAGGACGATGAGCGGGAGCAGTTCGCCCGCGACCTCAAGATCCGCCCTGACCAGAAACTCTTCTTCACCAGCATAGACTACTCCCAGCCGGAAGCCATTTTCCCTGACACCTGCAACGCCCGGTACATCTACTCCAACAAGGCCATCGTGTTCAGCGGCATCGCCGGCGACACCCCTCTTGTCCAGTACCTCAGCGGTACTTACAAGATAGTGAAGCGCCTGAGTTTCGGGGACCATCACAGATACAGGAACAAGGACATCCGCGCAATAGAGAACGCCATTGCCAAATGGCCCACCGCCGCCGTCATCACCACGGAGAAAGACGCCCAGAGAGTCCGCGAGGTGCGCAAAATGCCTGCGCAACTCAAGGAAAGGCTCTTCCAGGTGCCAATAAAGGTGGCCTTCCTGACCCCTGAGGACGCTGAGGATTTCCGCCGCACCCTCCTGGAGGCAATTAAAGTTGACTAAGTCAGAAAAACTAGATATATTTGCATCAAATACGGGGTATTAGCTCAGCTGGTAGAGCGATAGGTTCGCAATCTATAGGTCGGGAGTTCGAGTCTCCTATGCTCCACAAAAATCCCTCTCAGAATAATCTGAGGGAGATTTTGCGTATAGAATGTGACAAAAAGTGTGACAAATGATTGTTTTACACACGATGCCTATGTATACATAGTCTAGTGAAGGCTCTATTCTTTCTTCCTATTTCGTTTTAGTCCGGAAAAGCTTTTTTAAATCGTCCAATGTAGCCGGGCCGTGCATATAAACAAGGGTGATGGCGTAACTGCCGGCTTTGGAAACACATTGATAGCAGACAAACCGATTATCATGGTTAGCGCTTTCGAAGGTGAGGATTGCATAAACCAGTTTGCCACTATCCATATGAATTTCTTGATCGGTAGCCTTTCCTGCGTCGGAGAGAACACGGCGGGAGACTTCGGCGAGGACTTGGTCATCCCCGGTAAAGGAGACACTGTGATATTGCTCTAGGTTGTATGGGTTCAGTTGGGAGCTGCGGATAAAGGTCTCCTTCATGGCTTTCTGAGGGACCACCTTCCCGTCGAAGACGGCGCCCACCTGCAGGTCCCCCTGCGCGGAAACAGTCCAGGCAGGAAGCAGCAATACGATGAGTATCAATATCCGTTTCATAAGGCAGGGTTGAAAAGGTCAAACAATTCATCACCGACATCTTCGCCTTCCCCGAAAATACCTTCCAAGGTGGCGGTCATATCATCGAGTACAAGATTCGGGTCCGTCGATTTTTGTCCATAAGCAAGGATGTAGCAATCATTCTGTCGATGGTACAGGCCGATGGCGGCGATGAGGGCAAGGCTCGCGGCGACAACGAGGGCCGCGGTCCAGTGGAGTGTCCGACGGGGCGAATCAGCACCGGCTGTAGCTCGGCTCGTCGCGATCACCTTTCCCGCCGCGAAGAAGCCCGCTACCGCTTTTATCTCGTCGAAGTCGGGATCCTCCGTCGTCGCGAGGAACGACTTCAGTTCTCGCTCTTCGCCACCGGTGAGGAGAGCGTCGAACCAGCGGTCGGCCAAATCCATATAGTAGTTCTTATTCTTCATGATATCGTTTCTTGTATAATTCTCGGATGGTTTTTCGGGCCCGGGAGAGCTGCATCCTGACTGCCGGGGGCTGCATGCCCAGTTCTTCTGCGATCTTTTCCAGCGTCAGACCTTCGTATTCGTGGAACCTAATGATACGCCGCTGGAGGTCGGTCAATTCATTATCGACCATTTCCTCGACCCTTCGGAAGAGAGCCTCACTGTATTCACCGACGTCCTCCTCCGGTAGGTCACCTGCCAACGGTACCGTCTTTCGTTTTCGGATCTGGTCGATGGAAACGTTCCGCACCGTGCGCGTCAGCAGTGCTTCTGCCTCCCGGCCGTTTTGTACCTGATATCGCCCCCATAGACGGACAAAAGCATCCTGCAGCGCATCCTCGGCCGCCTCAGCGTCCGCGAGCAACTTTCCGGCCCCAACCTTCAAGCGTTGTCGAATCCGTTGGTATGTCTCTGTCAGGATGTCTGCCATTCTTTTCTAATCCATCAAGGATAGGCTATGCTGAGCGGCGCACTGTAGGCGGCATTGGCTCGGTATTGGGAGGCGTAGAGGGACTCGACGGTAATCACAGGGGCGGTGAAGGTGCCAGCCTGGGTGATGAAGAAAGATTCTTCCCAGGTAGAGGACTCCTCCGGGCAGACATCAAGCCACCAGCAGGTCCGGTCCGCGCGGATGTCCCGGTAGCACTGAGGGAGACGAGTCCAGAGACCGTCGACCCGAATGGGACCGAAGTAGCCAAGCGCCTGGCCGGAGAGCTGGTCCACCGGCACGAAACAGGCCTCGCGGAAGGCATCGACTCGGACGAAGGAGCGGTTTTCTGCGCTCCAAAGCTCATAGCGGGCGACGAGCTTGTCGCCCACGAAGAGAGTGTCGCCGGTCTGCAGTTCGGTGCGTTTGCCATCCTCCTCCAGATAGAACTTCCGCTCGATACGCATGCCGTTACCAGAGGCTTGGATATCTGCGAACGGGACGGAGCCGGAGGCCGTCAAGGTGACAATCTGGCGGTTCAGGAGGCTGTCCGGCGCTGTGAGGACGGCTTGCAGAGCGTCTACATAGGCCGGATCTCCGGTCCAAGACTGCGTTTCGTTCTGGAGAATAAGCCAGAACTTCAGACCGTCGGAGACAGGGCCGTCCAGAAGACTGGCAAGCAGCGTATGGGCATAGACTTCAGAAGAAAGCAGACCCTTGAACGGAAGTACGGCATTCGGGTAATAAACCCCGCCGGACGGGTGCCGGACCGCGTATTGCTGCAGAGAAATCAGGTCGTTCGAGATGGATTTCTCGAAGCGGGAGGCCGTGAAAAGCGTCTCACCCCAGGCCTTGGCAAGGGCGATGCCTGCCTCGGAGGCTGTCAGGTTCCTGAGCGTCCGCACGCGGCGCGCCTTGTCCAGAATCCAGCCATTGGCGTAATCATAACGGCCGGGAGTCAGATACTTTCTGGCGAATCGCCGGAAATCCTGCAGTCGGAAACGTCGGAGCGCCTTCTCCTCTACGCCAGTCAGGTCGAAGGGGACATCTGACCACATGGCGCGAATATCCATGTACTGTTCGTCCGAAAGGCCTCCGCACCACATCGGCCACCAGTTGCCGAATTGGCTGTTGTCCAAATATCGGACGGTTTCCTTCATGTCTGGAATAGCAATGCCCCGATCGCGAAGCACAGCGAAGCGTTCCAGCAGGGCTGCCGTCACAACCGGTGAGGATTCCATGCCCTCCGTCCAGGCGAAACCTCCATCATCCTGGCGGAGCGCCAGAAGCGACGCCAGTGTGCCGGTCGTATCCCGACCCAGCAGTGCACGAGCGTAGAAGTCGGCCGAACGCGAGAGAGCGTCCGGATCTTCGGGCGCAGTCCACTGTTCAAGGCCCGTTTCCGCCACTTCGCGAAGCATATGGTACGTCACTTCCGCCTGGTCGCCGGGAAGGTTGACAAACATACGGCGGAGCGAATCGATTGCCTCCGGCCCAGCGAGGGCCGAATGGCTCTCCGTAAGCGACTGTTCGGCTCGGTTCACCGGGACGGGAATGCGCACAGCGTCGGTGAAACCATCGCCCTCGAACACGAGTCTAAGGTCCAACTTCGGGTCATCCCACCAACCGACGAAGGAAGGCTGGAAGGAAGGCGACGCTGTTATGGTGAATAAGGCTGCGGCCGTGCCTCCGGCGGGGACTGTCAGTTCCGTGGCCTGAGCATACGTCGGCTGCCTCTCCTCCACGGCATCGTCCATCTCAACCCTGAGATACAGACAGCCAGGCAAAGTGTCATTTGAAATGTTTGAAACAGAGGTCGAAAGAATATACTTATCTTCTTCGTACAGATACCGGGGCGGCGTCACTGAGATCTGCACTGGAATCGTCACGACGAGATCCTTTCGCAGTACGGCGTTCCGCATGGACGGGTCATGTGCGAAAACATTCACATGGTAGGTGGATAATTTATCGGAGGTATTGAAGACAACATCAACCTTCCCTTCAGAGTCCGGATACAGGAACGGTTCGAAAGCCAAAGCCTCGGAGAAGACCTCGCGGAAGTCGTCATCGGAGATCTCCGGCATATCTTCCACATAGGCATCCTCGGGGACGGCGACAGAAGAAATGCCCCGAATCCGAATCTTAGGTGATGAGGTGGTAAGGGCACTTTTCCGCTGCACGCCGTAGCCGACAACCACGACTTCATCCAGCATCTCGGCATCCTCTTCCAGAACCACCCGCATTCCCGAAGCGGCCGTGACATATGCGGAAAGGTAACCAATACTCGCGATTTCAAGGATGGTACCTATTGACACGTCCAGGGAAAAATGGCCTTCCAGATCCGTAATGGCCCCCCGCGAGGTCCCGGATGCGGTCACGGCCGCCCCGATAATAGGCTCGCCGTTCGCATCTACCACCAAACCCCCGACCGGGCCTACACCGCCCGGCACAATCATTATACTCTCTCCAGTTATCTTGCCGGCCGCAGTCCTGGACCAAGCCTCACGGAAAGTCGGTGGAAGCAGATTCACACGACTCCAGACACTCGGAGCCATTGCGTCCAGGCTCTTGTCGAACACAGCCACGGACATTTCCACATTCGGTTCCGTCTGTAGAGACAACGTATAGGGCGCACTGGGTCTCGTGCGGTCCTGGAAGCGCGAAAAAGTGAGTGGCAGGTCCATAGTATGCCGTACGCGATGGTAAACCGCCTCATGGACAACCTGTTCCGCATCACGGAAATAGAATACTTCAAGCCGGACAGCATCCGGATAAGTACCCTTGTAGATGAACTCCAGGTTCTTCAGAGACTTGACTCCGTCAAGGTGCACCATGCGGGATTCCAAAACCGAGCCGTCAGGCGCGTACAGCGTGGTTACAGCCCACAATGGGCCGGCACCGGCGCCCAGCCGGGCTTGGATCCGCTGTCCATACTCAATCTCAGTTTCACCAGACAAGAAAACACTCCTCACCGGAGCATTTAGACCAGAAGTCACTTTCAAAATAGGCAGATCGACCCGAGCATTCGCTTTGCCGGCTCTGACAGTGGCTTGCAGGAAATAAAGGCCGTCTGAGCAATCAGACAAATCCAGTTCCAGCGCCTCCTCCGATGTGCCCTCCCGGAGCGTATTCCCTTCTGAATCCACCAGCCAGTAAGTGACAGGCATCAGGACAGATGCCTGTCCATTCTTGATGTTCCAAACAATGTGTGCGACGGACTCCGTCAGCACGGTCTTTTCCAGTTTGGCATTCCTGAAAGTAAAGTCCCCTGACGCCACATTCTCCAGTTCTGCCTTTAGGGAAAGGCTGGAAGAAACCGTGAAACGGTGTTCAAAGTCGCGGGTCTCACCCGTCGCATCCAAGGCCTTGATACTAAGGCGATACTCTCCCTGATCCGACAGTTTGAGCGGAATCTGGAAAGAACCTTCCTTGTCGATGGTGACAGAACCGCGCCATGACACACTGCCATATCTAGTGACCAATCCATCTAGCGAGATTCCATCCACCGGATGACCGGAATAACTCTCCACTTTACCTTTCACAACGAAGGCGGAATCCGGTAAATATGGTCCCTCCTGCGGGTCGAAGGTTAACTCGAATGTCGGAAGGACGAAATCATCGACCCGGAAAGATGAACGGGCAAGTGTTTGTTTTTTGTGGACTATTTCAATGTTCCAGAGGCCGTTCCGCTCTCCTTTAGGAATGTCCCATTCCCATGCTACGGAACCGAATGCATTGGTTTTCAGGTCAATGGCGGCAAGCCGCTTCCGCTCTGTATCGCTGATCAGAACCTGGACATCCTTCCCGGCCGACAGTGTCTTCACCTGATCGTGTAAGTCGCCCTCGAACAGGACGGCCTTGGCCTTGAGCGTGTCACCGGGACGGTACGCGCCCCGCTCCTTGAAAACGCGAGCATGGATCGTCGCCGTCGGAGGCTCAAACGTGTCCTCCGGCTCGGAAACGACGACAACTGCGCTCCGTCGCTCCCCGACCCGGGCCTCCAACAGGACCGCTTTCCGGCCAATCTGTTTCTGGAAGTCGGCCGGCAGGGGCGTAAAGCCTTGGGTGTTCATGGGAATCTCCCGTTCCAGGACCTTATTCTGACGCCGCCCGTACTTAAGACGGATCGTTGCAGAAGAAACCGGCTCGCCAGTCAGATAATCGGCCACATAGATGGCGTAATCTTCGCCCTGCCGCCGTGCTCCCAGCGAGAGGGTCTGCTTCACGTAAGAGGACCGCACCCCATATCCCTCGGAATAGACGTCATATGCGCCGTCCGGCAAAGTCGGAATCGGCGCCTTCACCGTGTCCAGGGCATAGAACCGTCCGTCACGGTTCCGGAAGGAGACCGTCTTACGGTTTTCGTCCGAGAAGAAAGTAAGCGTCCCCCGCCCGAAATTGCGACCGGTCAGGACGATTGAATCCTGCAAGAAACGGATACTCAGCGAGGAGGCCTTGAGGGTGCGACGGATCTCGTCCACGGACAGGTCCATCCGACGATGGACACCCTTCTCGGCTTTCTCCATCTTGATGAAAGCCTCGGCATCATCGTAGAGCTTTCTCGCTTCGGCCTCCGTCACATTTACGTTCCGCCGAAGTTGGAATAGCCGCTCGTCCAGGAGGGCTTTTTCCAAAATGAAGCAGAACGAATCACCGGCATACTGCTTTGCAAGCTTCTTCAAGGCAGCCTCGCGGTCATCTGCCTGCCGGGCCGCCAGATACTGCAGGTACGGACGGGCCGGATAGCGGTCGCCGATCTTTTCGTCCAGCAGACGGTATTCCTCAGAGTCGGGAACCAGGCCCGGAAGACGCGTCAGGCGGTCCCAAAGAACCCATTCGAAATCATCCGGGATATCATTCTCGTCCCGGGTTTGCAGAAAAGGAATCATTCGGTCTTGCAGGGCAGGACGGTGACTGGTTTCCAATTCATCTCTATGGACTTTGGCATACTTGAAGTCCCGGTCCAGCCAACGGTAGGTCAACAGAGGCTCCCCATAGGACTCTACCGCTTCCAATAGAGCCGTGCTCAGGGAATCGGTCGATTTCCAATTCAGGCGGGAATACACCCGCTGTTCTTCCCGGCAGGTGCGCAGGAAGTCGTCAGGGAGGCGATACGTCCGAGCCAGAGCCCTAATTTCATGGAGCTTCTCGATCTGGTCGCGTGGCCGATCCCGACGGCTCAACCGACTATATGCCTTCCACTCCTTGCTCAAATCCCTAGCCAGAAGGACAGAAACAGGAAGTAGAAGAAGCGCTATGAGGATGGCAATTCTTTTCATAAACACATTTCCGTTTACTACTAAACGAAGAACGACCCAAAATGTAACAAGGTTTTTACTGTCCAATCATGATTTCACCTCAATGGTAACCAACGGTAATGCAAAAAGCACGATGCCGGGTTCAATGCAACGTTTTTCATGACTCTCAAAGTTACAAAGAAATACAAGGTCTCGCAAATTCACCTTGTTTCGTTCATGACCTCAAGATTGGCATTTCTTTCCGTCAGGCAATCATGGGCTTGCCCGACTTCTGCCACTTTTTAAGGGTGGTTGGTAACTTAATACCCCCTTATTTAAAGCATAAGGGGAGGTCTGCCAAGGAATCAGCAAGCTGTGGCTGGCAAATGGCCGCTCAAAAGGAGTGTTTGTTCGGAGCATCTCGACAGTTTTATGGAAGAGCAAAGTTTGGCACTATTATGATCGACAGCCTTCGGGCTTGCCCGGATTATGGACACTCAAAATGACAACTGGTAACTTAATATGTAGGTCGACCGATGTCGCCTACAAGGTGCCGAAATGCGGCGAGCCGGGAGTGGCAGGAACGAAGGGAAAAGCCGATACAGTCTTAAAAGCGCACAAGATTCAATGGGTGGATACGACGATAGCTCGCACCTTTTCAAGCCGAGCCCATCGTGCACCATATTTCTCTTTTGACCCGCAGATTATTTGCGGGACGATTGGTAATCGTCTGCCAGCCTGCGGGCCGTGTCGACGTCAAAGACGATCCGTCGCCCGATGCGGGAGACGACAGCAGGGCGGAGGATTCCGCCGCCTTCGGAGGAGCCATCTTCTTCTCGTGGCGTGCGCATCAGTGAATAGACCGTGGAGTCGGAACACCCGAGTTCTACTACAAGGGCATGAACGCCGAGGGCCTTCTGCCCGGGTGGAGCCGGGGATGATCCGGGGTTCGGAGAAAGGGAGAGAGCATAGTGAGTGAGCTGGCAGTATTCCTCTCCGGTCATCTGCCAAAGGGGCTTCTGGAGGAGCCATTCAATAAGATTGTTCGAGTCCATTATAGCATAAAATTTAACGTATTTTCAAGTACAGTCCGGCAGGAAGTATCCTACGCGCGTTTTGCCGGAATGTGCCAAACATGGGAAGGAGAATATACCAAACATCTGTCTGGCTGGATCCTTTCCCAAGCGCATGTTAGGTATGAGCACTTGAAATACCAAATGCTATGATGACTTTTTTGCGAAAACCCGCGTTTTTTCTCCGGCGAGTATCAAAATGGTACTCTGAAATGATACTCATATTTCGGAATCGAGCTAAAAAAACACTCCAGTTTCTGGGAGAGGAAATACGGTTGTGCCATTGACGGGTGTCGAAGACGGACGCCTCTATATAAATAAACTAGCCGCGATGACTTCATTAAATCATTCACGGCTGGGAATAATAAGGGCAATTAATATCCAATCTCGGAGGAATTAATCCTGCTTTTCTTTGGGTATTGTCTCGGAGAAAAGATTTATGGCCCGATAGATCTCAGAGTATGATTCGTCGCCAGGTCCTAGTAATGCGGCTCGCTTGCACGCGTCTTTCAACCGATCATCAGAGCACATATCTGCGACCCATGAGATTTTTTCAAGGAATGGGCCGGTCTTGTCGTATTCAGGGATGAACTTTCTGAGCACATGCTTAACCGCGTCCGAATCTTTGAAGTACTTCCGGGTATTCATATAATGGATAAGGAACCAGAACTCGATGGAAGGCATACTATCGCAAATAAACACACGGTCATCCTTGGCGTAATGCGCTTTCATTTCCTGAAACTTCTTGTTCCGCTCCTCATTTGTTCGGGTGATATCTGCATCACAGATGCAAACAGCAATACCTCCGTTCCGGGTCACCCAGTCGATCAACTTGCTCATCTCCTCATATGACTGGTGGGCGAAAAACCGGGGCTTACAGTCGTAGCGGTATCCTTCGAGCGTCCGTAGATGCTCAAAGTACCAGCGCTCGGTAAGCCCTTCTCCAATCACAGTGATTCGAGATTGCTTCAGTTCGCGTTCTTTCCTTATTCTTGCCATAATCCTTAGATATAGATTTCAGGAACGGCGCCGAATTGGCCGTTTTTGTAAGACTTACGAATAGATGATAGTTTGCCCAGTCCCTTGAAATCAGTTAAGGGATAAAGCTCAGTATTGCCATCCTCTTTCTTCTCTGTGAACCAGACAGAGTCTTTGCCAAAGAGATCATTTACGTCAAGGCTATCAAGCAGCGGGTCATAGTGGGTGGTAACAAGCAGTTGGGAGCGGTTATCGTTCACTTTCAGAAATTCGTTGAGTACGAAATCTAGCAGGGACGGATGCAGCGAAGCCTCAATCTCATCAACATGCAAGAAGGCCTGCTCTTTGATCGTCGTATAGATGGCGGACTCAATCTCTATGACACGGGTGGTACCATCAGATTGTCTGCTCTCGGGAAGAATATACTCCTCTTCTCCACGTGCGTTCTTGACTCGAACCTTAAAGCCAGTATCAATGTCTTTGATAGAGCCACTGGATAGGATTTCTGCTTTCATTTCCTCGTCTATGGATGTAGCCTCAGAAACCATCTTTAGTTGCTGCTCGTTCAACGCATGGGCGGTTTCTTTTACGCTGACCTCGGCAATCCTCAGGTCGGCCGTCTTGATAAAGGAGGTCAAGTAATTCCGGAAATCCTCATCTTTAAGCATCTTCTCCTTTGCGTATCCGGAGAGTTCCGTGCCACGATTGATTCCCGGCATAAGCTTCTCATTAATCCAGCGGATCACATCATTTATGCGTTCAATGCTTATGTTCACCTTTGTCATGGAGGCAAAGAAAGACATGTTCTTCCAGCAGTTGAGGTTGATAGCGTCAATCTCAGCTGCCTTTAACTTCACGGCTGCAGGATTGAATTTGACAATGGACTGGCCATCGGCATATTCTCGCCAGAAAATACGGGTAGGCTGAACGGATTCATAGAAGTACAAAGATTCGCTGGAAACCCGCTCCTTGTTGAGGCTGAGCTTGTACCAATAGCGGACATCGCCCACGTAGAACTTCATCTCGAAGGAAGAGTCCTCGGAGGGGGTATTCTTGTCCAGCAGGAAAGGAATTACGCGGGTGGACAAGTCGTTCCTTCTGGGAACCTGCGTCCAGAACCTGCGCAGAAAATCCAGCGCTTCCAGGAAGTTGGATTTCCCGGACGCGTTGGCTCCGAACACAACGGCAAACCGGAGAAGCTTAGTGCCGTCGGCCATCGTGGCTACGCGGTTGATGGGCTCATCTTTTGTGGGCTCAAAACTAAAGATGGCTTCGTCTCGGAATGACAAAAAGTTCTTGAATTTCAGTTCCTGTATCATGGTATGTCAGTTTTCTTGGTCGCAGATGCAAAGATAGTGACATTATTTAGATTTTCATAATTAAAATAGCAAAGTTTTGCTATTTTAATTATGAAAATTGACGTAGATACGACCCATGCTGAAATAAACTGACAAAATGTCATATATTTTATTTGGTATAGCGATTGATAATTGTCAGGCGAAGATACCGTCATTCTTCACCTTAACAAACAAATGACGGGCTGCAGAAGCCGCAAGCTAGCATGGGGCGATTATTATATGGCGAAATATTATGTGCGCAACTTAAGACAAGGGGAGAGTCCCGTTCCCCCAGGTTATTCCTCTTGGTTGGATTATTGGGAGAAGAAAACAGGAAAAAAGGCTGGTATTTGTCACCGTGACGGCTGTTATCGAACAGCAACAGACGGAGCCCACGTTCAGATTGTAAATGGAGGAAATGAGTGGTATATTGTTCCTCTATGCCATCCATGCAATATGGATCGTGGCGCTAGTTTTTGGGTAGATGGTCCGCTTGTCCCCGTGAATCCCATTTATCCAATCAAGTGGTAGAAAACAGGAATCCATGTCTCCTGTATAATCAGGACGGGAAGTGTACTGCTCAGAGACGCAGGGTTTAACAACAAAAGTAAGAAGCTATGGCAGATTACAGTAAGGAGCGCCTTGACCAGATTTGGGAAAAGGGGCACGTCGTCAGGGGAAAAGATCCTGACAGGTACCGTAAGGACGACAACGGCAACTTGATGTACAAAGGCTCATATGGGAAGTATTCCGAGATGGGCTGGAATGTGGATCATAAAGTAGCCCAGGCTAATGGAGGTTCTGACAACCTCAGAAACCTTCGTCCTCTGAACTCCAGAGATAACAGCAGTAAGGGAGCAAAACGCTAGGAGTAATTAATGCTTTTTCATATCGCAGTTATCGAGTAAATGCCCGTGGTCAGTAATGACTGCGGGTTTTTGTTGGCAGTTGCTGGCGACATCTTATTCAATAGCTATATCAGCCCATTGAGTTTCGTCATCGAAGAAGCCTTTATTTCATCCACGATATCGATGTAAGGTTTCATGGACGAGTAGTCACTATGCCCAGTCCATTTCATCACGACATTCGGGGGAATGCCCAGGGACAGGGTGGTGACGATGAAAGTGCGACGTCCGGTGTGGGTGCCGACTAATTCCCATTTGGGGTGGATTTCGTCAGTGCGGACGTTGCCCTTGTATGTCGTAATGCGGATTTCCTCATTGATGCCGGCGAGTCGGCACAGTTCCTTGACGTCCCGGTTCATCGCCTGATTGGTATAGTTCGGCAGGGCCTTGTTGTCCTTGAATGGTGCATCCTTGTATTTCGGGACACCTGCAAATTTCCGTGTCTGATATGATATAGATTGTTGACTATTGAGGTGGATTCCGAGGAAGGAGTTACCTTTGTAGTCATGGACAAGGATACAACACAAGCCAAGCTTTACGAGCATTA
>Ga0208297_1000736_pt1 | contig 50837 bp, 8 predicted proteins | sample LMS_cellobiose_e_FD_187367 | JGI IMG/M metagenome (GOLD analysis project Ga0208297, IMG submission 187367) | Rumen-fistulated moose microbial communities from Alaska, USA - LMS_cellobiose_enrichment (SPAdes) (version 2) | ecosystem: Host-associated > Mammals > Digestive system > Stomach > Rumen... | reverse complement strand
ACGTTGTGTGTGCCGTAGTTGATGGTCAGCTTCAAAGTATCAACGCTTGGGCAGCCGTCGTTGTTAGTATATTCGTGGGTATAGGTTCCCGAAGTGGTGTAGGTCTGGCCGTCACCATTCGTCCAGGTGAAGCTTTCGCAGGCGGTCTCGGTCACCACGTTGTGGGTTCCGTAGTTGATGGTCAGCTTCAAAGTGTCAACGCTGGCGCAGCCTGTGGCGTTGGTGTACTCGTGGGTGTAGGTACCCGAGGTGGTGTAGGTCTGGCCGTCACCGTTTGTCCAGGTGAAGCTTTCGCAGGCGGTCTCGGTCACCACGTTGTGGGTTCCGTAGTTGATGGTCAGCTTCAAAGTGTCAACGCTGGCGCAGCCTGTGGCGTTTGTGTACTCGTGGGTGTAGGTACCCGAGGTGGTGTAGGTCTGGCCGTCACCATTCGTCCAGGTGAAGCTTTCGCAGGCGGTCTCGGTCACCACGTTGTGTGTGCCGTAGTTGATGGTCAGCTTCAAAGTATCAACGCTGGCGCAGCCTGTGGCGTTGGTGTACTCGTGGGTATAGGTTCCCGAGGTGGTGTAGGTCTGGCCGTCACCGTTTGTCCAGGTGAAGCTTTCGCAGGCAGTCTCGGTCTCCACGTTGTGAGTTCCGTAGTTGATGGTCAGCTTCAAGGTGTCAACGCTGGCACACCCGTCGGCGTTGGTGTAGTCGTGGGTATAGGTACCCGAGGTGGTGTAGGTCTGGCCGTTGCCGTTTGTCCAGGTGAAGCTTTCGCAGGCAGTCTCGGTCTCCACGTTGTGAGTTCCGTAGTTGATGGTCAGCTTCAAGGTGTCAACGCTGGCACACCCGTCGGCGTTGGTGTAGTCGTGGGTATAGGTACCCGAGGTGGTGTAGGTCTGGCCGTTGCCGTTTGTCCAGGTGAAGCTTTCGCAGGCAGTCTCGGTCTCCACGTTGTGAGTTCCGTAGTTGATGGTCAGCTTCAAGGTGTCAACGCTGGCACACCCGTCGGCGTTGGTGTAGTCGTGGGTATAGGTACCCGAGGTGGTGTAGGTCTGGCCGTTGCCGTTTGTCCAGGTGAAGCTTTCGCAGGCGGTCTCGGTCACCACGTTGTGGGTTCCGTAGTTGATGGTCAGCTTCAAAGTGTCAACGCTGGCGCAGCCTGTGGCGTTGGTGTATTCGTGGGTGTAGGTACCCGAGGTGGTGTAGGTCTGTCCGTTACCGTTTGTCCAGGTGAAGCTTTCACAGGCGGTCTCGGTCACCACGTTGTGTGTGCCGTAGTTGATGGTCAGCTTCAAAGTATCAACGCTTGGGCAGCCGTCGTTGTTAGTATATTCGTGGGTATAGGTTCCCGAAGTGGTGTAGGTCTGGCCGTCACCATTCGTCCAGGTGAAGCTTTCGCAGGCGGTCTCGGTCACCACGTTGTGGGTTCCGTAGTTGATGGTCAGCTTCAAAGTGTCAACGCTGGCGCAGCCTGTGGCGTTGGTGTACTCGTGGGTGTAGGTACCCGAGGTGGTGTAGGTCTGGCCGTCACCGTTTGTCCAGGTGAAGCTTTCGCAGGCGGTCTCGGTCACCACGTTGTGGGTTCCGTAGTTGATGGTCAGCTTCAAAGTGTCAACGCTTGGGCAGCCGTCGTTGTTAGTATATTCGTGGGTATAGGTTCCCGAAGTGGTGTAGGTCTGGCCGTCACCATTCGTCCAGGTGAAGCTTTCGCAGGCGGTCTCGGTCACCACGTTGTGGGTTCCGTAGTTGATGGTCAGCTTCAAAGTGTCAACGCTGGCGCAGCCTGTGGCGTTGGTGTACTCGTGGGTGTAGGTACCCGAGGTGGTGTAGGTCTGGCCGTCACCGTTTGTCCAGGTGAAGCTTTCGCAGGCGGTCTCGGTCACCACGTTGTGGGTTCCGTAGTTGATGGTCAGCTTCAAAGTGTCAACGCTGGCGCAGCCTGTGGCGTTTGTGTACTCGTGGGTGTAGGTACCCGAGGTGGTGTAGGTCTGGCCGTCACCATTCGTCCAGGTGAAGCTTTCGCAGGCGGTCTCGGTCACCACGTTGTGTGTGCCGTAGTTGATGGTCAGCTTCAAAGTATCAACGCTGGCGCAGCCTGTGGCGTTGGTGTACTCGTGGGTATAGGTTCCCGAGGTGGTGTAGGTCTGGCCGTCACCGTTTGTCCAGGTGAAGCTTTCGCAGGCAGTCTCGGTCTCCACGTTGTGTGTGCCGTAGTTGATGGTCAGCTTCAAAGTATCAACGCTTGGGCAGCCGTCGTTGTTAGTATATTCGTGGGTGTAGGTTCCCGAGGTGGTGTAGGTCTGGCCGTCACCATTTGTCCAAGTGAAGCTTTCACATGCGGTCTCAGTCACGGCGTTGTGCGTGCCGTGGTAGATGGTGAGGTGCAAGGTGTCAACGCTGGCGCAACCGTCGTTGTTGGTGTACTCATGGGTGTAGGTTCCCGAGGTGGTGTAGGTCTGGCCGTCACCGTTTGTCCAAGTGAAGCTTTCGCAGGCGGTCTCAGTCACGGCGTTGTGCGTGCCGTGGTAGATGGTGAGGTGCAAGGTGTCAACGCTGGCGCAACCGTCGTTGTTGGTGTAGTCATGGGTGTAGGTTCCCGAGGTGGTGTAGGTCTGGCCGTCACCGTTTGTCCAGGTGAAGCTTTCGCAAGCGGTCTCGGTCTCCACATTGTGCGTTCCATAGTTGATGGTCAGCTTCAAAGTATCAACGCTTGGGCAGCCGTCGTTGTTAGTGTATTCGTGGGTATAGGTTCCCGAGGTGGTGTAGGTCTGGCCGTTACCGTTTGTCCAGGTGAAGCTTTCGCAAGCGGTCTCAGTCACTACGTTGTGGGTGCCGTGGTTGATGGTGAGGTGCATGGTAACCGTAGAGTCCGCACCGTGGATGTCTTGATATTGACGCGGGTAGTCGCCGGATGCCGTGTAAACGATGCCGTCCCACTCGTATGATTCGCAGGCGGTGACTGCAAATTCATTCGAAGAGGAGTGGAACACCGTCAGATGCAGCGTGTCAACCTGCGTACATCCGTTGCCGTCGGCGTGACTATATAAGTAGTTGCCGCTCGTGGTATAAGTCTGGCCGTCGCCGTTCGCCCAGGTGTAAGTGTCGTAAGCAGTTTCGGTGTATGCCTGATGTTTTGGTTGGTTGATGGTCAGATGCAAGGTGTCAACGCTGGCACACCCGTCGGCGTTGGTGTAGTCGTGGGTATAGGTACCCGAGGTGGTGTAGGTCTGGCCGTTGCCGTTCATCCAGGTGAAGCTTTCACAAGCGGTCTCAGTCACGGCGTTGTGCGTTCCATAGTTGATGGTCAGTTTCAAAGTATCAACGCTTGGGCAGCCGTCGTTGTTAGTGTATTCGTGGGTATAGGTTCCCGAGGTGGTGTAGGTCTGGCCGTTACCGTTTGTCCAGGTGAAGCTTTCGCAAGCGGTCTCAGTCACTACGTTGTGGGTGCCGTGGTTGATGGTGAGGTGCATGGTAACCGTAGAGTCCGCACCGTGGATGTCTTGATATTGACGCGGGTAGTCGCCGGATGCCGTGTAAACGATGCCGTCCCACTCGTATGATTCGCAGGCGGTGACTGCAAATTCATTCGAAGAGGAGTGGAACACCGTCAGATGCAGCGTGTCAACCTGCGTACATCCGTTGCCGTCGGCGTGACTATATAAGTAGTTGCCGCTCGTGGTGTAAGTCTGGCCGTCGCCGTTCGCCCATGTGTAGGTGTTGTATGCGGTTTCGGTGTATGCCTGATGTACTGGACTGTTGACTGTCAGTGCCATAGTCACCATAGAGTCGCAGCCGTTGGCGGCCTGTAAGGTCAAACTCTGAGTGCCGGCGGCATTGAATACCAAATTGTTCCAGGTGTAGGGCAGTTCGCTTTCGCAGATGGTGTCGTTAATAGTGATGTTATAACTTCTCTTTTCATTTACGGTGAAGTTTCCATGTGCTACTTCATCGCCAATGGTGTTATATACGATTACGGAATAGTCGCCAGTGGAAACGGTGATGGATTGGCTCGTCTCGCCAGTGTTCCAAAGGTAATCGTTTCCCAAGTTGGTGTTGACATTCAGAACGGTAGTCTGGTTCGGGCAGATGCTGTCGGCGCCATCAATATAGAAGTAGGGCGGGATGATAGGAGCTTCTGTGGTGAAGCTTGCTACGTCGCTCCAGTCGCTGGTTCCGTCAACACCGCAGTTAGCGCGAACCTTGACCGTGTATGGAGTCTCTGGTGTCAGTCCGTTCAAAGTGTATGGATTAGAGATAACATTGGTAGTGTTGGACTCATCACCATTGACGCACAACTGCCATTCAGTGGCATTGCCGTTCTCTGTCCATGCCAATGTGGCCGCCTCGTCGGAGATGTTGCTCACAAGCAAATCCGTGGGTGCGGGACAAGTCACGATGGGTGCGGATCCGTTAGCCATGAACAGACCAGAGATGTTCGCACCGGTGCCGCCAGCAATGTAGCCAATAAGTTGCTTTTCGGCTGTGGCAGGGTTCACTAGGTAAATTCCGTTGTCATTGGAAGGATTCATTTGTCCCATGAGCATTTCACCGGTAATCATGTCAAAGGCGATATAGGGCATGGTAGAGGAAAATCCGAGGTTTCCAACGGGCGTGGTGGTGGCATTGGTCAGGTTCAATTGGCAGAGATTCCCTGTCATTAAATCTGTACAATAAGCGTTACCATTGTTGTCGATAGCAATAGACCATACGTAACTGTTGAATGTGCCGATTTCTGTTACATCATTGAGATTTGACGGGTCGAAACTTTTCAACTTCACAGTTTGGTTGGGGGTATAAAGAATATAGTAGATACGTCCGTCAACAGGATTGTAAGACATAGAGGCAATGTTATTGTTGCCATCAAAATTGGATGCCACTGTATCGCAAGTTCCCATTGTTTTATTGAAATTGTAAAGTGGAGCTTTATAGAGGTTAGTGTTGTTCTCGTCAAAGAACCATACTTCGCCATTGACGAATGTAGCTGCTAACGCATACGGGTTTTGGTCTGAGGCTGCTGTTGCGGTAGCCGGATCTTGCGCAGAGAAGCAGATGAGCTTATTTCGCAAATTGTCGTTGTTGGGACATCTTTGGGCGTAAGCGTACCAGTTGCTAGTGGAGCGGACTTTCGCAAAGGAGGTGGAAGAACTCCAGAAACTGTAGTCGCTGCCGCAGTTGGCGCGAACTTTTACGTTGTGGAAAATGGTCGTGTCAAGTCCGGATAGTGTGTAGGGATTTTCGGTGACACTGATAGGATTGGCTTCATCACCGTCAATGCAAAGCTGCCATGCTGTGGCGCTGCCGTTCTCTGTCCAGCTTACAAGGGCATTTCCTCCATTGAAATTGGAAACGGTAATGTTGTCGGGAGTGGGGCAGGGGCTGCTGGCGCAGTTTACCGTGTAGGTGATAGGAGAGAGGAAAGCGCCCACGCCACTGAAAATCGGAATTCCATTGGCATCATACACGTTGTAAGAAGTTTCATTTTCATCGACATCAATTACCCATTCGAAGCGGATCTCCCGGCCGTCGCACACGAAGAGAGAGCCAGTGGCACTGCTCCCGTAGTCGATAGTCCAGCTGTCCAAAACAATGCCGCTGGTGACATCCACCACCTTGATGGCATTGCCTGCCCAACCATCACCGTATGTGTCTCCCAGTTCGTAGGTGATTTTACACTGATTTTCGAACAAACAGGGGTTGGTGGTGAAGCTGATGGTGTTCCAGTAGCTTTCACCGATGGCGCCACAGTCAGCTTTCACCCGTACGTAGTATTCGGTCTCAGGTGTGAGGCCAGTGAGGAGACAGCTGTCCGTAGTTACGGTTGTGGCGATGGCACCGGAAAAGACAGAGTCCGTACTGTATTCCACAATCCAGCTGTTGGCATTGCTGTTGTTGTCCCAGATGACCTTCGCTTGGTTCATCCCATTTTCAGAAACTGTCAGATTGGAAGGTCTCGTACAGTTGGTGCCAAAGTCCAGGCGAATACAGTTCTTTTCATTTAAATAATCGTCCATGTATGTGTGTGGGTACCTTGGGTTGTAATCGGTATTGTTCCGGTAATCGTATAAGGTTTGCATCTCCGTAGTACTGAAGGTGTGGCAGCTCATACCCGGTGTGCTGCTACCTGTTTTGTCATTCATAACAAGCAAGAGATTGTCAGTGCCGTTATAGGCGAATGGGGCATTGAGCACAATCTCGGTCCATGTGCCTGCTGTCAGCTCAATGGAGCCGCTGAATACAATTTTGTCAGAGGTCACGGGCACCCAGTCGAGGTTGTGGTCGAATGCTGATTTGCTTGTGTGTACGAGGTACATGTCATAGTTACGGGTTTGGGTTATGCCTTCATTATAGAAGGATATGCCGGAAATGGTACCGGTCCGGTTGATTTCCGAAGCTGTATATATCTGTTGGGTGATGCTATAGTTGGATTCGGAGTAGCTCGGCAGGTATTCGCTACCCGAAGTACAAGATCCGATTTCAACTATATTGGGGCTCACAGGACAGTTCGCTGTATAAGAAACAGGAGCACTCATAGTGTCGCTGCCGCTGAAAAGCGTGTCACCTAAGGCGGAGAAAATTGTGTAAGATGTCTCGTCTGCATAGTAGCCCTTCACCCACTCGAAACGGATTGCGCGGCCGTCGCACACGGGCAGAGTACCCAAGAGGGTGTCCCCATCGTTTGTGGTCATAGTCAATGTGCCGATGACGATGTCGGTAGCGACATCCACCACGTTGATGGCACAGCCGTTCCAGCCGTCTCCGTAGGTGTCTCCCAACTTGTAGGTGATGGCACATTGGTCGGCGGTAGGACAGATCTCGGTATGGAAGCTGCCTTTGGTCCAGTTACTTTCGCTGTTGGAGCTGCAGACCACTTTTACCCGTACATAGTATAAGGTCTCGGAATTCAGACCGGAGAGCTGGCAGCTGTTTGTGCTGACATTTACAGAAGTGGCGCTGCTGAAGTCAGGAGCGGTGGCGTATTCCACAACCCAATTGCTGGCATTGCTGTCGGCATCCCAGTGGAGCGTTGCACCGTGCATTCCGATGGAGGAGATGGTGAGGTTTTCAGGTGCGTAACAAATGTTTGCCGTGCTGCCGACCATAAACATCGCGTGGAACATCGCCGTGGTGTCATCGCCAATAAAGCCGATTTCCATTGTTTGCGCTGTGGCGGTATCCACCCAATAAAGCATTTCGCCGGTATTGGCGTATTTGGTGCAGAAAAGCTCGTTAGTGGCTTGGTCGAAAGCGATGTTTAAGATTTCAGGTGTGTTCCCCACAAGGGTGGTGGTGGCGTCAGTCAGACTGATACGGTATAGATCTTCTGTGTAGGAGTCAAAGCAGAAGGCCTCGCCTGAACCGTTGATGGTGATTTTTTCGAAATCCTGGGTGTAGTTGCCGATTTCCGTGACCACCTCCGGATTTGACGGGTCGAAACCGAAGAGTTTGTAATCACTCCTCAAGTAGTATATTTTGCCATCAACAGGATTGTAGGCCATACTGGGTATGTAATCGTTCTCAAAGTTCTCCTTTACGGTTGCAAAATTGCCGATGGTCTTGGTGTCGTTGTGGAGTTGTGCCCGGTAAAGATTGATATAGGAACTGTTATAGTCGTAGAAACAGCCCCACACGTATCCGTTGGCGTATGTGAGTGCGACGGGATAGTCGTAGAGGGTCTCCGATGCGGTGTCCGCCGTGTTAAGATTCTGGATGGAGAAACTGATGAATTTTTGCTCCCATTCTGGCTTGTCCATACTTGATTGGACGTAGGCATACCAGTTGGCGTTGGATTGGATGTCAAAAATAGAGAATGTGACGGTGTCCCACACACTCTCGGAAACGCCGGGGTCGCAGACAGCCTTCACTCGCGCCTCGTAATTTGCATTGCCCAACCCACTGAGGGTGATGGTGTTGCCCGAGGTGCTGGTCTGTTGCCATAGCGTGTCGGTAGTTTTCTTGTACTCGACGTTGAAATTTGGGGCACTGCTAGTCCAGGTCAGGGTAACTTCATTATGGTTGGTGGAGGCGGTGAGATTCTTGGGCTTCGGACAAACTGTGCCGAAGTTCAATTGGATGCAGTTTTTAAAGTTCCATAGACTGCCGCCGTGTCCGTTTGGTGAAGATGGGTCATAGTTGATCCAGCCCTTAAGAGAGAGAGCTTGGGTTTCCGTGGTGGGGGAAGTAAAACAGTCCATACCGCTTGACTCGGAATTGGTGTTGTCGTCCACAACGAGCAGGAGGTTGTCCGTGCCGTTGTGTTGGAAAGGAACATCGAATTCGATGGATGTCCATTCTCCAGCCTTCATCTCCACATTGCCGCTGAACACCCAGTCGGAGGTGGTAACCGAAACCCAGTCATCCCAGTTGAGGAATGAAGACTTTGTGGTATGGGCGAGATAGATGTCGAAGGTGCGGGTTTTGGTATCGCCGTTATTGAAGAAGGAGATGCCGGAGATAGTGCCGCCCGGCCGGCCGATTTCCGCTGCCGTGTAGATTTGCTCCGACAGGGAGTATTGGGAATCGGAACTGCTTGGAAGAAGACCGTGACTACTACCTGTGCAGAAACCGATTTCCACAAGGTCTGGGGCAGTGTTGACGATCACCTCATTGCACCACTGACTGGTGTTATTGGTGCCGCAGATCGAACGGACCTTGACCCGATAGTCTGTTCCGGGAGTGAGCCCGTCCAGTGTATAGGAGTTCGTGGTGACAGTGATCGGATTGGTCTCGTCGCCGTTGACGCAGACCTGCCATTCGGTGGCGCTACCGCTTTCGGTCCAACTTAGCGTGGCAGAAGTCTGGCTGATAATGGAGACGGTAGGGTTGGTGGGCGGTGGACACGTTGAGGTAAAGCCTAACCAAATTTGGTTCTTGCTGTTTCTTAGTTCACCTGTGAGGTTCACTGAATTTCCGGGATGAGTAGGGTCATAGTTCACGTCGTTACTGTGAATTTCAAGGCCGTGTGGGAGCGAGGAGGCGTAGAAACATTCGATATTTAACATCTCACCTGAAGCAATTCCGGTATTGTCGTCCACCACAAGCACTAGGTTGTCGGTACCGTTGTACTGGAACGGAACTTGAAGGTCTATCGTGATCTCCGACCCCGGGAAAGCGAAGATCCCGCTGTACACACGATCGGCGGTGGTGACAGGCACCCAATCAGTGAAATTTACAAAGGAGGTCTTGTTGGTGTGCACCATATATATATCGACATTGCGGGTCGCAGCGTACCATAGGCCTTTGAACGTGATACTGTAGATAGTACCAGCCCGGCCAATTTCCGCTGCTGTGTATAGTTGCTGTGTCATGGAATAGCTTGCCGTGGTGTATGTCGGCAATACACCAGTAAAATTATTATGATTGCCGTTGCCGATATACACGGTGTCTTGCGCCTTTATCGCCGATGGCATAACCATTAGCACGGCCATTACAAATAAAAGTAAATTTTTTTTCATATCTTGTTTTTTTTATTGATTTTCGTAATTGGAATATCTTTGATTTTGTTTGTTTTTGAATGATAATACCCTAATATTTATTATATTTGCAAATCTACAGATTATTCTGAAAGAAACAAATTTTTTTGTTCTTTTTTTTATTGAGATTTTTAGGTGATTATTGCACCATATTTGCTATCGATTTTGGGCAGCAACAAAGGCGCTGGCAATATCGGAGACGTGCTGGGCTCATTGCTGGGTGGTGCTTCCAATTCGGGTTCAAGCACGGGCAGTGTGCTCGGAGGACTTTTCGGCAAACTCTTGAAGAAAAAATAATCCTTTCCATACGACAGCAAGCTGCCGCGGGCGTTCGTCGAAGGTATGCAAGGGCGAGATTGGAGATCTCTTCGTTGCCGCGGGCGTCCTTGCAATAAAAAGCATTGCTGCGCAAGATTTTTTTCTGGTTACCACTCGCTTGTCCGCAAGCGGCCAGCGGTGGCTATGCTGGGCGAGATTGGAGATCTCTTCGCTGCCGCGGGCGTCCTTGCAATAAAAAGCATTGCTGCGCAAGATTTTTTTTCTGGTTGCCACTCGCTTGTCCGCAAGCGGCCAGCGGTGGCTATGCTGGGCGAGATTGGAGATCTCTTCGCTGCCGCGGGCGTCCTTGCAATAAAAAGCATTGCTGCGCAATGTCATTTTGTTTCCAGACCTTTTTTACGTATGCAAGCACCCGACAAAGGTCTGGAAACAAAAAAGCAAGGCTTTCACCTTGCTTTTTATTGCGGAAAGGGCGAGATTCGAACTCGCGGTAGGGTTACCCCTACGACAGTTTAGCAAACTGTTGGTTTCAGCCACTCACCCACCTTTCCGTTTGGTTCATTTCTGAAATCGGCTGCAAAGATACAACTTTTTTTGATTCCGACAAGCAGGTGAGGACTATCTTTTTTGCTTTTTTATTTGTTATTGTAAATCAGTGTTTTATGTTGCTTGTTAACTTTTTTTAATAGAACGGGAACGCCAAAATTGTACAATTCGGCTTATTTTGTCGTACTTTTGCAACTTAAACTTGAAAATTATGGAATTTACTGTTGCTCAAATTGCCGAAGTCATCTCCGCTACCATCGAGGGTGACGCTCAGGCAAAAATTAAAACCGTTTGCAAGATTGAAGCCGGTTTTGAAGGAGGACTGACTTTCCTGGCCAATCCTAAATACACTCATTATATTTATGAAACGAAGGCTACCGCCGCTATCGTCAACAACGATTTTGTGCCCGAGAAGCCAGTCCCATGCACCCTGCTGCGAGTGGAGAACTCTTATTTCGCCTTTGCCAAATTGCTGGATTTCTATAACCAGATGAAGAAAAACAGCAAGGTGGGTGTCTCCAGAATGGCTTGCGTCGCCGAATCTGCCAAAATCGGACAGAACGTCTATATCGGCGAATTCGCCAGCATCGGCGAGAATGTGGTGGTTGGCGACAATACCAAAATTTTCCCGCATGTGTGCCTTGGCGACAACGTGAAAGTTGGCCATGACACGGTGTTGAACGCTGGCGTGAAAATCTATGCAGAGTGTGTGGTGGGCAACGACTGCATCATCCATGCGGGCACAGTCATCGGTGCCGATGGTTTCGGTTTCGCTGCCCAAAATGGTGAGTTTACCAAGGTCCCGCAGATCGGTAATGTGGTCATTGAGGATAATGTCGAAATAGGTGCCAATACTTGTATCGACCGTGCCACCATGGGCTCGACCATTATCCATAAAAATGCCAAAATCGACAATTTGGTGCAGATTGCCCACAATGTGGAAGTGGGAGAGGGTAGTGCCTTTGCCGCCCAGTCGGGTGTCTCCGGTTCTACCCATATCGGTAAGCATTGCATTTTTGCAGGTCAAGTGGGCGTCGCCGGACATATTACTATCGGTGACCAGACCATTGTGGCAGCCCAGTCAGGTGTCACCAACTCGCTGAAAGGCGGACAAGCCTATCTCGGCAGCCCTGCTATCCCCATCACCCAGGAACGCCGCCTCATCATCTACCGTAAGAAACTTCCTGAACTCTTCCAAAAAATCGACAAACTGGATAATTAGCAAATTAGCAAATTAGTTAATGTGCTAATTAATAAGTTGAAAACTGAAAACTAATCACTGACCACTATAACCTGACTCCTAAAATAACCCCTCATGAACACCCACACCATCTCCACCTCCGTCAGCTTGTCAGGCAAAGGCCTGCACACAGGAAAACAAGTAAATGTAACGTTTAACCCCGCACCCGAACATACGGGTGTCGTATTCCGTCGTGTCGATTTGCCAGGACAGCCGATAGTTCACGCCATCGCTACCAATGTGTTTGACACTTCCCGTGGCACTTCCCTCAAGGAGAACAATGCCGAGGTGCGCACAGTGGAACATCTGATGGCCGCCCTTGCCGGACTGCAGATAGACAATGTCATTGTAGATATCGATGCCGAGGAAACGCCTATCCTGGACGGTAGTTCCCGCTTCTATGTGGAGGCTTTGCAAAAAGCAGGTGTCGTGGAACAAAAGCAGGAAAGAGAATATTTTGTGGTGACAGAATCCATGACTTTTTCTATTCCTGAAAAGCAGATAGAATTGCGTGCGGAACCCTTCGATGGCTTTGAACTGAAAGTGGATGTGGATTACGGTACAGCGGTTTTGGCTACACAGACAGCGGAGTTGAATGATATAAATAACTTTTATCCAGATATATATAATTGTAGAACCTTCGTTTTTCTGCATGAGTTGCAATTCCTGATCGCCAACAATTTGGTGAAGGGCGGTGATGTGGATAATGCCATTGTTTTTGTGGCGCAAATGCCGGAGCAGAAGGTCTTGGACCAACTGAGTGCCTTCTTTAATCGTAAAAATCTGAAAGTCACAGAAAATGGTGTGCTGGACAACGTGGAGTTGCATCATCCCAACGAGCCGGCGCGGCACAAACTCCTGGATTTGGTCGGTGACCTCTATCTATTGGGCAAGCCTTTGAAAGGCCGCGTATATGCCAGTCATCCGGGACATTTCGCCAATACTGAATTTGCCAAGAAACTCTTATCCAAATAATTGATAAAACATCCAGCATGGTCACAAGAATAGCGCTTACCGGAGGCCCTTGCGCGGGCAAGTCAACCGTTCTGAAACGTATCAGACAGAAATACGAGGATAAAGGCTATGCTGTGTATCTGCTTCCCGAGTCGGCCACGCTTTTTATTGAGGCTGGCGCGGATTTCCTGACCAAGGATGCCAATTTGTCGTACATTACCGAAGAGTCTAAGTTGGAATTCCAGTTGCAGATGGAAAAAAGCATGACACGTATTGCGGAGGCCTGTGGAAAACCGGCTCTGCTTATCTGCGATCGTGGCACCATGGATACGGCGGCATACATGCCTGCGGATGTGTGGCAGCATATCAAAGAAGATATTGGCCAGGATGAACGCCAATTACGCGATGAGCATTATGATGCGGTGCTGCATATCTGTACCGCCGCCAAGGGTGCCGAGGATTTCTACACCCTTTACAACAACAAGTGCCGCTCCGAGTCTGTCGAAGTGGCACGTGATGTGGATGATCGCATCTTGGCCGTATGGAAAGGTCACCCTTCTCTGCATATTATCCAGGCTGAAATCTGTTTTGAGGACAAAATCCAGCATGTGCTAAGGGTTTTGGACGAGATTCTTTAGAGAAGCAAATTTCAAGACTATTCCATTGTACATAGAAAAAAGGGCAAGTCCCAAGACCTGCCCCTTCCATTTGGATAATCGAAACCAAGTAACTTTCAGTTTTCAGTTTTTTAGTATTCCATCATTGGCTCCAGCTCCTTGGCCTGGTCAATCATTTTTTGCAGTTCCGCAACAGCGGGAACACGGCCAACAAGATGTTTGGCCTCATTGATCTCGTTCATTTTGGCACACAAGTTTTCGGCTGAGCGGTGGCGGAACTCTTTCACGGTGTCAACACCGGCAGCTTCCAACAATTCGGAAAACTGAGGACCAACACCGTTGACACGCATCAGGTCGGCATGATTGCACCAAGTGAGAATGAGTTTGGAAGAAATACCGGTTTTTTCAGCCAATTCGGCGCGACCAGCGGGTTTCTTGCCTTTTTCCAATAATTCTTCAACAGTGTTGATACCAATAGCGGTTAATTTGGCTGCATAAACATCGCCAATACCTTCTACATCGATAATTTTGTAACTCATAGGAATTTTATTTTAAAGGGTTTTTGAAAAGGCAAAAATACAAATTAATTAGCAAATTAGCAAACAAATAAAACTGAAAACTGAAAGTTGAAAACTGAAAACTGAAAGGGTGATAACTCCCTAATCTCTGAATTTTGAACTTTTAATTTTGAATTTTTAATTTTGAATTTTGAATTTTGAATCTGATACCTATTAACTATTAATTATTAATTGTAAATTATTAATTATGAATTACTTCCCGCTGTTCCTCTCCCAAAACACCCCATCAGCATAGCCTTGAATGCTAGTGTCTTGTTCGGCTTTCAGCAAGCGTTTGGCGGTCCAAAGACAGTATTCTCTGTTGATTTCCACCACACAGAAATGGCGTTTCAGCTTTTTGGCCACCACTGCTGTGGTGCCGCTGCCCGAAAATGGGTCGAAAATTCTGTCTCCTTCTTTGCTTGAGGCGAGTATCAGCTTGGCATATAGCTTTTCAGGTTTCTGGGTAGGGTGGTCGGTGTTTTCGGGCATCGACCAGAAAGGCACACTGATATCGTCCCAAAAGTTTGAGGGACAGGTGTTTCTGTAATTTCCGCTGTCGGTTTCCTCCCAGTCTTTGGGTAACCCTTTGTCGCGATAAGGGGCGAGCACTTTGCGCCTCATCATTACGGCCTCAATATTAAAGTAATAATGCTTTGGGTCTTTGACCGCAAACCAGATGTCCTCCATGCTGTTTTTCCAGTTGGCTTTGGCCCCGCGTCCTTTCTCCCTTTGCCAGGTGATGCGATTGATGATGCTAAGCCGTTCCTCTATCACTCTTTGCATGGAAGAGGAACATTTCCAGTCGCCGCAAAGATACAAGGAACCGTCTTTTTTCAGTTTGTCACATACTTTGTAAAACCAGCTTCGCAGATAATCCTCGTATGCGTCGGCATCCATCGACGAGAATTTTTTTCCATGAAAATTCTTATCAAGATTATAAGGCGGGTCAATAATGATTAAATCAAAGTATTCATCAGGAATATAATCTATGCAGTTGAACAAATCATCGTTGAGGATAAGGTCGTCAAAAGACCCTTTCTGAATGGTATTAGCCCTGACGATAAATCTCTCTAACAGAGAAATTTCATCATCACCGATGGTCAAAGTCCGGTTTCTTCCAGCACGAGTCTTCAAAATAGTTAATAGTTAATAGTTGATAGTTGATAGTTTTCAGTTTTCAGTTTTCAGTTTTCAGTTTGCAAAGGTACTTTTTTTTTATTTTATTCCAATGAAGTAAAAGACTTTTTTTTTTGTCGCATGAAAAAAAAATGTGTTTTTGTGAGAAAAAAAACTGATTTCTTGCAAGGGAAATTCTGGTGCTCTGAAAATCTGTTTTTAATTTAAAAGTTTTTATAAAGTTGTACTTCTTTTAATATTGCATTATAAGATAATGTGAATAAATAAGAAGCGTTTTTTTTCTTCTTGGGTTTCGATTTTTTGCAAAAAAATATTCTGAAACACCAAGTTGATGTTCGGAAATTATGTATCTTTGACACAGTTGTTTGGGTGGTGATTTGTTTTTTTTATCCGGCACATTTTCACCTCGAACACAAAAAGAGAGAAATATCAGCTGATTAAACAATTAATAAATTTAAAAAAAAGAACATGAAAAGAAAGCTAAATTTGTTTTTATTGACCATATTATTGGTCGGGAACGTATTTTCGCAGGAAAATACGTCCATGATTCGTATTGGGAATTCTACCACAACATCCAATCAAGGTTGTGGTTTCGCAGGTTGGTATGGTTTCACATGGACTGCACACATGTACAGTGCCGTTGAACTCTCTGATCTTGATGCGGGAAGTGAAATTGTGTCTCTGTCTTATTTCTTTGCGGAGAATAATTATGTTGGACAAAGCATTGGTGTAAAAATGTGGTTAAAGGAAATGGAAGCCAATGGAATCAGTTCTTCCATTATCTGGAGGGATCTGAAAAGTGATGCTACCTTGGTGTTCGAAGGAAGTTTCTCTCCTCCTTCCAACGACTGGGGTGTTTTGATTCTTGACGAGCCGTATCAGTACGGAGGCGGCAATCTGGTTGTGATTATGGAGAGTGTGGGATGTACGCCGACAGGGGGATGTTCGAGAAAAACCTATGTGACAGATTTGGGTTACAGCTCTACAAAAGCTTGGTCATTCTATAAGGATTCAAGCTCTCCGGATTCTACGGCAAGTTTATATCAGTTGTCAATGATGTTCAACAGCAACTCCCATAATAGGGCCGACGTTAGGATTTATTTTGACAACAGTGGCATATCTTGCCCTTCGGTAACTGGTCTGGCCGTCAGTGAAATCACAAGCGATGGCGCTATTGTCACATGGACAGGTGCGGATAATTCGAGTGAATATGTGGTTCAGTGCAAGACTACAGCACAAGCATGGGATAATGAGAATGTGCAGATTTATAATGTAACAGACACTTTTGTGGACTTGTCCGGTATGCTGAATCCCATCACCACATATAATGTCAGAGTGTCTAATAAATGTGGAACAGACATGAGTATGTGGAGAAGCGTCACTTTCAACACTTCTTGCTCGAATATTGTAAGTTTGCCCTTCTTTTGGGATTTTGAGACATACGATCTGGCCACACGTCTTCCGAATTGTTGGACAAAAAACACTTCGGCTTCTTCAGAACCATATTGTTACCAGACAACACACAGTCATGGTGGCAATTACTGCCTTAGATTTTATAACACCCGGAGATATGCGATATTACCCCCAGTGGATACCGATATATATCCTATCAGCTCTCTTCAATTAAGGTTCACCTGCTATAAGGGGCTCTCCAACACGGTTGTCGCAGTTGGGGTCATGACAGACCCTACGGATACATCTACTTTCGTATTGGTGGATACCGTTGCGAATTATTGCGATGTTGTTGGAGATTTCAATGAGAATCTGATTGCTTCTTTGGCATCCTATACGGGGAATGGCCAGTACATTGCATTGGCCATGCACGAGAGTTCCGACGGCTTGTTTATTCATTTGGATGACTTGACATTGGAAGAAAGTCCCTCGTGTGATTATCCCGAAAATACAAGAAATGTGGCTGTCAGGGCTATGGATGCGGATATTGCCTGGGAAACCGATGCTCCGTATATCGATCTTTATTACAAAGAGAATGAGGCTGTTGAATGGATTGGGCTGTCGAATGTGTCGCTGAATGAAGAAGGTTTTTATACCTTGACAGACCTTTCTCCCACTACTGATTATCTATGGTATGTAAGTAGAGATTGTGGTGATGGTTCTGTTGCGGCAAGTGCTGTCATGAGCTTTTCAACCCCTTGTGTAGGAATTGACTCGCTTCCTGTATTTTGGGATTTTGAAAATGACAACACTTCGGGAACACCATCCTATCCTTTGCCGGCTTGCTGGTCTCGCAACAGTACGAGCCATCCTTATGTGTCTTCATATACAACTGGTGGTGCATACAGTGGTGAAAAGTGCCTGTACCAATATCATTTTTATGGCAATTGCGCAATATTGCCTCCTCTGAACACGGATGCCCTTTCTTGGGACAATCTTATGATTTCGTTTTATGCCAAAACTTCATCCCCTGCGGGAAATACGCTGAAAATAGGTGTTATGACAGATCCTATGATTGCCGATTCTTTTGTGGAAGTCGGTGTGGCGGATTTGACAAACAATTATGTGCTGCATGAAATTCCGTTAACTTCTTACCAAGGTGACGGAGTGTACATAGTACTGAAGTTCGCGAACAATGACAGTTATGGCACATACGTGGACGATGTGATGCTTTCCGAGATTCCTCCATGTTCCCGTCCGAATTTTCTTACAGCTTCTGTTCGGGATGTTTCCGCTGTGCTCTCATGGTTCTCGACAGGAACAATTTTCAATTTGTACTACAAAGCGGCTTCCGACACTTCTTATACGGGAATCTTAGGTGTTGAATTAGACAATGATGGCAATTTTGTTCTTGCCGACCTCTTGCCTTCAACCACTTATGAGTGGTATGTTGAGGGAGTTTGTGATGGGGATTTTATCATAACGAGTTCTGTACATTCTTTTTCAACCCTTTGTATCACAGCCACTGCTCCCTATATGGAGGATTTCAATTCGGGTCAGACAATGCCGGAATGCTGGAAGCATTATAAGAACTTCACATCTGATGTTTTCGGGGGAGAGCAGTTGAGCGAAACCACGTCTGTCGGGTGGAAATTCACCAACACGCATGTTTTTGGACAGTATCATGCCGCCATCAACGTTTATGGAACAGAAAAGAGACATTGGCTGGTTTCTCGTGATATCGATATCAGTGGATTAGAGGAACCCGTGCTGACTTTTAATCTGGCGCTTACTCAATTTAACAGCACTGCTCCCATAGCGAATCCCAATGGTCAGGCAGATGATAAATTCATGGTTATGATTTCCACTGATTATGGCGCTACCTGGTCTGCCAACAATGCGACCCTTTGGGACAACAGCGGCAACGGGAACTATGTTTACAATGATATTTCCCATACGGGAGACTCAGTTGTTATCCCGCTGACCTCGTATGAAGGGCAAACCATACGTATAGCCTTTTATGCGGAATCAACGGTGAACAATGGGGATAACGATTTGCATATTGACAATGTCTTTGTCGGTGAAGCACAACATGGTGGTTCTGTTGTGACAGAACCCAGTGTCGTCACCGAGGGTGTCTCCAATATTACCCAAACGTCTGCCACGCTGCATGCCCGAATCTCCGATGCCGGCAATCAGCCTATCATAGCTCTCGGTTTTGAATGGAAAGCGAGTGGGGAAGGGCCTTTTGCTGAAGTTACAGTTGGCGGTTCTGACAATTTTTCATGCGAATTGACAGGATTGGTAGCGGCCACATCATACACTTGTCGAGCTTTCGCCCGCACAGAAACCTCCACTTCTTTTGGTGATGAGGTTACTTTCTTGACCCTTGACGAAGAGACGGACACCTGCTCCACACCAATTAATTTGTCTGTGGTTGATATTACGCAATATTCCTCAAAAGTTGTCTGGACGGCAGGTGGCAGCGAGACGGCATGGAATGTGCAACACAGATCACAGTCTGAATCCCAATGGTCTGATACTGTAGTGGTGACTAATAGCCGCACTTTTAACGATCTGATGCCCAATACACATTATGAAGTCCGTGTGAGGGCTATTTGTGACACCGACAATTATAGCGAGTTTGTTGATGTGCAGTTTGCCACCGAGGGGGTAGGAATCGGAAGTGTTGAACTGTCACAAGATATAAGTTTGATACCAAATCCTTGTGATAACTTCATCGAACTGCATATCAAAGACTCTAAGAGCGTGAATGAGGCATATTTATTCAATGCATTCGGCCAGATGATAAGGAAGATTGAATTGAAAGACAATACAACTCGTGTTGATATGGGTGGTTTAGCTCCCGGTATGTATTTTGTGCGTGTAACTGTCGCAGGACATACCTTTACCAAAAAGTTCATACGGAAGTAAAGCGTAAGTCGATTTTCCCTTTTGATTAACATAAAGAAGAGGATGGCTAAGAACAGTCATCCTCTTCTTGCAAAAGACGGGGTGGTTTCCCACCCCGTCTCATTTCTTAATTAATGAATTTGCTAATTTGCTAATTAACTAATTAACTAATTTGCTAATTTCTCAGTGTTCACCCCAGATACATCTGATGCTGTAGCCGTTGCAACGTGAATTGTTGTTGGTGACAATCTTCTCGCAGATGTAGTCAATCATGGCACCGGTTGCAAGGTCATATACGGGATGACAGGTCCAGTAGTATGAGTTACCCATCATGGATTCGAATCTGCCGGTCGAGCAGTTATACATACCGCCAGGCAGTGAGTTGAATCCTGTGGCGTTGGTGTTGACCACACCATTGACTCTGATCCAGTATTCGGTAGATCTAAGATCGGTAGTAGGATAGATGTTCAATTCATCGTATTCCTCATCCGAAGGCAGATACCAGCCGTCAGGACAGATACCCTGGATGTGGTTGCCAGAGTGGTAAGCTCTTTCCACAGAGTCAACGGAGCCGTATCTTGCGGTGTCTGCTGCGGCATACCAGTTGTACAAGTGACCGAAGATGCTGACATTCGTTGCCACATCAGGATATTCGTAGGAGTAGTAATCCATCACATCGTCGATGTCACGTCCATCGCTGTACTTGGTGGACACCAAGTTCTCGGTAGTCCAGCACTTGCATCCACTGCCCAGACGGACAGACGGATAGCTGTTACCCTCGAAGTCAACCGCGTCAGGACAAGTCTGGAAGCTGACCTTGATGATCTGGTCGCAGGTGATGCTGAAACCACAGCTATCGGTGACAGTCCAGGTTATGGTGGTCTCACCCACGTTGAAGACATGGTCTGTCGGAGCATTGTTGCTGATGGTCATTTCGTTAGGATTAAGCACAGTGTTTGTGCTGAAAGTGGGCGTTCCGATGTTTTGCAAGGTGAGCTGGCAACCACCATTTTTGATGATGGTATCGATGTCTGGCGGACAGGAGAATGTAGAGTTGCTATTGTTGATAGCTGGACATACGGTGATGTTTTGTGTTTGTTCTGAATACCTTCCGCACAGATCTGTTACTTTCCATACACGGTGAATGACTCTTCTGTCATTGTCGGTACCAGTGGTATCAACGTCTGTGAAACTGACAATTAATTGTGAAGTGGGCGTGCAATTGTCTGTGATGTTAGCTGGGTCCGGAGCACCTGTCAGTGTAGTGGAAGCGTCTATTTCGTATGCTGCGTTACGGCAGATGGTTATGTCGGCTGGTGCGATGAATTGCGGGTCTTCGTCATCTGTGATGGTGAAGATAATCGTATCTCTTGCTTCACAACCTTTCTGATCTTTCACAAGCACTGCGATCTGGTAAATATGTCCACAGTCGTTACCTGTAATTTTATTTACCGAGGTGATTGTGTCATCAGTATCAGCAACTATGGCACCATCGCTGATGGTATTGTACCAAGTGTAGTGGTTGCCTCCATTACCTCCTGTCGTTGTAACCTCCAATGTGTATGACGACAGGTTGGAACAAAGGGTGGTAGGAGTAGTGATGCTTGCGGTCAAGGTGTTACGCTCTTCGATGGTAAAGGTCGCGGTGGCTGTATATGCCAAGGCATCGGTGACAAGCACATTGTATGTGTCACCCCTCAATCCTGTCAGATTGATACTTCCGTCAGTGGTGCCGGAATAGTTTTCGTGAGAGTTGATACCTTCAATTTCATAGCTGTAGAAAGGACTGGTTACACGTTTGCCACCAGCAATGGTCAGGCTGACTTCTCCATCGTGGTATTCCTTACAGGTGACACTATCGGTGGTGATTTTTGTGATGGCCAGAGAGTCATAGATAATCATGCTTCCGTTGGTGACCGTGAATGTCACAGGATTATAGTTTCCGTTGTCATTTACAAAATCTGAAGAGGAAAGGGGCATGGTGTAGGTACCGACGGCACTTGCACTAATAGTGGAGTCTCCCGTAAAGTGGAAGTCTGCAGCCGAATATATACCTAACGTGTCATTGCAAACTACTTCAAAACCATGAACGCTTTGAATTGTACCGTTGTATTCGTATTCGGCCTGGTGACCTGTGATAACCACTGATGCGTTGCTGTTCGGGGTAATGCGCAAATGACCTGCTTCGGGAGTGGCAAAAGTGTAGCAGTCGGTAACATCTTTGGTGTGGCTTCCCGGAGGTGTCAGAGACAGAAGGCGGAGCATGGATCCGTTGTGACTCTCGTCGCGATATACCTTATATTCCACAATGCGGTTCAGAGAGTCACCGGCATTAGTTATACTGCCTTCCACAAGTGCAATCAGGGTATCGCCTTGGGCAAGGACACCATCAGTGTAGCTGTATGTATTGGAAGTCAATGTAGTGCCGTCGTATGTTTTCTCCGCACTGCCACCCGTGATGGTGATGGCATTAGGATTAGGTTTGATGACCAAACTGTCGTCTTCCACCACAAAGTTTACGTTGGTGAAGTTAGGATTGATATTTTCGAAATCAGAAGCTTCCATACCCATTTGATAACTACCAACGTAACGGCCTCTGACAATAGTGTCTTCTGTTGAACCATTATAGTTGAAGTAGCTGTTCTGATAGATGGTGTTGTCTATGGATACCACATTATAGCCTGTCACTCGTTGTTCATAGCCATCGTAGGAGCTTTCGGCACCTTTCTTTTTCAGTTTGACGGTCACCAGGTCGGTGATAGGACTTATCATCTGCCAGCCGTCCTCGATGGTGATGGTTGCGATGAAGTTGTTGTTGGTATTGCTGAACTGGCTTGCCGTCAGGTTCATGCGGGTGACGCCGGAGTCTATTCTGGCTGCGTATGCCGTACCCGACATGGTCACATCAGAAATGCTGTATAGGCTGTTGCTACAACTGATATCAAAGCCATCAACATGGTGTTCAGTAGCGTCATACGTTGTGGTGTCCCTGCGACCTGTAACAGTCACATCCACAGGACATGGTATCATCACCAATGTGTCTTCAAAGGTGGTGATATGGGTGTAGTAGATATCATGTTGCAGGGTATAGCTGAAACTGTTGGTTACCTTGCCCACATTGGTGATGCTGGCAGTACTTGCGGGGGTGATTGTCAAGGTGTCGCCTGCGGGTAGTCTGAATTTAAGTCCATCGGAACCATTGATGGCAGGAATGTCGGTTCCATCATGAGTAACGGCATAGACATGGTGTGTGTGCGAATGGCCATCATATACGAAAGTGTCGGTTTCGGAAGTGATATGGATTGTTAGGCTGTTGTTGAGGATAGTCAGTGCACCCGTGTCTGCACGGAACACGTAGTTGTTCATATAGGATGTCAGGGCAGACACATCAGACAGAATCCAGTACTTGCCACCTGCAAGTGAGCCTCCGTCAGGAATAGAAGATATATTGGATTCGGTGTTATAGCTGATGCTTCCGAATACAGAACCTTCGCGGGTGTCAGTACCATTGAAGCCCGTTATCACACTCCTGAATCCCGGTTCTGGCACACCATACATGCGGTTAGTATCCTGTGCGGTCACTGTCAAGGTGTCGGGATTGATAACCAGTTTTCCTTCTTTAACCTCATCAATAAAGAAATTGGAACTGAAATCTTCAGTGCCTTGCATTATCTTTATATCACTGATATTTCCTGTGAATACATTGGGATAGACACCTGCATTGCTGTGTACACCGGTTTGTGTATGTACGGCACTGAAATTAGCGGTGAAAATATGACCGTTGATTTCTTCCTCGAAAGTTTCAAACTGATCTACAAGAGAGTGGGGGGTGGCGTCATAAACTACAGTGTCGCTTGCCGTGCTTAGCGAAATATGACAAGGAACGATGGTCAGTGTGCCGTCTTTGCTGGTAAAGATGTAATTTTGTGCGGTGGCGGTTGAGGCATCCATGATGATAGGGTAAGTGCCTACAACACTGTCAAGTGTAGCTGTGGTAGTGATGGTGGGGTCTGAGGTGATGGCAGTTCTGTCGTCGGCACCTAACAGCCCATCCACACGATAGGTGAACGTCGGTAAAGTGGATTCGCAGAAGTTACGTGTCGCATCTTCCGCTGTCAGCAGCAAGATTGCCGGCTTGATGGTAATGTTGCCTAAAATGGTGTCAATCTTATAGTTTTTGGCCAAAGTGTGCTCGTTGAACACAATCTCGAAGGTGTTAGGATGAACGCCTACATTTTTGGGTGCCGCGAAATTGGTGAATGTGGCCCCTTCCATGATGTCTCCTTCCTGAATAGCGAAACCATAACCGCTCACGTCAACATTGGGAATAGATACCGGATAACCATTGTAAGTGATTGTGATGGAATCTGAAATCAGGGTGAGTGGGCGTGGGGTGATGATGAGTTTGCCAAAGGAGAAACTGATGCTGTCGTTAGTATAGTTCTCGGAGACATCAGCCCCATTATTGGTGATTACATAGTTGAAGGCGTTATCCACAGTATCCACATCCTTGTTAGCCGTGTAATCTGACGAGATATGGATAGTGTCGTTGGTGTATGGGAAGACAAAGGTGTTGTTGTTTAATGGTGACAAACGAACCCCGTTGCGATATACGTCGTAAACCTCATGTACCAGAATCTTGCCATCGTAAACCTTGTCGGCGGATTGCGAGGCGATATGAATTCTGTCTTTGATTTTATTGATTATCAGGGTGTCCTCTTTATAGGGTGTCGCAATGTCATAGCAGTGGGTTACATCTGTTGTATTGTCCTCGGCTATCACATGAAGAGTTCCTGTGAATTTTCCTGGATATCGTCCCACCGAACGGTATGCGCCAGTGCTGTAGTTCAGTCCTTGAATGTGCTGGCCGGAAACTAATCCTGACACATGTATGGTGGTTAATTCATGGGTGTTGCCATCGTACGTCAGCTCCAAGCGGTCTCCTGCTATGGTCATAGGTTGTTTGTTGACTTTCAGAATACCTTCATTGATGGTTATATCATAGTTTGATGGTTTGAAAGATGAGGTAGTGGTGTAGCTGATGGTGTTGGTGCTGCTGCCCGGCTCGGTTTGTGAGCCTATAACGCTGATGCCGCCCACAGTGTCGCAAGGAGCGAAACCATCACCAGATGAAATTAGTTCTGGACGAGTCAGAGCTTGTGCGTTGTAGTTTCGCTCGGCTGACATGGAAGCCAGCTCAACTCTACGCTTGCGTACTGTCAGTGTGCCATCCACCGTTTGGACATTATACACATTGGTGTAGTACCGGTGGTGCACCGTGTCGTATAGCTGATAACTTGCGATATGGTTTACTCGCGTTCCAGCGTCAGTGATGACGCAAGTGTCGGCGATGCTTGCTGTAAGCACAATGCTGTCGGGCAGGTGCGGAGCGGTAACAAACGAATAACTTGGACTGGATAAGGGAGTGCAGTCGTATGTTTTGGAAGCGGAAGAAGCTATGATGATGACGAGAGTGTCGTGAGTTACAGCCAGCGTTCCGTAAATGACCATGACATTGTAGTTGGAGGAAATCCCTGCGGGTGTCCACACAGTGTCGTATGTGTTGCTTACGATGCCGTAATCTGTCAATATCGGGAAACCGGAACAGATGACAGTATCGCCTGATGCTAAACCATCACCGCCGAACTCTACCGTGGGCCTGCTGATGGGCTCGTCAAAGTAGCCTACTTGTGCGTACGTCGGGGATGTTATAGTAAGTTCGCGTTGACGAATGTTCACAATGCCGTCGTAGGTGGCTATGTTGTATCGGCAGGTGATGGTGTCGTTGGGTATGCTGCTGTCGGCATAGCGACGTATCACCTCGCAGGTGGTTATGTTGTTGTATTCTGTGCCTGCATCCTTGCGGCTGACACCGGAAACGGTCACATGCAAGAAATCCTTGTAATAGCCAGTGGAATCGTAAATCTCGTATTCGCCGTTGGCATCCAATACGGGTACAAAGGCTTCCGCATCGTCAATCGATAGGTTAAAAGTATCAACGGTGACGGTGACTCCGTCATATAGCTTATCGAGACTGCTGGCCCGTACCACAAAACTGCGTTTGTCTTGCCATATCGAACAATGAAGAGTGGCAGTTTGGCAGTGGTTTTTGTCTTCCACATCAATTGTCCAGTCACCATCGGGCAGATTAGACAAGCGGAAAACGCCAACCTCGCTAATTTCCGGATTTCTGGTTTCAGTACCATTTGTACAGGTCACATAATAGGGCGCAGTGCCTCCTTTGATGAATATCTCGATATAGCCATCCTCAATGTCATAGCAACCACTACTGCTTGAAAGTATGCTTGCTTCCAGGCTGTCAGGCTGGGTGAGGTTCACACTCTCAGACAGGCTACAGTCATCATACAGTGAGTCGAACAACAGAATGGTGTAAATGCCGGGAGACAGGTTCTCCACATGCGCTTGTTTGCTTACAGTGTCGTTAGTCTCGTTGAGCCACAAAACCTTATAGCTGCCGCTTCCGCCATCCATGATGGCGTCGAGCTTGCCGTCGTTCTTGCCATAGCAGCTGATGTCGCTGAACTGCGGATACAACGCAAGAGGTTTTGTGGGTATGAAAAGTCGCAGGGTGACGATGCTGTCACATTTGTCGCTCAGGGCGTATGCCTCGGTGTAGTTGCCTGAACGGGTGTATAATTTTCCTGACACATTCCAGGTATATGTCTCGCCACAGGTGTGGGCATCGATGAAAGTGACTTCCAGTCGGTCCACATTCATTGGCAACACTTTTTGTTGACCCTTGTAGCTTACGGTGACGGTGTCCAAACCACAGCTTCTGACTTTGACGGTGTCGAGGGTGTTTACTACAGCCAAATCGAAGGCGTGTTCAGGTCCGCTCCAACTGCTGCTGCCGTCGGGCGACTTGCCCACTTTGTATTGGGTGCGTACCATGTCCACATGTTGTGCGCCATACAGATATACGGGTATCGCGTATGCGATGGCATTGGCAATGGTGTCCATGCCCTTGAGCATGGGGTACATACCAGGGGTATATACCCAATCATCATCGCCCCATGCTTCATACAGAGCGTTGCCCGTCATTTGGACGGTGCTTTTCTTAAAATGGGAATTGACAATGATACCGTTGGGGTTCATTTGTACATCGTTGAATGAGTTGTGCACGGTGGAGGTGTTGCCGATAATCATGCCAATGGTGCCGCTGCCCTCGTTCCTCAAGTAACCGATATTGTAGCATTTCTCAGCCTTGACAGTTGTGCCATTACCCACGATACCTCCTGTGGCGGCGGCTCTCTTGGCAATGATACGGCCAGCATTGTAAGAATTGTAGATTTTGCCGTTAGAACAGATACCTCCCATGTTGAAGCTGGCAGAAGTGTAGTTGTTGTCGGTGATTTCGCCGGTGTTGAAGCAACGGTTGATTAGCCCGTTGCTGTTGTTTATGAAACCGCAAATGCCGCCAACCTCAGCACCTTTGACCGATGATGAATTATAGCATTGGAATATGGTGTCGTTGCTGTTGAAGAAGCCACAGATGCCGCCTACGTATCGCCCGCTGTTGCTGCTGATAATGGAATGCTGGCTTGAGCAATTGCGGATTTTGGCACTCTGTAAACTACCACAAATACCGCCAACATTGTTACTGCTATATACAGAAGTTATATTACTATTGATAATATTGCACGAATCAATAAGAGATGATGAACTTAGACCACAAATACCACCGATGGTGTTGTATGAACTGCTTGTATTAATGGTAGTGGATTGCAGGCAACAAGCTTTGATTGTACAAGCATTTGCTTGTCCACAAATACCGCCTGATGTGTTAGCATTTACGGTCATCTGTGAGGATGAAACCGTATCATTAAATAAGGTTGTCCTATTGGCGTACCCGCATAATAAAGCACTATTGTTATAGTTGTTGGATCCACCTGTATTTTTCGCATCAGTCAGTTTCACGTTTTTGATAGAAGCATCCACGGCATAACCGAACAAGCCGCTATACTGGCCGTTGGTGGTCATGCCGGAAATCTCCTTGTGATTGCCATTAAAATAGCCTTTGAAAGGATTATTATTATTTCCTATAGGTGTCCAGTATGTGATATCCGAAAGGTCGGCATCGTTGGCGTCTAAACGGAAGTAGATACTTTCGCCCAAGGCTGGAATCAGTATGTGGTTGGTGTCGTTGCTGGAGGCGTAGAATACCGTGTCGATGGGGTCGTAATAGAACTCGTTACCGCTGTTGATATAGTTGCGGAACTTGACCAACTCCTCCTTGTTCTTGATAATGACCGGCTTGTCTTCGGAGCAGTTGATGAGGCGTATCACTTTGTATATGGAGTCGGGGAACTCATGCCATGCGGCACCGAAATATTCCACGCCCATAGTGGCGGCAGGCTTGTACTGGTAGTCGTTCACCTTTACAAAGCCATTGCCTCGCACTTTCTTCCATACAATGCTGTCATTACCGCCCAGGTTGATTATCGTATCAGCAGTATTGACCGTATTCAGTACAGGACTATTGGACAAATGCATAGGAGTACATGCCACAAGAGCCATCTTGCGTGCCCATTCCAAGGTGTCGGTCCAGCGCAGACGAGGATACATGCCCTCCTCGAATATCCAATATGTGGAGTCTATATTGTTTTTTACTTCATTGCTAATGATTTGTGTTGTTGTTTTCTCCGCATTATTGTAGGTGGTGGTCCAGCTGCCTGGACACATCTGTTTGTCATTGAAACTGTTGCTACTATTGATTACTGAATAGGTGTCACCATTGCCATGTACCCGTCCTATATTGATGGAGTAATAGTTGGAACCTGAAATACCATAGGACTGTGTCTTTCCATATATTTCGCCGGCATTAATACTATAATAAGAGGTATTCGTGCAAATACCGTTAGAATAATATTCGTAGCCACTGTATTCGTTTGTTGTGCTTATTGTTCCCGTATTAATGCAGTAAAAAGTGGTGGCATATATGTTATCAGTCATTTTGGTTCTGCTATTGTAAATGGGCATGTATGTATTTCTGTAGTCGTCATATCCAATGATGCCTCCAACATAAATATTTTTATAATGCATGTTGCATTTGGATGTTATATCACCTGTATTAATACAATATGCGGCGGTTCCATAATAACCGACTATGCCTCCTATTCCATTTCCTGATCCATTTATTTTTCCTGTGTTATATGAAAATTTAATAGGTACTGAATTGTTGTTTCGACCTGCTATGCCACCTACATAATCGTCTCCATATACAGTGGATGAGTTCCCGCAATAACTGATTTGTGCGTTATTATTACAACCGACAATACCTCCTGTATAAGATGAAGAATAGTTGCTGTTGCCTAAATACATGTTATTGTGTATATTTCCACCTATGGTATAACAATAGTTCAAAGAACCCGTATTCTGGTATCCACAAATGCCACCCCAGTTTTGCTTATTTTCATTGGTGTATTGTGGAATAAAGATGCCTTTTATAAAAGTCTGTTCTGAATTGCAATGGCTGATGGAGTTTTCAGACCTGCCTATCAAGCCACCTACATAGCTGCCGGTAGCGGTAAGAGAGTCGTTGTATGCGAAAACGCTGTCAACAATACTTGCCGTAACACCTGCCAATGTACCCACATACGAGTGCCCTGTCACTTTGGCGTTGGTGAAATTCAGGTTTTTGATATAATTTCCTGTTGCGGTCCCAAAAAAGCCTTGGTAGTCGAAAGAGGATGTTGTTGGAACATTTGCAGATATGTCGGAAATGGGGACTTGTATCACAATGGCTTCCCAGCCGGCGGCAGATTGGCTATACGAATACCATCTAAAATAGAAATACTCACCTGTAGAAATGTAATAATAATTGGAATAATTTCCAGAAAGGCCCCAGTTATTAGCGTTGGTGTTGTGTCCAAAAGATAAACGCTCGTTATAATTATAGCTGCTGAAATTCTTAAAGTAAACAAGAATCTGTTTGCCGGGTTCAGCCTTGAAAGCCTGATAACGGTTTTGTCCCCACGTATTAGAATAGTTGTTTTCAGGGCCACCGTCATCGTAAAAGGCAATGACATCATTGTCGTGTAGTGTGTCAATGGTTGAAGATGAGGTGGAATTCATCAGGATTGTTTTTGTGGGAACAAGAGACCTGAGATATGTGAGGTCAAAATAATGGTCGTCAACATTCTTAAAATTGATGTTCATATTCTCAATAGTCTGGTGACCACCATTGAAATTGCCTTTGAATGGGCTGGCTTGTGTGCCGATGGGTATCCATGTTGTGTCAGAAAGGTCGTAGGTGTTTTCGGCCAAGCGGAAATACACATCCTCGCCACCCACGGGGATTTCCATATAGTTGTCATCGCCGGCATGAGAGGCTGTGTCAAATTCTTGCAGGGTCATTTGGTAGTAAAATACTTTGCCGCTGTTGATGCCGTCGCGAAATATCTTGAGGTTGGGGTAGTCTTTGATGACCAAGGCATTGTCTTCGGTGATATTCATAAGGAATCGTACGCACTTGTAGGGCAGGGTATCGTTAAGGTAGGCATTGGTCACCACCACACCAATGGTGTCTGTGGGAGTGCCTATATTGTCGTTTACTATTAATCCGCTACCGCTTTGGCGTTCCCAGCGTACTTCGTCGCTATTCCCATGGCCAAAGGTTACGGTATGCGTCACATTATTCACCGTTTCCACAGTGTCTCCACTGCTATTGACATACAAAAATACTGGAGTCGCAGACACGCGTGATGCTGCACGGTCCAAGGAGTCGGGAGATTCGGCAAAGTACTTCAGCTGTGGATAGAGGCTGTCGCGGAATGCCCAAACTGTTTCGTTGCCAATCAGGGTGTTCCCTTTTAACTCGTTTCCAATCATCTTGCTTGTGTTGCGTTTTCTTCCTGTTGAATCCCATACTGCAGTTGGACACATCTGGTAGTCATAGAAGGTATAATTACTGTTGTTGCTACCTATGGCGGAAATGCTGGTAGTGCCGCTGGAAACTCGCCCGGCATTGTAACCATAATTGGCATAACCATAACCTATTATACCTCCTACTTGCTGGCCGGTACTTACTTCTCCCACATTATAGCAATATTGGGGTGCACTGCCATAATAGTTGTATCCGCAGATACCACCAGTAGCTATAGTGCCCGATGGCGAGCCTTTTACCCTGCCAGAGTTAAAGCAATATCGTATGGATCCATAGTATTGGTATCCTGTAATTCCGCCTATATATTGACTGCTTACGCCTGTCTCAGAGGAAAGTATATCCCCAACATTATAACAATATTCAATGGTAGTGTAATAATAAGAGTATCCTACAATTCCACCTGTGTATTGCATGCCTGTTACCTTGGCAAAATTACTGCAATAACGGATATAACTGTAATAGCCATATCCGCATATGCCTCCCACGTATGAGGAACCTTCTATAGTCATACCCATATTACGGCAGTGGAGTACATTTGAGTAAGAATTATTGAAGTAACCTGAAATTCCTCCAATATAGCTACCATCTGAGTTAATCGAACCTCCTTGCACCACACAGGAGTCTATAGTGATGATATTGTATGCGTAGCCCAATATACCTCCTGTGTAACTTGAAGAATTAGATATGTTCACATTGATTGCAGAATTCTGTTTCAGATTCGCTTGGCTGGTAATAATATAACCCACAATACCGCCTGTATAGCTGCCACCGTTGGTAATAGTAGTGTTACTTACCTTGCTTTTTGAAATGGTCTGGGCAGCATATCCTGCAATACCGCCACGGTAATTGTAGCGGTTATTAGAGTTACTAGTTGTGATGCTGGTGTTGCTTACGTGACAATCCGTAATGGTATTGTTGGCGTAGCCTACCAGTCCACCGCCATAGTGGCTGTTTACGTTCAGTGTGCAACTGTCGGCATAGCAATGGCTGATAGGGGCGTTGCTGCGGCCTATAAGGGCTCCCACTCTTTGGTACGCGGTAATATTGGCTCCTTTTACATAACAGGAATCCACATAGCGTATGGCGCTGCCATCAATAAAGGCCACCAAAGAACCTGTGGCATTGAGACTTGAATTGTTATCTGATGAAATATTAGGATTAATCAGTCCTAAATTCTTGATGCCGCTGGCCTGTCCCATACGGGCGAAGAGTCCGCTGTATTGGTTACTGCCCGTGATGCTCATATTGCTGAGGGTATGATGGCCGCCATCATATACGCCCATAAAACCGCTTGCCACATTGTTGCCGATAGGTAGCCAGTTGCTTACCGGGCTCATGTCAATGTCTGCGGTTTGCAGGAACCATGCACCTTCGCCAAAAGCCGGCACACGCACATAATAGCCACCAGTGGTGTCGGCTGAGTAGCCTTCATTACCAGCTTCGTCCTTGTAGTAGAAATCCACTCCGCTGTTGATGCCGTCGCGGAAGTGTCCCAATTCCTCAAGGTTGCGAATGATAAGCGGAGAGTCTTGTGAGAAACCCACCACCAAATATACCTTCTTGTACAACACACCATTTTTGTATGCACCTAATGTTACCGATCCTGTACCCACTAATTTTGCGGTGTCGGGCTTTTCGATGCTCACAGCGTTGCCTTCCAATACCTGCCACGACACACCCATGGTAGTGTCAAGGCCCACATCGTGGTGCACACTGTCGATATGTTCGCCCTCGTGCAGATATATGGGCGAAACGGAAACTATAGCGGCGTCATAGTGTTCCAATCCCTTCAGCATCGGATACTTGCCCGGGGTGAACACCCAATTGGCGTCATCTCCCAAAGAACCACTCAAGGAAGAGGACACCATATTGATAATAGCATTGTTGTTGTCAGCAGGTGCGTAAGGCGCCATCTGCTCATCATTGAAGCCTACCCTATAGTCGTTGCTGGTATAGTTATTGACATATTTACCAGTGTTGTAGGAGTTGGCACTATTACCTTGGCCATATACCGAACCAGTATAGCTGGTGTTGAGTCCTTTTACCCAACCTGCGTTATAACAGGAAATTACGGAACCTGCATTGACAATACCCGCAACATATCGATTAGTAGAGTTGTTGCCTTCATTCAAATTGAATATTTCACCTACATTGAAGCAGTACTTGGCGTTGCCATCTCCTATGCCCGCGGCTCGTTTTTCATAATCATTACCGTTACTATTTCCTCTGATGACTATCTCACCCGTATTAAAACAGTTCTCAAAGGTATTGGATGTAATGTATGCTGGGCAAATACCTGCCACATAACGGCAGCCCGAAACAGATGCGGTATTGTAACAGCGATAAAAAGTGGTTGCAAAAACAGAACCACCCGCAATACCTCCCAAATACCCGTGATCTAAATCCTCACAATATAAAGCACTGTGGTCATTGTAGCAATTGGCAATGGTATCGGAACTCACTTGACCAAACAATCCTCCGAAATGGCCGTGCCAATCATTGCTGTATCCACATGTGTTGCAATCTGATCTGGTATAAATGTATGAATCTTTCACATAACTGTTAGTGGCTTTGCCTGAAAATGAACCTGCTAAGCCCCCATAAAATACATTATAATTATAACCGAAATACATGGTCATTGTGTCTTCTTGAGCGTAGCAATTTCTCATCACACCGAAACCAGATCCAAGCAAGCCACCAACAATGCCACCATTAAAATAATTGCTTGAGTTGTTGTATAATGATACCTTACAATGTTTCGTGTAACAACCATCCATTGTGCCATCAAAAGACGCGCAGATGAATCCCGTGTAATTTGCATAATCTTGGTAACTGTTTCTGTTTCTGCCTTTGAAGTTGCAATCTGTCATTCCTAAATTCCGGATTACCGCCCTTTCTGCCACACCAAATAAACCGTTTTGGAAATTAACCATGGTCCAGTTTGCATCGTGAACTATCTTGTTGTTGCCGTCAAATTCTCCTTGGAAAGAAGAAGTGTTGGATCCTATCGGAATCCAATCGCTCTCGCCGCTCATGTCAATGTCACTCATCAGTATAAAACGTGCCCCCTTGCCATTAGCTGGCACGGTCTGCCGATGGCTGTCCTCATACACTAAACTGTAGCTCTTGTCGCCGCTGTTATAGTAGAAGTTCTTGCCGCTGTTGATACCGTCGCGAAATATCTTCAGTTGTTGCAAGTCTGAGATAAAAAATTCGTAGCCACCACTGGGTGATGCTAAAGTTAACGTGGCGGTGCGATAAACCCAGCCATGGTCTCGGGCTTGAAGGGTGACATCTCCATAGCCTACAATGCTGGCCTGACAGCCGGATATGCTCACTCCACCGCCTTCTGCCACTTTCCATTCCACTTCATCACCGGTATTGCAGAGTGTGAACGCTGTGCTCACTCTGCATACATCTTCCAAAGAGGCCAAGGTCAATGGAGCCGCTAACATCTTTGCCGCTAATGTGGTGGCAGAACTTGTCAAGCATGGATAACTGCCCGGAGATTGAGTCCAATGCTCATTTGGCAGGCCCAAGTTGCCAGCTGTCATCTCTACTGTGGTCTTAGCAGTTGCCATTGCGTCATTCATCCGTGGGGCCATCTGACGGTCATAATACATGTTGTTAATCGTTCCGAAATTGACACCCACCAATTTCAAAACATGGTCGGAAGTCCCTGCATAGTAGCCGTGTTCCACGGTACCTTCCGCCTGATTCACAGCCACAAGGGTGGCATTGCCCTCCTCATTGAAACGCCCCATATTGTAACAATGGCTAACTGTGCCACTATTCTCATACACTATGGGAGCATTGTCCATGGCACTGAAGCAGTCGCTCACCGTGCCTAAGTTCTTCGACACCAAAGAGGCTTCGCGCAGGGAATAACCTAAGACAAAATGGTTATGGTCGGCCTGGTAGTTCTGCTGTATTTCAGCAGCGGTAAGCTGGCGTGAGTAGATACGCAGACCATAAATGCTGTCGTTCCAACAGCGCTCATTATTATAACCATTACCTAAAATAATTGGTTCAGAAGAGTATGATATTGAACGATGCGGGTTAAAATTTGAATAGTTTGAGGAGTTTCCATTGACATAACAGGAATTACTTGCGGATAAGGTTGTAATGTTATTATAACCATATATATCCATGGGCATATATCTATAGCTATATTGATACATGGAAAAACCATATGAGTCGTATGTTGAGGTTCTAAAAGTGCCCACCAAGGTTCTGTATGTAGGAGTCGTTTTATTGTAATTAACCCAGGCTACAGCCTCTACGGTGAAATAATTTTGTTTCTCCATATTGTATATTTCCCTCCACTGTGCTCCGCAGAGCCAGCGGCCAGCGAGACCAGTACCGAAGAAGCTGTTTTTGTTCCACTGCATGGTCTCAAAGTCGTAGGCGGTGAAATCGTAGTTGGGACCAGCCAGGTTCTCCCATATTTTGGCGTTTTCGTCGTGGCCATGGCGGGTGTTCTGCTCACCATCGAGCCATATCACCAAGCCGTCCGTCACATAGCCGCCGTCGCCCAAGCTGTTGCCCACGCCTATGCCGAGGTCGGTAACCGAGGCGTTGGTATCCACCACTCCGAACAAGCTGGCTCCATAAAGACCTGAGATTGTGTGCCCGCCTCCCATGAAGTGTCCGGCAAAACTCACTTCCTCGCTCTTGCCGACCGGAGTCCATACTAAGCTGGGGGCATTGTTCCTATCCCATGAGAGATAGTCGTTTGTCTCCTCTCCGTTGAGGTTGATGTCCGCTGTCAGCAAAAAATAAGTGTTGAGACCACGAGTTGGTATTTCTCTCTTCTTGTAGATAAACTCGTAGCCATTGTTGATGTTGTCGCGTAAAGTGATAAGATCCTCCTTGTTGTCAATGGTGAAGGGGTTGTTAATGCTGCCTTCAGCATCACCAGTGGCAGATTCCAAGTATATAGCCTTGTATAGCGAATCGCCTGAATTGGCGGATAGAATGAATTCGCCCTTGCCATTAATTTCGAGGAGATAGCTGTTGCCGCTGCTGATATCGGCACGCGCTGGAGAGTTGGATGCCCATATAACACCATTGGCGTTGCCACCGAGGGTGACATTATTGTGTAAATCGTTGGCTAAGTCGTTGTTGAGTGTGTGGATAGGAGTGACAGAAAACAAAGAGGCGTCTTTCGCATCAGTCTCGGTGAATATTTTGAGTTGTGGATAATAGCCTGGTACAAATTTCCAGTCATTTTGAGTGCCTACTTGCGACCAGCTGCCGTTAGTCATTTCAGTGGTTCTCAGACCGTTACTTCCTGCCACATCTGTATTGCCGCTTTCTCCAAGTCCTGATTGGCCGCACATATTCTCATCGGTATAACAATGTTCAACCGTTCCTCTGTTCTCGCCAGCAATACCACCGTAGTCAACGTAATTGTTGGGTTCGTTTTCTACTAAAACAGTGCCCGCATTGTAACTGTATGAGATGGAACATGGAAGTCTGTTTGTACCGGCAATACCGCCTGCGTCTTCCGAACTGTTGCTTCCTTCGGCTCTGATAGAACCCGTATTGTAGCAATAACTGATAGAAGATGCTTCGGCATAGTAATCCTCTCCTTTGATACTCTCACCCACAATACCACCTACGCTGTATAGACCGATGATGGTAGAGGCGTTGAAGCAGTGGTCAACGGTGCTGCCAATGTTCCAACCCACAATGCCGCCAATGTAGTGGCCATTGACTGAGCGGATATAGGAGTTGATTAAAGCCACATTGTGTACATGTGCGCCATCGGTAATACAACCGAAAAGACCTATGGCATTGGCGTTAACTTGGTTGAAGTAAAGTCCGCTGATGTAGTGTCCGCCACCGTCAAAGTCGCCCATGAACGACTGCTTTGGGCTGCCAGATGCCATCCCTATGGGTATCCATTGCTCCCATGCGGGATCGCCGTCACCATTACAACCGGCCACATTGCCTTGGTTAAGGGTGATATTACACGTCAATTTGAAATAGCTGTCAAGACCGCCATTGCGGATACGCTTTCCATCAGTGTATCCTGTCCCTGCCGTATCAAGCATATATGTGCCGTTGGCGAAGTAAAAGCCACTGTCCTGGGGTGTGTTGATACAATGGCGAAATGCCATCAATTCTTCGAGACTCTCAATCAGAAACGGGTGTTCTGTTGTGCCATCTTCTGTGGTCTGGGCCACAAGGTTGTTAACAGAAAGAATGAAGAATGTTGTTAAACACAAACATAATTGTAATATTGCTTTTTTCATGCCGAGATATTTTTTTAAAAGCATTTGTTTTGGATTAATAATAAAAGTGCAAAAATAAAACTTTTAATTTAAAAGCATCTGATTTACTTGAACTTGTGTATCTTAGTAAAAGACAGCTATTGGTTTTAACTTTCGTTAACACTTGTAAGCACTTTATTATAGGTGCTTTAAATTATTCTGAAAATTGCTTTGGTTCGTAATTTTTTTGATAGAAAGATATTTTTTAAAATTCAAACCTTTTGTATTATTAAATGTAAGTATTTGGTAACAAGGTGTTTGAAAGATGTTGTTATTAACAGTGTGGTGTTGGTAAAATGGAGAAAATGGATTTTTTTATTAAAAAGTGATGCGAAAATCAAAAAAAAACGGGGTGGAAAAACCATCCCCGTTTCATTTCCTATTCCTAATTAACTAATTAACTAATTTGCTAATTTCTCAGTGTTCGCCCCAGATACATCTGATGCTGTAGCCGTTGCAACGTGAATTGTTGTTGGTGACAATCTTCTCGCAGATGTAGTCGATCATGGCACCGGTTGCAAGGTCATATACGGGATGACAGGTCCAGTAGTATGAGTTACCCATCATGGATTCGAATCTGCCGGTCGAGCAGTTATACATACCGCCAGGCAGTGAGTTGAATCCTGTGGCGTTGGTGTTGACCACACCATTGACTCTGATCCAGTATTCGGTAGATCTAAGATCGGTAGTAGGATAGATGTTCAATTCATCGTATTCCTCATCCGAAGGCAGATACCAGCCGTCAGGACAGATACCCTGGATGTGGTTGCCAGAGTGGTAAGCTCTTTCCACAGAGTCAACGGAGCCGTATCTTGCGGTGTCTGCTGCGGCATACCAGTTGTACAAGTGACCGAAGATGCTGACATTCGTTGCCACATCAGGATATTCGTAGGAGTAGTAATCCATTACCTCGTCGATGTCACGTCCATCGCTGTACTTGGTGGACACCAAGTTCTCGGTAGTCCAGCACTTGCATCCACTGCCCAGACGGATAGACGGATAGCTGTTACCCTCGAAGTCAACCGCGTCAGGACAAGTCTGGAAGCTGACCTTGATGATCTGGTCGCAGGTGACGCTGTCGCCGCACATGCCTTTGGCCACCCAAGTGACAGTGGTTTCGCCGACTTCGTATATATGGTCAGCTGGAGCATTGTTATAGATGGTCACATCTGCCATATCCATGCCAGCGGGAGCCACAAAGTTTGGTGTGCCGATATCCATGAGAGTAATGTTGCAACCGCTGTGTTTGATTACCGTGTCAATGTTGTTGGGACATTCAAATACAGTGGTTGTGGTAATTACCGGACGTTCAACGATGGAGAATGTAGCGGTGGCTGTGAGTCCGAGGGCATCGGTTGCAGTTACTGTGTAATTGTCGGGACTCAATGTGTTGAGGATAATTTCACCTTCGGTATGACCGGTATTGTTATAACCGGTATTGTCACCCACAATACTGTACTCGTAGCGGTCAGGACTTACGTATTTACCACCTTCTATGGTGATGGTTGCTGTACCGTCGTTAGATCCCGGGCAGATGCGTCCACCATTCACCACTTCACAAGAAACCGTAAATGTGTCAACAATAGACAAGGTGCCGCTAACTGGCAAAGCGAAGGTATAGCAGTTTGTCACATCCTGCGTATAGCTTGCAAGACCTCTTCTGTTGAAGTTCACATTGCGGAGCACCTGATAGCTTACCACGCGGTTCAGCGAGTCACCGATTTCGGTAATTGTGCCCACAATCTCGGCTACTAAGGTATCACCCTCAACCAAAATGTCGGCAGGAGTATAAGTGAAGCCGTCGTTGGTCAACGGAGTTCCATCATAGTACTTGCTGGCGCTATTGGCAGTGATGGTGATTTCGGTAGCGATAGGAGTGATTCCCAAGGTGCCGGTGTCGGTGGTCACAGAAGGATAATCTGTCTCATTATCCAAGACATAGCTGAAGCTGTTGGGTACAGGTGTCGGTGTGAAATAAATCACTTCTGCAGTTGCGTCAGGAGTAATGGTCAATATATCTCCGGTACCTGGCATGGTGAAGACCTTGCCATCGCTGCCTGCGTCGGCTGTCAAGGTATCTAAGCCATAGACCACAGTATAAACCTCTTCTCTGTGGTACCATCCATCGTAAGTCCAGCTATTGCTGTTGGAAGCGATGACAATATCCTGAACAGTAGCTGGTAATACCATCAGATGCAAGGTGTAGGTGCTGTCGCAACCCAATGCGGTGTGGAAGACAGAGTCGATTATCAACTCACCTTCAGCAGACACGTCGATGTTTCTGAACATGTTGTCAGCGGTGGAGTAGGGGGCTCTGCTGGCATTGGTGGTATCATAAACATCGAACTGGTAGCTTGGGTTCACGGTCACATCGGCCTGAGCAAGCACGCTCATGTCGGAATTAATTTGTTCGGTAGTATAGACAGAGGCGAACCAACCATCATGCGGATCATCATTATCATACCAATCACATACCCAAACAACCGTAAGACTGTTACCTGTCGAAGTGATAGTAGTGGGTGCGGTGCCAAAGTCATCTCCTGCGTATTGAGCTATGATATTCTCCTCTTCCAATTCTCCTTCCAATACAGCTAAGAATGATTCATTTCTTTCTCTGGAATTCAAATCACTGCTGATGCTTATTTCGTGGAAATTGATGGTTACATGTCCCGACGCGGCTTTGAAAGTGTGGTAATATACCACATCCTCACTATTATAAGAACCGTTAGGACCACCTTCATCATAGAACAACACACTGTCAACAGCGGTCAGGACAGTAGTATCCGCATTGTTGTTCATGGTCAAACGGACTTCTTGTGTAAGAGCGTGTGCCATCGGATAAGCGGGACATTCCGCATCGGTACCCACCGCCACATACATGAGGGTGTCTTGCATCAGGTTGGGGATGGATACATGCGATACGTTGCCTGAGTAAACGGTATCAGCACCCAATACGCGCGACAGGTCGCTGCTGTACCACAAGAAATACTGCGGGTTCTCTGTCAGGTTGGAGGTGGCCTCCAATTCGGCATTATCGCCCTGGCAGATCACCGTATTAGTGGCATCAGTAATCGCATTGTAATCCATCGGCAGATTGTTCTTCATGATTACCTGTGCTTCTGCCAGATGGGATTCGGGATGCAAATTAGCTGTAATGCCAATCTCGAAACCTTCGTCTGACAACAAGTCCTCATCATAAATAATCCAAGCTAAATATATTGAATTATGCGGAGACTCCATATAAACCTCTTCTTCGAGAGGACCTAACAAATACATTAACGGATACTCCGCATTAATTTGACCATTTTCATCTACATCTACAATTGCAAGACCTATGTCATCATCATCGTAAACAGTCAAATATTTAGGAATATGAATGTTCAAAGTCGCATCGGGGTATGTCTCCACTTTCATTGTCGTCAACGTATATCCCTCAGCAATAGTGTAGTTTCCATATTTTCCACCATTGTCGTAAATAGCAATACTGTCGTTAGCTCCCACAAACACCGTTAATCCCTGATTGTCATAATTCAAAAGATATTCACGGAAGTTATCATGACGATCCACAATGGTAGTCGGACAAGTAGTGTCGGTATTCACGCTGACATAGTAAATACCATTGCCTACCTGTCCTGGCACATAGAAACTGCTTGAACCAGATTCAACAGTATCTTGGAAAATCACCTGACTCAAATCCTCATTATACCAAGTATAATATTGCGGATAACTGATATTGGAGGAGGCGGTTAACATAGCCGGGCTGCCAATACATACAGTATCATTGGTAGCAGTTACAGTTGTATAGCTATTATTGACATCCACAACCACAGTCGCATCAGCCATCTTCGACAGAATATTGTCGTTCACCGTGTTGATATTGGTAACGGTAGCACGCCATTGCAACATATAGTCAGCATAGCTCTTCGAATAGATTTCCATATACAAACTATTCGTCACTGAGGTTACCGTCACTCCATCGAATTCTCCTTCCTCGAACTCAACAATACCTCCATCAACATCAATAAGCCCATCATTGAATTCCATTTCCGCCTCGTCTCCTGCAAGGAGAAGCTGCTCGAAATGAATTTGAATCAGACCATTCTCTGTTGTAAAGCTATATGTCAATGGCAGCGAACTGACATTATCCGGTTGCAATACTCCATCACTGAAAAAGATAATGCTATCGTTGGGGTTCACCATAGTTTCACCACCAGATATACTTTCGTTGAAGCGAACCTCCCTATAAACCTTCGGCATATTGTTTCGGCTCATCACACAGTTTACTGTATCAGAATATACCAAAGTATAGTATGTTTCATTGCGGTAATGACCCGGCAGATTCAAGATAGATGCTTCTTCGATTTCACTCTCCAAGGTATCCTGCAACAATACCTCCATCTGGTCATTGTACCATGTGTAATATTGCGGATACTGCAAGTTGGCGGAAGCGGAAACCACTGCATCATTACCGTAACATACTGTATCAGAATGGGTGGTGACTGCCATTTCGGGTACTGAGGATATCTTCACGTTCACCTCAGCCGTTGCCAGTTCGCTCTCTAAGTTGTATGGCATTATGGTAGCGTTCCAACCCTCATTGCTGCTTCCTTCGCTCTCGAACCTGAAGGTCAAGTATGGTCCTGTTGAGTAAAATTTTACACGATCGTAATCCATTACTCGCTCATCAGTTACCTCGTCATGCATGTTGATAACCTTACCAAGCAGTCTGGTTTCATCTGCATGGTCGGAATCATAAACATAAAGCGTATCTGAATGTCGCAAATCCATATAATCGTATGTAAACTTCACCATCAAAGTACCATGTGCGGCTTGGAAAGTATGCGTATAATCAGAATTGTGATCATTGTAATTGTTATACAATCCACCCGCATCGTAGAATTTGACACTTTCATTCTCCTCCAATACCGTGGTTTGGTTATCATTCTCAGCGTTAAGCAGTATGGTTCTCTGTGAGCTTCCTAATCCTGAAATCAAAACTGGCGGACAGTTAGCTTCATTACCAACAGCCACATAGTATGTCTGGTCTTGATAGTGATAGTAATAAGGAGCATCCAGTTCTGATTCGGTCTTGAAGACACCATCCACGGTATCGCGCAAGAGGATGGTCTGTGCGTCAGGCGCATACCAAATATAATGTTGCGGATAGTCGATGGTAGAGGTAGCTGTCAGATAGGCTGCGTTACCGTAGCATACCGTGTCGTTGGTAGTGGTCACTGGCAGGTTCCAAGTAGGTTCTATCATTGTAACCTCTGCGGAAGCCATATCGACAACATCATCATAATCCGGAGGTAACACAGGACAACCATTCTCATCGCTAACATTCACAAAATAAGTAGTGTTGTTCAACACCTCAACGGGCAGTGTGCTGTATTCGCCCGCGGGAATAATCTCCTGTTTCACAGGGTTCATCTCGCTGTCGTACCAAGCGAAGTACTGATTCTCGGTCAAGGTGGAAATAGCTTTTACCGTGTCTGTTGCACTATAGCAGCCCTCCACATTGGTTGTGGTGATAAGACTACTGTTGAAGGTGGGCTGCATGAAGCTGACGTGGGCGCTTGCGAGCTCATCTTCGTTGCGTGGGTTGAGGGCGTAAACGTAGGCTTCCCAACCTGGAGCGGAGGTGTTGCTATACCCACTGAAATAAATACGTACTCTATTGCTTTTTACAGTGGTATCTATATTGCCACGTGAGCCAGTGATATAGGCTACAGATGAATTATAGTTGCCGCTTTCATAAATCTGAATATAAGCATTACGGGCAAGTTGTACGGTGTCGAAATGGATACGGATATGTGAACCTTCTTCGGCGTTGAAGTAGAATTCACCACTCCAGTCAGTCCTATAATTTTCGTCTTTGCCACCTGTGTCATAGAATCTCACGCTGTCGTTGGGTGAGAGGTCATAACTGTTGTTCTGGGAGTTCATTGTGATTTCCACAAGATGGTTGTGAATCTGTTCCACAATCGGGCAGTTTTCATCATTAGTGATGGCCACATAATAGTCTGTCTCCTCGTCTGGAGTGACAGTCAGGGTGGAGTGGCCGCCTGCTGTAACAGTCTCTTGTTTCAAAATGGTGATTCTGTCAGGGGCGAACCAAGTGTAGTATTGCGGGAAGTCGATGTCGGAAGTCGCTGTGAGAGTGGCCTCTGAACCGAAGCAAACCTCATCGTCCACCGTGGTGATTTCCGTTGCGGGCACACCAGCCTTTATGGTAATATGGCCGTAGGGCAGTGCATAGTGATCAATATCATCGTATGGTGGCAATACCGGACACTCTTCCGGACTGCTGACATTCACATAGTAGAAGGCCTCTTCGGTAGCGACAACAGTCAGACTATTGCTTCCCGTAGATACCTCGTCTTTCACCACATTAGATTCCTCATCATACCAAACGAAATGCTGGGGCTCTGTGCTTCCCACCGTTGCTGTCAGGGTAACTGTCTCGCCATAACAAGCCTCCTTGTCCGTGACTGTCACATCGTTCTGGTCGGCAATCACAGGATCAATGAATTCCACATTTACTTCCACCAATTCGTCTTCATTATGAGGTGTGATGGCATAAATGTATGCGTTCCATCCCATAGCGGTGAGGTTGCTCTTATCGTTGTCGAAGTTACAGTAAACCCTGTTGCTTTCTACTATGAAGTCCAGGTTGGCGGTGTCGATAGGACCAGTCAGGGTGACAATGTTGCGGTTGTTCTCCTCGTCTCTGATTCTCAGAGATGCTCTTCTTGCCAAACTGATGGTATCAATATGGATTCGGATATGAGAGCCGTTCTCAGCTGTAAAACTTGAACTGCGGTAAGAACCACGACCATAGTTTTCGTTTCTGCCTCCATCGTCGAAGAAACCGATACTATCGTATGGCAGCAGCTGGTAGTTGTTACCAATCAGTACTTCGGCATAGTGTGTGTGGAGGTTTTCTATAATTGGGCAATTGTTGGCATTGGTCACCGCCACATAGTAATTGCCTTCCTCTTCAGGTGTTAAGGTTACCCAGCTGTTCTGTCCTTGAGTGTGGATGGTGTCGCGTTTCAGAATGTTGATTTTGTCGGAGTCATACCAAGTGAAGTACTGGTCAGCGTCAAGGGTAGAGGAGGCTGTCAGTGTGGCTTCGCTGCCATAACATACTTTAACAGGACTGTTGGTAGTTAATGAAGAGGGCCCAACAGGGGTTTTGAAGCTGACGTGTGCCTCGGCGAGTTCGTTGGCGTTGCGTGGAACTATAGCGTAGATATAACCGTCCCAACCAGGGAAACTGCCACTTTCACAGTTGTTGGAGAAAGTTAATCTGATATGGTTACTCTCTATTATATAGTCTTTGTCGCTCACATTTTGGCCAATATATGCCACTTGTTCTTCGTAGCCATTAACATACTTGTATATATACATGTAGGGTCTGCCGGATCCTCTGTTGAAGCTGTTCAAGTGTACTCTGATTTGGGAGCCTTCTGGAGCAGTTATATTGAGTTCTTGATTCCAACAGTTGCCGTTAGGAAAGTCCATGCTGCCGTTAGGACCACCAGCATCGTAGAATAACAGGAAGTCATCCTCGTCGATGGGCTGGTTTATCGGGGAACTCGAACCATTCAAGCCCATTAACACAGTGTTGCTATCGGTGTAGAGTTGTTCCACAAACTGGCAGGTGGTGTCGTTGGTGACGGTCACGTAGTAAGTTTCTTCCGCTCCGGTCAGCACGTCAAATTCGCTGTGCCCACCCTCAGTCCATACAGTGTCGTATTTTTCCACATTCATACGGTCGGGACCGTACCAGAAGTAGTATTGCGGCACAGCGATGTCGGAGGAGGCTGTCAGTGTGGCACTGTCGCCGTAACATATCTCGGCGTCAGTGGTGACAACAGAGGAAGGATCCACCACCTTGACGGAAACGCTGGCAACAGCAAGTTCGGGCAATGCTGTCACTTCCACGCGCCAACCTTCAGGACAACATACATAATCATCGGAGGAAAGCCTTACTGTAAGACTTGAACCGGAGGAAGTAAGGATTACTTCCTCGTTAAGATCCTGATCGTACTGCCATTGTTTCAATAGCGTTTGGTCATTTGCTGTTGTGCCATCATATACGTATAATTTGGCGGAATACAATCTGATGTAGTCTTTGAAGCTTATTTGTATTTTGCCTTGGTCCGCGGTGAAAGTATGGGTATATTGTTCACCACTGCTAATTCCGAAACTGCCGTTATAGCCTCCGTTGTCATATAAGCCGATTGTCTCTCCTAAACCCAAGTGCGTAGTTATTCCGTTCTGTTCATTGTTCAACAGCACTTGCTGATTCGGTTGCATTGGGCTTGTGGCCACGATAGCCATCCATCCTTGATAGCAACAACTTCCTCCTTGTTCAAGTATGAAGGTTAGCATATTGGTTGTGGAGTGGAATGAGCGTGACACAGAATACTGATTTTCTTGGGTAATATCGACAATTTCATCACCATTGGCTGTTCCATTATAAATGCGCAGATGGTCATTGTAATTCAAATTAATTTCATTAGAGAAGGTAACATAAACCTGCTGACCTTCGGGTGCAGTAAAGGTATGTGTTAGAGTGTTTCCATCGTAACTATCATAATCATAATCTTTGCCTCCCTTGTCATAGAAATAAGTGGGTGTTAAGTCCGTTATTTCAGTGGTGAGTCCGCTGGTGTTGCTGTTCAGCAGAATCTCGCTAGTTCTGATAAACTCTACGGGACATTCGGTGGCATTGCTTACGGCTACGTAGTAATTCTGAGCATGTGTAACCTGATCAACAGTATAACTGCTGACTTCTCCATCGTTGTGAAGTGTGTCGTAGTGTATTGCCATATAATCCTCATCATACCATGTGTAGTATTGCGGGTAGTCGATATCGGCACTGGCGGTCATAGTGGCAGGCTGTCCTTTGCATGCCTGACCGTCGGTGGTAGTCACCTCACTTGGACCAAGCGGCGCTTTAATTGAGGCTGTTGCCATGGCAAGTTCGGGTTGGAAAGCTGAAACTTCCGCACTCCAGCCACTGAACCAATAGCCCCAGCTATAATCATTCTGTAATTTCACCGTGAGGCTGGAACCAGAGGATATGAATTCTGGTATGTTGTTATCATTCCATGAATAGTCATACGAGTATTCTGCCAATAGGCTATCACTGTTGGCTTCAGTCCCATTGTAAACATACAGATGGGCATTGTACAGGTACATGTAATAGTTTTTAAATGTCAGTTTGAGTTTTCCAGAAGAAGCGGTGAAAGTATGGGTATATGAGGTTGAACCTTCGATATAGGCATTGTTATTGGCATCACCACCATCGTAGAATTCCACAGTCTCTCCTGGATTCACTATGGTTGTGCCACCATCATAGTTCAACAGTACAGGCTGATCTTGTTGTGTTGGACTTGTTGTCACGGTAGCTTCCCACCCTTGTTCACAACAACTGCCATTTTGCTCCAGCACAAAGGTCAGGATGTTGGAGGTGGAGTTGTAGCTGCGAGGTGCGGAATATTGATTGTCACGAGTGATAACGGCTATCTCATCGTTATCATTAACGTATCCATTATAGATACGCAGGTTATCATAGTCGTTCAAATGTATATCGTCCGAGAAGGTGACATACACTTGCTGGCCTGTGGGTGCGGTAAAGCTGTGCGTTAAAGTGTTATTATAACCACCGTATGACCCTTGTTTGCCTCCCATATCATAGAATTTCACACGCTTATAATCGCTTATCTCCGTGGAGCCTCCACTCGTGCTTTCATTTAAGTTGAGAGTTTCCGTCTTTACTATGTTCACAAGACATTCTGTGGCATTGCCCACACTTACATAGTAATCCCGTGTTCCAGTCACAGGATTGACGTTGTATGAGCTATGTCCGTCCGCCTCTTCCACAAGGTATGAATCAAGGAAATTCATGTCCTCATCATACCAGATATGGGTTTGCGGGAAGGCGATATTGGCAGAAGCGGTCAGAACGACCTCACCACCACGGCAGGCCTCGCCATTGGTAGTGGTGATTTCGTTCGATCCAAGTGGTGCCTTGAGTGTTACCGTTGCCTCTGCCATATATGGAGTAGGATCAGGGTTGGCTACTCTGATGACAACATGCCAGCCGTCCCAGCAATATTGGTCATGACCAACTAATTTGAAGGTGACACTTGAACCTGTGGTGGTGAAGCTGGTGGAAGGATAGTATGAACCGCTCCATTGATATATAGGTTCAGTGCTGTCATCCTCTCCGTCATATACATATAACACGTCACCATCTGGTAGAGATACATAATCATAGTTCTCAACATACAGTTGTCCTTGCAAAGCTTTGAAAGTGCGAGTATAACTGTGGGAAGTAAAACTGCCAGAACCGCCCTCGTCGTAGAAATCGATTTGGTCGTTGGGCATTACCATGGTGGTGGTACCATTATGTTCCTCATCTAAATTGGCGTTGATCCAACGGGTTGTGCCTAAAGTTTCAGGAACAAACACCGGACATTCTTCACCATTGCCAACGGTCACATAATAGGTTTTCGTTCCAGTTACATTATTGATAACAAAATGGCTTGCCTCGCCAGCATTCACGGGATCATCAAACACGAACTGTAAACCATCGTACCAGTAAAAGTGCTGTGTACCGTCTAAAGTGGAGGTGGCTGTCAGTGTTGCTTCACCGCCATAGCAGCCTTCGCCATCGGTGGTGGTGATGACACTGGGGCCAACAGGTGCTTTGATAGAGACGTGTGCTGCTGTTAACTGAGGTATGTTACCATTATATGAAGGTGGAATTACGGGACATTCGTTGGCTGCACTGGCATTTACATAATAGGTGGCATCACCCATAGCTGTGACGTTGTAGGTGCCAGTCTGGTTGCTGCTAAGGAAGTTCATGTTTTCGTCATACCAAGCGTAATTTGAGGTTCCATTACCATTGGTAGCGGTAAGGGTTACAGTATTGCCATAACATGCCTCAACATCGGAGGTGGTGACATTTTGTGAGAAAGAGGGTTCTGCGAAGCTAACATTGACTTTAGCCAGGTCAGCGGGATCTTTAGGTGAGGAGATATAGATATAACCATCCCAACCAGGGTGAGTGTTGTCTTCGCAACCTGTTGTAACATCCATGTTTATATAGTTGGTGTGCGCAACGTGATCCCAATTGCTCTCTCTTCCATTTATTCTGATGTTTTTGTATTCTCCTGTAGAGGCGTCGTTATAATTTAAATATATATATGATTCGGGATTGTCGCCCAAATCCACATTGTTGAAATGGATGTGTATATAAGAATTTGAGGGTGCACTAAATCCGTAAACCTCAGTGGTGCATGTTCTTGAATAATTACCGTCTCTTCCTCCGTCATCATAGATATCAAACACTTTGTCGGTAGTGATGTTATAATATCCGCCATAACTCATCAGAAGCTCTTCCCTGTTTGTGGGTACATTATCCACAATAGGACAAGTGGTGTCACATGATACTGTCACATAGTAGGGTTCTTCTGAAGTAGGAAGAACTTTCAGCTCGCTTGAACCGGAGTAAATGGTGTCTTTCCATTCTGTGATTCTATCAGCCGCATACCAAGAATAGTATTGCGGATAAGACAATTCTGCGGAAGCTGTCAAAGAGGCACTATCACCGTAGCAGACAACAACAGGACTGTTGGTAGTGACAATACTCGGTGATATCGGGGCTTTTACGCTTACATGAACTTCAGTCAGGCCATTGTTACGCAATGTCATTTCGCCATGGTCATCCAACACGCCAATTCTTCCTTCCCAGCCAGCGTATGTATTATTATTGGAAGACCAGACAAGGGTTAATGCACCTTGAGTAGATGTTACAGTTGTTGGTTGGTCACTATTGTTCCGCAAAGTACATCGTACTCCATAGTTGGCAAGATCACCATCATATACCCATAGACAATTATCCCAGTCTCCAAATTCATAGTTGTCTAAAACGAGTGTTACCTCATGATTACCTTGCGCTCTAAAGGTGTGAGTCCAGTTCGTATTGGGTGAGAAATTACCACTGATGCCTCCATCATCATAGAATGGGATAGCCTCGCCTATGGTCAGCAGGGTGGTGCCGCCATTGTTGGCTGAATTTGGCTTGATTACCAAATTGTCGGGGGCGGCTGCTACGCAATCTCCAGCATAGCCTGCATTGACATAGTAGGTGGTACTGTCTGTAACTGTGACCTCAAGCGTGTTGGTATTGGTACCCTCAATAATCTCGTAACTTTCATTATACCATACATACTGTTGGTAATCGTTGCTACTGTTGGCTGTCAGTGTGACTGTCTCACCATAGCAGACCTCTTTGTCTTCTGTTTGTATGTCGTTGGCAACCACTGCATCCATGAAGGAGACGTGAATTGCTTTCAGATTGGCAAGGTCAACAGGCTCAGCAGGTCCTTCCACGCTGATGGTTCCTACCCAACCAGGACGTGTCGCCACATCCTTGTTGCAATAATAGAAATACACACGTAATCTTGCTCCTACTTCATAATTCAAATCGGTATTATAGCCTGTGATATATGCAATTTGGTTGTTATATTCATCATAAATTTGCATATTGGCATAGCCATAGTCATCCAGCTCAATGCTGTTCAGATGGAATTGAATTCTGGAACCTTGTGGAGCGGTGAATTCATAATTATAAGAGTTGCATTCTTCATAATTGCCATCAATACCACCGGCATCATAGAAATTGATAACTGTACCTGGTGTGATGTCGTAATAGGTTTGGTCGCCATTCATCAGCACCTCCTCATAATTCAAGCTGGGATTACCTGCTTGGCAGGTGGTATCGTTAGTCACCATTACATAGTAGGTACCTTCTTCTGTAGGATGAGGAATAGTATAAATGCAGCTTCCGCTGCTGATGGGTTGTACATCCAAAACTGTGGCTCTGTCGGGAGCATACCATGTGAATGTTTGTTCGTATGCGATATCAGAAGATGCCTCCAAAACCGCATCGTCACCATAGCAGATTACCACATCTTCGGCGGTAATGGATTCGGGTGCACCTATTCTTACAGAAGCTGTGGCTTCGGCCATAGCGGTTTGAGGAGCAGTTGTGTGGACAGTAGCATCCCATCCATTATAGCAGTTTCCGCTTGTGGCTTTGAGACGAACAGTCAAACTATTTCCAGAAGACACAAACGATGGATAGTAAACCATATACTGATTGCCACTCCATTTCCATAAAAGCGAATCATTTGTACTATTTCCATCATAAACAAACAGTGTGTCTTCGTTATTCAGTTCAACACCAACCCCCATACTGATGGACACATGGCCTTGTGATGCCTTAAACGTATGAGTACGGTCAGTAGTATCACCGCATGTCTCACTGTATCCATTTTGATCAGTGAAAGTGATATTTTCATTAGCTTGGACAATAGTCAAACCATTTTCCTCACCCATCCTAACATTACGGTAAGTGGGATTGTAATCATTCTCCACTCTCACTGGACACTCGGTGGCATTGCTTATGCTCACATAATAGTGGGCAGTTCCTTCCACCTGATCCACCGTATAAGAACTATATCCATCGAACTCTTCCACTGGGACAGATCTGACTTCATTCAGATTTTCATCATACCAGGTATGGGTTTGCGGGAAGGCAAGGTTAGGTGCACTTGCCGTCAATGTGGCAGAATTACCAAAGCAAACTCTGGCATCGGTAGTGGTGATTTCGCTTGCGGCAAGCGGAGATTTCACAGTTGCATGAACTTCTTTCAACAATGAAGCGTCAACAGGTTCTGTAGCGTATATATACGCATCCCAATTTGAAGGATTGTAATAATAATTGTTGAAATAGACGCGAATCTTATTTGACAAATTGGTATATTTCCTATCAGTATAATAACCACCTGAAAATGACTCCACCACATTTCCATTCCCTTCATCATAAATTTCAAAATATCCATTGCTAAAGTCAATAGAGTTAAAGTGAAGTGTAATAGAGGAGCCCTCGGCTGCTTCGAAATACTGAGTTTGATATGACCAATAGTTATAATACGTTGAATTATCTTGTCCTTCCGTATCATAGAAACGTATTTTCTCATTATCGGGGAGCTGATACGTGTTAGAATAGTTGAAAGGCATCCTCACTTCTTGACCATTATCAACTATTTCGTTTTCCATAAGTTCACATACTGTATCACAGGAAACATACACATAATAATTCTCGTTAGCTGTTAAAGGCATTGACAAGGTGCTGGAACCTGGGGTGACAAGCACCGTGTCTTTCAGCTTCGTAATTCTATCAGAAGCCAACCAAATGTGATGTTGCGGGTAGGACATATCTGCCGTGGCGGTCAGTGTTACATTCTGGCCGTAACAAGCCTCGGCATCAGTAACTGTAATCGCATTGGAAGCAGAAGGTTCTTTGAGGGTGGCATGTACCTCTGCAAAATCGTATGTGGTAGGAGACGGAATCGCATAGATATAACTATCCCAACCTGGATGAGGTTCATCCGTGTAATTATTAAAACCTATACGTATCCTGTTGCTGTTGAATACATAATCTATTTCATGATTAGCATCCGTTATG
>Ga0208297_1000734_pt1 | contig 50917 bp, 41 predicted proteins | sample LMS_cellobiose_e_FD_187367 | JGI IMG/M metagenome (GOLD analysis project Ga0208297, IMG submission 187367) | Rumen-fistulated moose microbial communities from Alaska, USA - LMS_cellobiose_enrichment (SPAdes) (version 2) | ecosystem: Host-associated > Mammals > Digestive system > Stomach > Rumen... | reverse complement strand
GGGGGTGGGCGTGGGCACCGCCGTCACCAGCACCGCCACCGGGGGCAGCGGCGTGGAGGTAGGGGCGGGGGCGGCCGTGGCCGTGGCCGTGGGCGTGGCGGGCAGGGGGCTGTCCGTGGGGACGGCTTCCAGCGTGGCGGCGGGCCTGCTGCAGGCCAGCAACAGCAGCACCCCCAGGAACCATATGTACTTGCCGCGGCGGGAATCTTGTTTCATGCAAACGGTGCCTCGTGAGAAAGATGGGAAATATTGTATCTTCAATTTTACTCGCCGCAGCAAGGAAATGCAAGCCTGTCCCTCATGACGACTTTGTAAAAATATATGGTTGCGCCTGGCGGATCTTTTAGCTAAATTTAAGATTGAAGGCGTAGCATGGCACAAACGAAGGGAGGATATGGATTATGAAACACACCTATTTGCGGATCATTTGCCTGGCGACGGCCCTGTGCCTGCTCCTGGGCTGCAGCGCCGCCGGGGCAAAGAGCACCGACGCGGCGTCTTCCACCGCTCAGGCGGCGGATGCCGACGGGACCACGGAGCAGGAGCCCACCGGCGAGCCCGAAACAACGGGGGAACCCCCTGCTGGTCAGCGGCCCGAAGGGACCCCGCCCGAGGGCATGGGGGAGCCCCCCGCCGGTCAGCGGCCTGAAGGGACCCCGCCCGGAGGCTTTGTGCCCCTTGCCGGCGGCCCCGGCGGCTCCGGCGATCCCAACGGCGGTCCCGGGGGCGGCCCCGGCGGCGCGCCGGGCGGCAGCTCCTCCGCGGACATCGAATACTCCGGCGCGGTGGAAATCACCTCCGCCGATAGCCAAAGCGGCCAGATCTATGCCACCGAAACCGTGGACCAGAGCGCTCTGCTCATCAGCACCTCGGAGGCGGTCAGCGTCAGCGACCCCACCGTCACCAAGGCAGGCAGCTCCAACGGCGGCGACAGCTGCAACTTCTATGGTCTGAATGCGGCGGTGCTGGTGAAGGATGGGGCCCAGGTCACCATCACCGGCGGCAGCATCACCTCCGACGCCTCCGGGGCCAACGGCGCCTTCTGCTATGGCGGCAACGGCGGGCAGAACGGCGCCTCCGGCGACGGCACCACCCTCACCATCCGCGACACCGTCATCACCACCACCGGCTCCGGTTCCGGCGGCATCATGACCACGGGCGGCGGCGTGACCTATGCCTACGATCTGGCGGTCACCACCTCGGGCCGGTCCTCCGCGCCCATCCGCACCGATCGGGGCGGCGGCACGGTCTATGTGGACGGCGGAACCTATACCTCCAACGGCCTGGGCTCCCCGGCCATCTATTCCACCGCCGAGATCCATGTGGCCAACGCCGCCCTTGTCTCCAACCTGAGCGAGGGCGTGTGCATCGAGGGCAAAAACAGCATCGAGCTCACCGACTGCGAGCTGACCGCCAACAACACCGCCTGCAACGGCAACGCCACCTTCCTGGACACCGTCATGATCTATCAGTCCATGTCCGGCGATGCGGACAGCGGCACCTCCGCCTTCACCATGACCGGCGGGACCCTGACCAGCCAAAACGGCCATGTCTTTCACGTGACCAACACCAACGCCGTCATCACCCTGAGCGGGGTGACCGTGGTGAATGAGGATGAGGCGGATGTGCTTCTCTCTGTCTGTGACGACGGCTGGAGCGGCGCCGGGAACATGGCCACCCTGAACGCCGACGGCCAGACCCTGGCGGGCCTGCTCCTGGTGGGCAGCGATTCCACCCTGACGCTGAACCTCACCAACGCCTCCAGCTTCACCGGCGCCGTGTCCGGCGCCATCACCAACGCCAAGGGGGATGTGGTCTCCACCGAGACGGGCATGGTGAACGTGACGCTGGACGCCACCAGCACCTGGACGCTGACGGGGGACGCCTACGTGACCTCCTTCTCCGGCGACGCCGCCAACATCGTTGCCAACGGGCACACCCTCTATGTGAACGGTGTGGCCCTGGCAGGGACGAAATGATGGCCGAGAGGACGATCTGCCCCCATCCCCGAAGGAGGAGATGGGGGCTGTTTGCCTGGTCGTTGGCGTCGGCGCTGGCGATCCTTTCGATCTGTTCCAAGAGCTCGCCCCTCTATCCCATGAACGACTGGGTGGATGTGCAATGCTTCTTCACCGTGGGCCGGGGCATCCTCCGGGGCAAGATGCCCTATCTGGACCTCTATGAACAAAAGGGGCCCGTTCTCTATCTGCTCTTTGCCCTGGCCGCCCTGATCTCCGGCGAAAGCTTTTTGGGGGTTTTCCTGCTGGAGGTCCTGTCGCTGGGATCGTTCCTGTATGTTTCGGCCAGGATCGCCGCCCTGTGGCTCGGGGAGGATCGATGGAGCCTGTTTTTGCTGCCGCCGGTGTTGGCCCTGGCCATCGGGATCAGCCCCGCTTTCTCCCATGGGGGCAGCGCGGAGCAGCTGTTCCTTCCGGCCATGGCCCTGTTCCTGAAGCTGGGACTGGGGACGATCCGGGAAAATCGGCCCCTGAAGAGGGGGGAGGCCTTCCTCTGCGGGGTGCTGGCGGCGCTGGCCCTGTGGGTCAAATATACCTTTTGCGGCATCTTCGCCGGGGGCGCTCTGGCGCTGGCGGTCTGGTACTGCGGGACGAAAAAGGCGAGGCATCTATGGGCGGCGGTCCTCTTTGGCCTGTTGGGGATGGCGGCCGTCACGGCCCCCATCCTGCTGTGGTTCCGGCTCAGGGGCGCCCTGCCCGCCCTGTGGCAGGCCTATTTCGTCAACAACCTGACGGCCTATGCTTCCGGCGGCAGTCCCCGCCATGCTCCGCCCCTGCAGGCCCTGCAAAACAACCGGATGTGGTCCGCCTTCGGCGCGCTGGGGTGCCTGTGGCCCCTGGCCCGCTTCAAAAAGCAATGGGGGGAGGCCCTGCTGCTGATCCTGTCCGCCCTTGCTCTGGGCTTCTTCACCTATGCCAACGGGCGGACCTATCCCTATTATGCCCTGATCCTGGCCGCCTTCAGCGGGCCGGGGTGGGTCCCGGTGCTCATCCTGCTGCGTCGGGCGTGTCAAAGGGTGCCCCGGCGGGCGGCCGCCGCCGGCGCCATCCTCGTCGCGGGGCTGCTGCTGGCGGGAAGCGCCTTCTGGGCCTATGGCCACAGCGGCAACGTGTATCTCATGGCTTATGAAAAGGAGGACATGCCTCCATATCGGTTCGCCCAGATCATCCGGCAGCGGGAGGACGCCTCCCTGCTGAATTATGGATTCCTGGACGGGGGATTCTATCTGGCCTCCGGCGTGGAGCCCGAAACCCGTTTCTTCTGCACCCTCAACATCTCCCTGCCGGAACAGGAAGCTTCCCTGCGTCAGGCAATCCAGGCAGGGGAGGCGGAATTCGTCGTGGTCCGCGGCAAAGGATCGCCCGGCAGCAACTATAGCCTGGTGGACACCTGCTCCTTCCCCTTCGAGGGGCGCAACTGGACCTATAGCCTCTATCAGCGCACAAACAACACCGCCGCCCCCAGGGAGCGGCGGAGCAGAAAATGACGCTGCGGTTTGAAAAAGGATGCTCAGTTCTTCTCCCGGGTCTCCAGCCAGGGGAGCAGGTATTCGCGGTATAGGAAATCCAGGATGGCCACCGCCGGGATGGCCAGAAGGATGCCCACCATGCCGAAGGCCCGGCCGCCCACGATGACGCCCACCAATATCCACAGCCCCGAGACCCCCAGGGAATCCCCAAAGAGCTTGGGCTTGAGGATATAGCCGTCGATGCCCTGGAGCACCACCGTGAAGATCAAAAAGGCCAGGGCGTGCCATGGGTTCACCATCAGCAGCACGAATCCGCCGATGATTGCGCCGATGACGGGGCCGAAGGTGGGAATCAGGTTGGCGACAGCCACCACGAAGGAAACAAGCCCCACATAGGGCATGCCCACGATGGCCATGAAGATGGCGTTGGCGCCGCCCACGATCAGGCTGTCCAGGAGATTAAAGATGATATATCGATTCAGAATGGAGTGGCACCGGCGCAGGAATCGGGCCAGCTTTTCATATTTGGCGCCCCCGAAGGCGGCCACGACGAACCGCTGCCCGCTCGCCTTAAGCCGGGCTTTGTCCGCCAGCAGATAGATGGACAGCAGAAAGGCGATGAGAAACTGAACGGCCCCCTTGCCCACCCCCACGGAGGTGGAGAGGATCACGCTCAGATTCTCCTTGACGAACTCCGTGACGGTGTCGATCAGCGTTTCCGAGGAGCTGATGAACCTGTCCAGATCCAGCACCGAGGCGGACACGCCCCAGGCGTCCAGCATGGCGCGCAGGGAGGCCACGTATCCGTCCAGATTCCCGGCGAAGGTCCCCACGCTCTCGATGAGCTGGGGCACCAGCATCTGCAGCAAGAACAGCAAGAAGAGGATGACGGTGATGAAGGCCAGCAGATTGGAGAGAATGGTTCGCACCTTCTCCCGCTTGACCCGGCGAAACAGGGCCCATCCGAAGAACCTGGAGAGGGGGTTCACGATATAGGCGATGATGGCCCCCAGGATCACCGGGGAGAAATAGTGAAGAAAGGTGCTGACGCTGTTTCGGAAGACACCCCAGTGCGTCAGCAGCACATAGAGGATGACGGCGATGGAGAGAGCCACCGCATTGTTATACCATGGTTTTTCCTTGATGCTCCTCATTGTGCCTCACCTGTCAAAAAGATCGATCGCTTCATCCTGCCTATTCTTTGCCCGGGGATAAAATCCTATGCGTCCGCGTATCGGACCCCTTCCAGCTTTTCCATCACCTTGAGCAGCTCCCCGGGCTTGTCGATGACAAACTCGCTGCCCAGCTCCTCCAAAAAGGGGCGGCCCTTGAACCCCCAGCCGACGCCGCAGAAGTGGAGACCGCCGTTGCGGGCAAACTGAAAATCCACCTCCGAATCCCCCACATAGAGGGCGTTGGCGTTCTTCACCTTCTGCAGATCCAAAACAAACTGCAGCGAGGCGGGGTGGGGCTTCAGGGTGAACTTGCTGTTCTGCCCCTGAATCTGGCAAAACAGGTTTCCGTGGGGCGGGAACAGCTCCGAAATCATGTGGACCGCGTGGGCGTGGGGCTTGTTGGTCACCACGGCCAACTTGTAGCCCCGCTCCTTCAGGGCCTGCAGGGCCTCCGGGATGCCGGGATAGGGCAGGGTATGGTCCAGGGAGTGGAGGGCATAGTCCTCAAAGAAGCTGTCCATCACCGGCTTCCAATCGTTCTCCCGGCCGTGGGGCATGGCTCGCTGGCACATATAGGCCACGCTCCGGCCCACCATGCCCTGCACGGTTTGCTGGGGATAGGGGGCGATGCCGTGCTTCTCCAGGGAGCGGTTCAACGAACCGGCGATATCTTCGATGGTGTTGCACAATGTGCCGTCCAGATCAAAGGCGATCAGCTGCATAAACAATCCTTTCCAAGCCAGGTTGATGGATTGAACATATTGTATGCGCTTTTTTTTCCACCGTCAAGGAAAAGCTTCGAAACTCTTCACAAGCGGCGTTTTTTCTGGTATACTGATGCGCATCAGGGGCTGCCTTCGGCGGGCCCGGAGGAGGAGGGCCCCGGGGCGGGGCAAACATGAGCGATTTTATCCCGGTGACCTGTCGGAACATCGATGCGACGGAGCCGTATTTTTCTGCCTGCACCAATCGGATCTGTGACAACACGGTGGGGGTCACCTTCCAGTGGCGAAAGATCTTTCAGACCCAGTATGCCATCGCCGGCGGGACGCTGGTGACCCGGTCCACATATAAGCGCATCGGACCCTGCTATTCCGTGCCCGTGGGGCCGGGAGACATGAACGCTGGCTTCGCCGCCGCCGAAAGGGACGCCAGGGAGATGGGGGAGGAGCTGCGCTTCGCCTGCGTGGGGGAGGATCAGCTGCCGCTGCTGCAGGCCCGCTATCAGGATCGTTTCTTCGCCGAGGAGAAGAGGGACTGGTTCGACTATCTCTATGAGGCGGACGCCTTCCGCACCTACAGCGGCAAAAAGCACCACAGCCAAAAGAACCACGTGAACCGGTTCTACAAGGAGTTCCCCGAGGCCCAGTGCCGGGAGATCACCGAGGATATGTTCCCGGCGTGCATCGCCTTTTTGGAGCGGATCGAGGAGGAGCACCCGGAGATGAGCGAGGTGGAGCGCAACGAGCTCAAGGGGACCATGGACCTCATCGAGCTGGCCTGCCGGCTGAACCAGCGGGCGGCCTGCCTGGTCACCCGGCTGGGGATCACCGCCCTGTCCGTGGGGGAGATCCGGGGGGACACCCTCTTTGCCCACGCGGAGAAGGCGGATGTGAACGCCGCCGGGGCCTATCCCGCCATGGCCCAGGCCTTCGTCAACTTTATGGGCACGGACTTTGCCTATGTGAACCGGGAGGACGACGCCGGGGACGAGGGCATTCGCTACAGCAAGCTCAACTACAAGCCAATTCAGCTCATCAGCAAGTATTTGGTCACGGTGTACGCTTAAAAAACAGGAGGGACCCATGGAACCGTGGTGGAAGGAACAGGCGGTCTATCAGATCTATCCCATGAGCTTTTGCGACAGCAACGGCGACGGCATAGGCGACCTTCCCGGCATCCTCTCCAAGCTCCCCTACCTCAAATCCCTGGGGGTGGGCATCCTTTGGCTCTCCCCGGTCTATCGCTCCCCCGGCGAGGACAACGGCTATGACATCTCCGACTATTGCGACATCGATCCCAAGTTCGGCACCTTGGCGGACATGGACGAGCTCATCAGGAAGGCCAACGCCCTGGGCCTGCGGATCGTTATGGACCTGGTCATCAACCACACCTCCTCGGAGCATCCCTGGTTCCAAAGGAGCCGGCGGCGGGAGGCCCCCTATGAAGATTTTTACATCTGGCGGGAGGGCAGGGGCAAGCGGCCCCCCAACAACTGGTCCGGCTTCTTCGGCGGCGGGGCCTGGGCCTTCGACGAGGTCCGCAGGCAGTGGTATCTGCACCTGTTTTCCCCGGGCCAGCCGGACCTCAACTACCGGAACCCCGCCGTCATAGAGGCGGTGGAGAAGGTCATGGACTTTTGGCTCTCCCGGGGCGTGTCCGGCTTTCGGTGCGACGTCATCAACCTTCTGTGGAAGGACAGCCTGAAAAACGGCTTCCCCAAATTTGTTTTGAACGGCAGCGAGCACTATGTCTCCCGCCCCGGCTGCCATGAGCTGCTGAGGCGGTTTCGGCGGGAGGTGCTGCAGAAATACGATTGCTTCACCGTGGGGGAAACGGTGTTTGTGTCCCCCAAACAGGCTCGGGCGCTGACGGATCCGGCCCGGGAGGAGCTGGACATGGTTTTCTCCTTCGAGCACATGAACGCGGACTGCTGGTTCGTCAAGTGGCTGCCCCGCCGCTTCTTCCCCCGGCGGTTTTTCAGAAGCCTGGTCAAATGGCAGAAGGCCCTGCCCTGGAACGCAATCTACTTTGAAAACCACGACCAGCCCCGCTCCCCCTCCCGCTTCGGCGACGGAAGCCCGGCGGCGGCCAAGGCCATGCTGACATTGCTCCTCACCCTCCGGGGCACCCCCTTCATCTATCAGGGGGAGGAACTGGGCATGACCAACTTCGACTTTGAGAGCATGGCGGACATCCGGGATGTGGAGTCCCAAAACATGGTGCCCACGCTGAAAAGGCTGGGCCTGAACGAGAGGCAGATCTTCCGGCGGATGCAGCGCGCCAGCCGGGACAACGCCCGGACCCCCATGCAGTGGACGCCGGGGCCCCAGGCCGGGTTCACCAACGGCACTCCCTGGCTGAAGGTGAACGGGAACCATGTTTCCGTCAACGCCGAAACGGAGGCCCAAGACCCAAATTCCGTGCTGAACTGGTTCTGCACCCTCCTGGCCTATCGCAACGGCAGCGACATTTTGAAGCAGGGCCGCTTTCTTCTCGTCAGCATGGAGAAGAGCTGGATAAAGATCCAGCGGCGGCTGGGGAACGAGCGCGTCACCGTGGCGGTGAACTGGTCCAACCGGCCCGTAAAGCTCCCCCTGCTGGGCCGCCCCGTTCTCTCCACCCACGGCACAAAGGAGCTGGATTGCCGGCTGCAGCCCTGGGAGGCGGTGCTCCTGGAGGAGCACATACAGCTATAGAAGCCGAATCGTTTGAATTCTGTACATAAGGAGCGACACGATGATCGAATTTCATGACAATGTCTTTCGCCTGACCACGGATCACACGGCCTATCTCTTCCGCGTGACCCCCTTCGGCCATGTGGAGCATCTGCACTATGGCGGCCCCGTGCCCCTTTCCGACGGGGCGGCCCTGGCCGCCAAAACCGCCATCGCCCGAGGCTCCTCCGTCATGTATGACGAGAGCAGCGACACCTATTGCCTGGACGATCTGGCATGGGAGTGGTCCGGTGTGGGCAAGGGGGACTTTCGCAATCCCCCGGCGGAGCTGACGATACCCAATCGGGCATTGCCCGACGGCGCCTTTACCAACGATTTCGTCTATGTTTCCCATGAGATCCTGGCCGGTCCCCTGCCCATGGAGACCCTGCCCACGGCCTATGGGGATGAGGCCGAAACGGTGATCCTCCGTCTGAAGGAGAAGGCGACCCCGGTGGCGCTGGAGCTGATTTACACCGTTTATGCCCACACGGATGTGATCACCCGCCGGGCGGTGCTGAGGAACGAGGGGGAGGCCCCCGTCGTCATCGACAAGCTCATGAGCTACATGCTGGACATGGTCCCGGCGGCCGAACTCACCTTCACCACCTTCGACGGGGCCTGGATCCGGGAGGCCCGCCGCCACGATCGGCCCGTGGCTTCCGGCATCTATGTGAACGAGGGCAGCACCGGCGCCTCCGGCCACAGGCACAATCCCGGCGTGCTCCTTTCCGAGGAGCATTGCTCAGAGGAACAGGGCCGCTGCTGGGGCTTCAACCTGCTGTACAGCGGCAACCACTACACCGCCGTGGAAAAGTCCGAAAACGGCCTGGTCCGCATCATGTCGGGCATCAGCCCCCGGTGCTTCCGCTATACCCTGGCCCCCGGCGTCGGCTTCGAGACCCCCGAGGGGGTCATGACCTATTCCGACGGGGGCTTCAACGGCCTTTCCGCCCACTTTCATGACTTCGTCAACGGGCACGTGATCCGGGGCGACTGGAAGGGAAAGGAACGGCCGGTGCTCTGCAACGATTGGGAAGCCTGTTTTTTTTCCTTTCGGGAGAGGAAGCTCCTCTCCCTGGCCAAGCGGGCGAAGAAGGCGGGCGCTGAGCTGTTCGTTTTGGACGACGGCTGGTTCGTGGGCAGAAACGACGACAAGGGGGGTCTGGGGGACTACACCGTGGACAGAAAGAAGCTGCCCCACGGTCTGGAGGGCCTCTGCGCCAGGATCAACAAGCTGGGCATGAGCTTCGGCCTGTGGATGGAGCCGGAGAGCGTCAACGAGAACAGCGACCTCTATCGGGCCCATCCGGATTGGGCGGTGAAGCTGCCGGGCCGCAAGCCCTCCTATGGGCGGAACCAGCTGCTCTTGGATCTGGTGAATCCGGCGGTCCGGGACTACATCGTGGAGAACGTGGGCCGCATCCTGGACAGCTGCCCCATCGCCTATGTGAAGTGGGACATGAACCGGCACATGTCCGACATGTATTCCCCCTTCTGCGAAAACGGGGCCTTCTTCCACGAATACATCAAGGGGCTCTATGATGTTCTGGGCCGCATCTTCTATCCCCGGCCCCACATCCTTTTTGAAAGCTGCTCCTCCGGGGGCAACCGGTTCGATTTGGGGATGCTCTGCTTCAGCCAGCAGATCTGGGCCAGCGACGACACGGACGCCATCGAGCGGGTGAAGATCCAGGGGGGGCTGAGCTATCTCTACCCCCTGTCCGCCATGGGCGCCCACATCTCCGAGGCGCCCCACCAGCAGACATTGCGGGACACACCCCTTTCCACCCGCTTTCACACCGCCGCCTTCGGCGCCCTGGGCTGGGAGATGGACATCGGCACGCTGACCTTTGCCGAGCGGAAGGAGGCGAAAAAGGACATGGACTTCTACAAGGCTCACCGAAGGACCTTCCAGTTTGGCCGCTTCCGCCGTCTGGGCCGGCAAAACGGCATGGAGACCTGGGTGGCCCTGGGGGAGGGGGAGGCCGTGGCCGCCCGCTTCCTCCTGGACAACGAGGCCGCCGCTCCCGCCGATGTGCTGCGGGTGCCCGGTTTGGCGCCCCAGGGGCGCTATCGTGTGGAGCGGCAGACCAAGGGCGTCCGGGTGGGGCCCCTGGCCAGCCTCCTCAAGCACGTGGCTCCCGTGAGCCTGAAGAAGGGGGGCTTCATCATCCGCACCATCGACAAATTTTTCATGCTCCCCGACGGGGAGGAGAAATATACCCTCACGGGCAGCGCCTTGGGCGAGGGGGTGCCCCTGAACAACCGCTTCGTGGGCACGGGCTACAACAAGGACATTCGGATGCTGGGTGACTTCGGCTCCGAGCTCTACTATCTCAAGGAGGAAGCATGACCAAATCAGAGCTGATCCAAGCGTTTTTCGAGACCTTTGGCCCAGGCGAGGAGCCCCGCTGCTTCTTTGCCGGAGGCCGGGTGAACCTGATCGGCGAGTATGTGGATTTCAACGGCGGCCATGTGCTGCCCTGCGCCCTGACCATGGGCACCTGGGGGCTGCTGCGGCGCCGGTCCGACGATCGGCTTCGGTTCTGTTCCCTGAACTTTCCCCAGGTGGGGGTGCTGGAGGGGACCTTGTCCAACGTTCGCTTTCAGGAGCGGAACCAGTGGACCAACTACGTTTTGGGCATGCTCTTTGCCCTGGGGGAGCGGGGGATCGAGCTTAGCTCCGGCTTCGAGCTCCTCGTCTATGGCAACATCCCCAACGGCTCCGGCCTGTCCTCCTCCGCTTCCCTGGAGGTGGTGGCGGGGGCAGCCTTCCGGGCCTGCTATGACCTTGATGTGACGGACATGGAGCTGGCCCTCTTGGGGCAGCGGGCGGAGAACGGCTTCGTCGGCCTCAACAGCGGCATCATGGACCAGTTCAGCATCGCCCTGGGCAAGGAGGGGGCGGCGGTGTTTCTGAACACCGGCACCCTGCGCTATGAGTATGTGCCCGTGGCGCTGGGGGACAACGTGATCCTCATCATGAACACCTGCAAGCGCCGGACATTGGCGGACTCCAAATACAACGAGCGCCGGGCGGAGTGCGAGGGCGCCCTGAAGGCCCTGCAGCAGGCCCTGCCCGTGAAGGATCTGGCGTCGGTGGACCTGCGGGCCTTTGAGGCCAACAAGCACCTGATCCGGCGCCAAAACGAGCGGGACCGGGCGGAGCACGTGGTCTATGAGTGCGCCCGGACCATCGAGGCCTGCAAGAAGCTGCGGGCCGGGGACTTGGTCTCCTTCGGCCGGCTCATGTATGCCTCCCACGATTCCCTGCGGGACCTGTTCGCCGTGTCCTGTCCGGAGCTCGACACCCTGGTGCGCGAGGCGGGTGCCTGCCCCGGGGTCCTGGGGGCAAGGATGACCGGCGCCGGCTTCGGTGGCTGCGCCGTGGCCATCGTGCAAAAGGACGCCGTGGCGGCGGTCAAGGCGCGGGTGGGCGCGGCCTATGAGCGGGCCATCGGCTATCCCTGCGCCTTCTATGAGGCCAGCATCGGCGGCGGGCCAAAGGAACTTTGATCGGGATCGATCACATCATATAAATCTATTTGGAGGTATTGAAAAAAATGAACAAACCCATTCTCGTCATCATGGCAGCCGGCATGGGCAGCCGGTACGGCGGACTCAAGCAGATGGATCCGGTGGACAAGGAGGGCCACGTGATCATGGACTTCTCCCTCTTCGATGCCAAGCGGGCCGGCTTCGAGAAGGCCGTGTGCATCATCAAGCGGGAGATGGCCGAGGACTTTGAAGAGGTCATCGGCAGCCGGGTCCGGCCCTTCCTGGAGCTGGAATACGCCTTCCAGGACATGAACGCCCTGCCGGAGGGCTATGCCGTTCCCGAGGGCCGGGTGAAGCCCTGGGGCACCACCCACGCCGTTTTGGCCGCCAAGGACCTGATCGGCGACGCGCCCTTCGCCGTCATCAACGCCGACGACTTCTATGGACGGGAAGCCTACAAGACCATCTATGACTATCTCAAGGTCCCCCATGAAAGGGGCGAATATGCCATGGTGGGCTATCTTCTGAAGAACACCGTCACCGACAACGGCCATGTGGCCCGGGGCGTGTGCGTGGTGGACGAAAACGACAATCTCACCTCCATCGCCGAGCGGCTCCGCATCGAGAAGCGGGACGGCGGCATCGCTTTCACCGAGGACGAGGGCAAGACCTACACCGCCCTGGATCCCGACGACACCGTGTCCATGAACTTCTGGGGCTATATGCCCGACTTCCTGGAGGAGGCCGAAAAGCGCTTCCCCGCCTTCCTGGACGAAAACCTGCCCAAGAACCCGTTGAAGTGCGAATACCTGGTGCCCCGGCTCACCAACGACCTGATCCTGGAGGGGAAGGCCAGCGTGAAGGTGCTCCATTGCCCCGCCAAGTGGCACGGCGTCACCTACAAGCAGGACATGCCCGCCCTGCAGCAGAGCATCCGGGAGATGAAGGCCGCCGGCATGTATCCCGACGATCTGTGGAAATGACCCATGCTCTTTGACCTCATCGCGCCCTATACCACCGTGTGCCTGGCGGGGATGTGCAAGAACGCGGGAAAGACCACCGCCCTCAACGCCCTCATCCGGGGCGCTGCGGCCAGGGGGGTCCTTCTCGGGCTCACCTCCATCGGCCGGGACGGGGAGCGGGAGGATCTGGTCACCGGCACATACAAGCCCCCCATCTACGTGACGGGGGGCACCTTGTTTGCCACCAGCCGGGGGCTTTTGCCCCGGTGCGATGTGACGGGGGAGATCCTGTCCCTCACGGGACTGTATACCCCTCTGGGCGAGGTGGTGATCCTGCGGGCCCTGTCCGATGGGTTCGTGGAGCTGGCGGGCCCTTCCATGCGGGAGCAGATCGTGGCGCTGGAAGCGGCGCTGAAGGGCTTCGGGGCAGAGAAGGTGCTCGTCGACGGGGCCCTGTTCCGCCGGAGCCTGTGCGCCCCCGAGGCGGCGGAGGGGATCCTGCTCTCCACCGGGGCCAGCTTGGGTCCGGACATGCACAGAACCGTGGCGGACACGGCCTTCGTGGCGGAGCTGCTCGGGCTGCCGATCAGCGGCCCCTGGCCCGACATGGGGGATCGCCGCTTCGCCCGGGGCGGGCTGTTTGACGATCTTGCCTCGGCGCTGGAGGGGCAGGGGGACGCCCTCTTTGTGACCGGGGCCTTCACCGATGCCATGGCGGCCCTGCTTCTGCGGCGCAAGGGCATCCCCGCTGAGATCAACCTGGAGGACGGCACCCGGCTCCTGCTCTCCCGGGAGAACTATGAAAAGCTGCGGGCCCGGGGAGTGGCCTTCCGGGTTCGGGACCGAAACGATCTCGTCGCCGTGACCGTGAACCCCTCTTCCGCCTATGGCGCCCCCTATGATGCCGCGGCCTTTCAACGGCTGATGGCGGAGCGGGTGAGCGTCCCCGTGATGAACATTTGGGAGGAAAGCGCATGGAACTGACCCCGAGCCAACAGCAGGATATCGGCCTCGCCTTCGTGCTGGACCGGCTTCAGCCCCTGTCCCCCCTGGGCCGGGAGAGGAAGCGGGCCCTTGGTCCCTATGACCGGAGCCGAAGGGCGGAGCTGATCCGGGAGCTGAGCGACCTTGACCGGACATTGGCCCTGGGGGAGGACCCGGCCCTGGACCGCCTGCGGCAGGGGCTGATGCAGCTCAGGGACATCCGCGGCACCGTGGCCAGGATCGGCAACAGGGACATGGATCAGGTGGAGCTCTTTGAGCTCAAGCGATATCTGCTGCTGCTGCGGGGCCTGGCGGAGGACTTTCGATCCCTGCAGGAAAGGGCCCGATGGGCCGGGCTCGCCCTGGCGGATGTGCCGGAGGCCCTGTCCATCCTGGATCCGGAGGGGTCCGGGAATCCCACCTTCTCTCTGCGTTCCTCATGGTCGGCGGATCTGGCGGAGGCCCGCCGGGACAAGACGGAGATCGAAAAACAGATCGCCCTTTCCGCCGGCGCGGCCCGGGAGGCGCTGCTGATCCGGCGCACGGACATCGTCCTGCGGGAGGCGGAGGCAGAGCAGCGGCTCTGCGGCCGGCTTTCCCAAAGGCTGCAGCCCCATCAGGCCGCCATCGCCGGGAGCCTGAGCGCCCTGGGGCATCTGGACCTGCTGCTCGCCAAAGCCGCTCTGGTCCGGGAGCTGGGAGGGAAAAAGCCCACCCTGACGGAGGGCGAGCTGTCCTTCCGGGACATGGTCCATCCCGCCCTGGCGGATGTCCTGAAAAACCAAGGGGCCGCCTTCACACCCCTGACCATCTCCCTGTCCCCCGGGGCCGCGGTGCTCACCGGGGCCAACATGGGGGGCAAGAGCGTGTGCCTCAAGACCCTGGCCCTCAACGTATATCTGGTCCACTGCGGCCTGTTCCCCTTTGCCCGGGAGGCCCGGGTCCCCTTCTTCGATCAGCTGTGCCTGGTCCGGGGGGAGGGGGAGGACGGCCGGGAGGGCCTCTCCTCCTTCGGCGGGGAGCTGATGGCGGCGGACGCCGCGGCCCGGGCCGTGCAGACGGGCTTTTGTCTGGTCCTCTTCGATGAGTTTGCCCGGGGCACCAACCCCGCCGAGTCGGTGAAGCTCCAGCAGGGGGTTCTCCGCTTCTTCGAGGGGTCCGGCTCCGTGTGCCTCCTGGTCACCCACTATGAGGCCGTGGCCGCCCGTGCCGGCCGTCGCTTCCTCACCCGGGGCATCCGGGATCTGGATGTGGCGGAGGGGCGGCGCATGATGGCCGCCGGGGCGGACAAGCTGACCGTTCTGCGCCGCTTCATGGACTATGGCATCGAGCAGATCGACGAGGCCGCCGTTCCCCAAAGGGCCCTGACCGTGGCGGAGCTGCTGGGGGTGGAGGAGGGACTGCTGGCGGCCATCCGCAGGGAATATATACTTTCGGAAGATTGACACTATAGCAACCTTTTTGATACAATGATAACAACAGAATAGGGAGATAGAGGCGCGGCGCGCAGGGTACCCGCGGGGCAAAACCGGGCGAAAGGGACCTTCGGGAAAGGGGCGCAGCCGCCGAAAGAAGGGGGAAAATTCGCCGCGTCCCGCTTCTTGGGGGTCGGGTGGACATGGCTCGGCCACTGTCGTCTGTTTGAGATGAAGCGCTATCGATCCGGCTTTGGCCGCGTCGATAGCCTTTTCTTTTGGACGGAGCGCTATGGGAGATCCGTTTTTCCATCGCGCTCTGTTTATGTATCAACATCTTTTATAAGGAGGTTTGGGTATGCAAGTGACCATTCGGGTGCGCATGAGCGCCCACGACGCCCACTATGGCGGAAACCTGGTGGACGGCGCCAAGATGCTGGAGCTGTTCGGGGATGTCGCCACGGAGCTGCTGATCCGGCGGGACGGGGACGAGGGCCTCTTCTGCGCCTATGACATGGTGGAGTTCAAGGCCCCGGTCTACGCGGGGGACTTCATCGAGGCCACCGGCCAGATCGTCTCCGAGGGAAACACCTCCCGGCGGATGGTCTTTGAGGCCAGAAAGGTGATAACCGCCCGGCCCGACATCAACGATTCCGCGGCGGAGGTGCTTTCCGAGCCCATCCTGGTCTGCCGGGCCAGCGGCACCTGCGTCACCCCCAAGGACAAGCAGAGACTGTAGCTTGTGCCGTTGCTGCGAACCGGCGCAGCAATTTCGCAGGCGAAACCGACAAAACTGCTGACAAGGAAAGGAATATACTATGGAGAAGCTGATCATCACCGCCGCCATCTGCGGCGCCGAGGTCACCAAGGCCCAGAACCCCGCCGTCCCCTACACTGTGGAGGAGATGGTTCGGGAGGCCCGTTCCGCCTATGACGCGGGGGCTTCCGTCATCCATGTCCATGTCCGTTGGGACGACGGCACCCCCACCCAGGATCGGGAGCGGTTCCGACTGGTCATGGACGCCATCCGCGCTGAGCTTCCGGATGTGATCATGATCCCCTCCACCGGCGGCGCCACCGGCATGAAGCCGGAGGAGCGGCTCCAGCCCACGGAGCTTTTTCCCGAGATGGCGACGCTGGATTGCGGCACCTGCAACTTTGGGGACGAGATCTTCGACAACACCATGCCCACCATGCGGGCCTTCGGGCGGCGGATGATCGAAAACTGCATCAAGCCCGAATATGAATGTTTTGAGATGGGCCATCTGGACACCGTTCTGACCATGGCCCGCAGGGGCGAGGTCCCGGGCGCCCCCTTGCAGTTCAACTTCGTTCTGGGCGTCCCCGGCTGCTCCCCCGCCACGGTGCAAAACCTGGTTTGGATGGCCGGCACCATCCCTGCCGGCTCCACCTGGACGGCCACGGGCGTGGGCCGCAGCGCCTTCACCCTGGCGGCGCCCGCCATCGTCATGGGCGGCAACGTGCGGGTGGGCTTCGAGGACAATCTCTATCTCTCCCGGGGCGTGAAGGCCCGCAGCAACGGGGAGCTGGTGGAGAAGGTGGTCCGCCTCAGCCGGGAGCTGGGCCGGGAGATCGCCTCCCCCGCGGAGGCCCGGGCCATCCTGGGCCTGGTTGGCGGCCCCAACTGCCCGGTTCGCTGAATACTGTTTGCATAAACAAATAAAAATACATTTTTCGGAGGAGAAAACCATGGCACTCAAAGGCAACAAATACGGCACCCATCGCGTCATCGAGCCCAAGGGCGTGCTCACCCAGGCAGCCTATAAGATCGACAACAACATGGATGTTCTCTATTCCAACGAGATCATCTGCGATGTTCAGTCCCTGAACATCGATTCCGCCTCCTTCACCCAGATCGAGGAGGCCTGCGGCGGCGACGAAAAGAAGATCGGCGAGATGATCATGGGGATCGTGGCCGAGCGGGGCAAGCAGCAGAACCCGGTCACCGGCTCCGGCGGCATGTTCATCGGCACCGTGGCCTATATCGGCGAGGATCTGAAGGACCGGAACCTGAAGGTGGGCGACAAGATCGCCTCCCTGGTGTCCCTGTCCCTGACGCCGCTCAGGATCGACAGGATCCTGGCCGTCCACAAGGACATCGACCGGGTGGACATCGTGGGCAAGGCCGTCCTCTTTGAAAGCGGCATCTATGCAAAGCTCCCCAGCGACATGAGCGAGGCCCTGGCCCTGGCGGCCCTCGATGTGGCGGGCGCCCCCGCCCAGGCCCGCAAGCTTCCCAAGGAGGGGGATTCCGTCCTCATCCTGGGAGCCAACGGCAAGAGCGCCGTCCTCTGCGGCTATGAGGCCATGAAGAAGGTGGGCCCCACCGGCAATGTGGTGGGCCTGGTCAGGAATCCCAAGCAGGTCCCGGCCCTCCTGGAGCTGGGCGTGTACCACAAGGTCATCGTGGCCTCGGCCACGGAGCCGGTGGCGGTGCTGGAGGCGGCCCTGGCGGCCAACGGCGGCAGGGAGTATGACATCTCCATCTGCTGCGTGAACCAGCCCAACTGCGAGATGAGCGCCATCCTGCCCGTCCGGGACGACGGATTGGTCTATTTCTTCTCCATGGCCACCAGCTTCACCAAGGCGGCTTTGGGCGCCGAGGGCATCGGCAAGGATGTGAACATGATCATCGGCAACGGCTACACCAAGGATCATGCCGAAATCACCCTGAACGTACTCCGTGAAAACCCGAAACTCCGCGCTCTGTTTGACGAGAAATACGTATAAAAAAACATAAAGGAGTCTGGCTATGCATTTTGAGAATTTTGCCCGGAAGAACGGGCTGTTCCGGGATGTGCCCGATGAGCTTTGGAACGATTGGCACTGGCAGGTAAAAAACCGGGTGGAGACGCCGGAGGAGCTGAAGACGCTTTTGAACCTGACGGCGGAAGAGGAGGAGGGCGTGCGCCGTACATTGGGCCGACTGCGCATGGCCATCACCCCCTACTATCTGTCCCTCATCGACCTTGACGACCCCTTTGATCCCATTCGCCGGCAGGCGGTGCCCACGGCCCGCGAGCTGGAATCCGCCCCCTATGAGGCGGCGGACCCCCTTCACGAGGACACGGATTCCCCGGTGAAGGGCCTGACCCACCGATATCCCGATCGGGTGCTGTTCCTGGTGACGGACCAGTGCTCCATGTATTGCCGCCACTGCACCCGCCGGCGCTTCGCGGGACAAACGGACTGCGCCGTGCCCAGGGCGCAGATCGAGGCCTGCATCGAGTATATCCGGGCCCATGAGGAGGTGCGGGATGTGCTTCTCTCCGGCGGCGACGCCCTGATGCTGGGGGATGGGCTCCTGGAGCAGATCATCGCCGAGCTTCGGGCCATCGACCATGTGGAGATCATCCGCATCGGCACCCGGACCCCCGTGGTCTGTCCCCAGCGGATCACGCCGGAGCTGTGCGCCATGCTGAAGAAATACCACCCCATCTGGGTGAACACCCACTTCAACCATCCCAACGAGATCACCCCCGAATCGGCGGCGGCCTGCGCCCGGCTGGCCGACGCAGGCATCCCCCTGGGGAATCAGAGCGTGCTGCTGGCCGGGGTCAACGACTGCGTCCACGTGATGAAAAAGTTGGTGAACGAGCTGGTCTACATCCGGGTCCGGCCCTATTATCTCTATGCCTGCGATCCCTCCCTGGGCCTCTCCCACTTCCGCACGCCCGTGTCGAAGGGCATCGAGATCATGGAGGGGCTGCGGGGCCACACCAGCGGCCTGTGCGTGCCCACCTTCGTGGTGGACGCCCCGGGCGGCGGCGGCAAGACCCCGGTGATGCCCACCTATCTGATCTCCCAGAAGCCGAACAAGATCGTGCTTCGGAACTTCGAGGGGGTCATCACCACCTATACCGAACCGAAGAACTATGAAGAAAGCTGTCACTGCCCCGTGTGCACCGGCAAGCGAAAGGTGAGCAAGATCGGCGTGGCCGGCCTGGAGCAGGGGATGGAGCAGAAGTATATGACTCCCAAGGGGCTTTTGAGAGAGGAACGGGCGAAGTAAATGGCATCCAAACTGAACCTGGATCAAAACAAGGTGGAGCGGGCCAGGGCGGCCGCCCGCAAGGTGGCGACGGACACCCAGGCCTTCATCGACCGGCACACCACCGTCACCGTGGAGCGGGCGGTTTGCCGCCTGCTGCTCATCGACGGGGTGAACGAGGTGGGCGTGCCCCTGCCCAACGTGGTGGTGGATCACCTGCTGGAAAAGGGGCTGCTGCCCTATGGAGCGGCTTATGCCCTGGGCAACGCCATGGCGGAAACGGGCCTGAGTCCCCAAGAGATCGCCGAGGCGGTGGACAAAGGGGAGCTGGACCTCTCCCGGGTTTCGCCCCACAGCGAGGCGGAGATCCGCGCGGCCATCGAGCCCGTCGCCCGGGCCACCGTGGAGCGGATCCGGAAAAACGTGGCCCGGCGGAACGGCTTCCTGTCGGAATACGGCGACAAGGAGGGTCCCTATCTCTATGTCATCGTGGCCACGGGCAACATCTATGAGGACATCGTCCAGGCCAAAGCCGCAGCCCGGCAGGGAGCGGATGTGATCGCGGTCATCCGCACCACGGGTCAGAGCCTTTTGGATTATGTGCCCTATGGAGCCACCACCGAGGGCTTCGGCGGCACCTATGCCACCCAGGAGAACTTCCGACTCATGCGGGCCGCCCTGGACGAGGTGGGGGCGGAGGAGCACCGGTACATCCGCCTGTGCAACTATTGCTCCGGCCTGTGCATGCCGGAGATCGCCGCCATGGGCGCCCTGGAGCGGCTGGATGTGATGCTCAACGACGCCCTCTACGGCATACTCTTTCGGGACATCAACATGCAGCGGACGCTGATCGACCAAAGCTTCTCCCGCCGGATCAACGCCTTTGCCGGCGTCATCATCAACACGGGCGAGGACAACTATCTCACCACGGCGGACGCGGTGGAGGAGGCCCACACGGTCCTGGCCAGCCAGTTCCTCAACGAGCAGTTCGCCCTTTGCGCCGGGCTGCCTGAGGAGCAGCAGGGCCTGGGCCACGCCTTTGAGATCGACCCGGCCCGGGAGAACGGCTTCCTCTATGAGCTGGCCCAGGCTCAGATGGCCCGGGAGATCTTCCCCAAGGCTCCCCTCAAATACATGCCCCCCACCAAGTTTATGACGGGCAACATCTTCCGGGGCCATGTGCAGGACGCCCTCTTCAACATGGTCACCATCCTGACGGGGCAGAAGATCCATCTGCTGGGCATGATGACCGAGGCCATCCACACCCCCTTCATGTCGGATCGGGCCCTGTCCATCGAAAACGCCCGCTATGTCTTCAACACCATGAAGGATCTGGGGGAGGAGATGACCTTCAGACCCGACGGCATCATGGCCCGCCGGGCGGACGAGGTGCTGACCCGCGCCGCGGACCTGCTGGAAAAGATCCGGCGCGACGGCCTTTTTGCCACCCTGGAGCGGGGCACCTTCGCCGACATCAAGCGCATGCGGGACGGGGGCAAGGGCCTTTCCGGCGTGGTGCTTCGGGCGGAGGGATACTGCAACCCCTTCCTGACTCTGTTGGATGGAGGTGCCAAATGAGCGGCGGACTCTACGATATGAGCGTCAAGAGCTTTGATCGGACGCTGGATCTTTCCCGGATCAAGGCCTATGGCGACACCATGAACGACGGCAAGGTGCAGCTGAGCTTCACCCTGCCCGTGAAGGATGACGAGCGGGGCATGGAGGCCGCCCGGCAGCTGGCCAGGAAGATGGGCCTCGAGGAGCCCAACGTGGCCGGGGCCGTGAAGCTGGACGAAGACTTCACCTTCTATGTGGTCTATGGCGCCTGCGTCCACACGGTGGATTATGAGCACATCGAGGTCAAAACCGTGGAGAGCAGCGTCATGTCCATGGAGGAGGTCAACGACTATATCCGCAGCCACTTCGGCCGGAAGCTGGTCTTTGTGGGCGCCTCTACGGGCACGGACGCCCACACCGTGGGCATCGACGCCATCATGAACCGAAAGGGCTTCGCCGGCCACTATGGTCTGGAGCGATATGAGATGATCGAGGCTTACAACCTGGGGGCTCAGGTGGAGAACGGGGACTTCGTGAAGAAGGCTCTGGAGTTGAACGCCGATGTGCTCCTGGTCTCTCAAACCGTGACCCAGAAGGATGTGCACATCCGGAACATGACCGAGCTCATCGAGCTTTTGGAGGCGGAGGGCATTCGATCCCGGTTCGTCCTCATCTGCGGCGGCGCCCGGATCACCCATGAGCTGGCCAAGGAGCTGGGCTTCGACGCGGGCTTCGGCCCCCGCAAGTTCGCCGAGGACGTGGCTTCCTTTGCCGTGGAGGAGATGACCCGGCGGGGCCTGGATAGATAAAGGAGGAGATCCATGGATATTCTGATCATCGACGGCCAGGGGGGCAACCTGGGCCGGCAGCTGGCAAAGCGATTGAAGGAGGCCCTGCCTCGGGCAGACATCACCGCCGTGGGCACCAACTCCACCGCCACGGAAAACATGCTCAAGGGCGGCGCCGACCGGGCCGCCACGGGGGAGAACGCCGTCATCGTCAACGCCCGGCGGGCGAAGGTGATCGTGGGCCCCCTGGGCATCGTCATCGCCGATGCCCTTTTGGGGGAGGTGACCCCCGCCATGGCCAGGGCTGTGGGGCAGAGCGACGCCGTGCGCATCCTCATCCCCATGAACCGGTGCGAAACGTTGGTGGCCGGGGTGGCGGAGAGGCCCATGGGCGAACTCATCGAGGACGCCGTGGGCAGGATCGTCGGCCTGCTGCAAAAAGCGGATTGACAGGGGAGCGGTCCCTCTGATATACTTCCTTTTGCCGACAGGAAGCCGGCGGGGAGCCGCACGCTCGACAATTTTTTTATGCAGGATGCTTTGAAGGCATCGCCTTTCGTGAACGAAGGGCGGTGCTTTCTTTGCGTCAAAGAAAGGAACGGACATGAAAAACAAAGCCGTATTGAAACTGACCTATGCCGGCGTCTGCCTGGCGCTGTGCCTGGTGCTGCCCTTTTTGACGGGGCAGATCCCCCAGATCGGCAGCAAGCTGCTGCCCATGCACATCCCCGTGCTCCTGTGCGGCTTTTTGTGCGGGCCGATGTGGGGGCTGGCCGTGGGCGCCCTGGCCCCTCTCCTGCGCTCGCTCCTCTTTGGGATGCCGCCCCTGTTCCCCACGGCCACGGCCATGGCCTTCGAGCTGGCGGCCTATGGGCTGCTGTCCGGCCTGTTCTATCGGATCCTGCCCAAAAAGACCCCCTATCTCTATGTGTCGCTCATCGTCGCCATGATCGGCGGACGGCTGGTTTGGGGCCTGGTCATGGCCATCCTCATGGGGGCCACCGGCAAGGGCTTCACCCTGACCGCCTTCTGGACCGGGGCCTTCGCCAACGCCTGGCCCGGAATCGTGCTGCAGCTGGTGCTGATCCCGCCGGTGGTGGCGGCCCTGAAAAAGGCCAAGCTGCTGCTGAACGAATAGGGACGGCCGGGGCAAAAAAGGGCTTCCGCTTTTCCCGCGCCATATGGATTTTCTCTGCAGCCTATGCTATACTGTGGACAAATAAGGACAAAGGGGGAACCGAAATGGGCCTGTTTGACAAAAAGTATTGCAGCGTTTGCGGGGAGAAGATCGGCTTTTTGGGAAACCGGAAGCTGGAGGACGGGAACCTGTGCAAGGATTGCGCTCGGAAGCTTTCGCCCTTCTTCAGCGAGCGGCGGCACTCCACTGTGGAGGAGATCAAGGAGCAGCTCAGCTACCGGGAGGCCAACAAGGAGAAGGTGGCGGCCTTCCATCCCACCCGGACCATCAACTGCCGGGAATACCTCATTCTGGATGAGGACAAGCGGCAGCTGATCGTGACGAACCATAAAAACTGGAAGGATGAGAACCCGGATGTCATCGACTTTGCCGATGTGACCGGGTGCGATGTGGATGTGGACGAGAATCGCCGGGAGCTCTACCGCAAGAACGCCGAAGGTAAGAGCGTGAGCTATGAGCCCAAGCGGTATGAATACAGCTATGATTTCAACATGACCATCGCTGTGAACAATCCCTATTTCAACGAGATCCCCCTCAGGATCAACGACGACGAGATCAGCTATCGGACCAGCGCGGAGTATCACCGGGCGGAGCTGCTTTCGGCGGAGATCCGGGAGCTGCTGCTGGGCATCCGGGCCGACACCCGCAAGGCGGCGGAGGCGGCGGCCGCTCCCAAGAAGGCGGTGGTCTGCCCCTATTGCGGCGCCACCACCACGCCGGACGAAAGGGGCTGCTGCGAATACTGCGGCGCGCCGGTACAATAAATTTCGGCTGTTGAAACCTGCGGTTTCAACGGCCGAGACTCCACCTTCGTTCCGCTTCCAGACCCCGCCTATGAATCTTCGATTCACCGGGCGGCGGGGTCTGCAAGGTGTGAGATTCACCGCGCATGTCGCTGAATCTCACATATTCAGAGCCACCCGTTCTTCCTGTGTCGTTTGAGAGCGCGCGGCTACACCGCGCCTGCGCGTCTTGGAGTATCCTTGTTCGGGAGCGCCGCTTTGGCGGCGCTTTTTTGTTGACGGTATCTTTGTGCCGTGGTATTCTTTTATATATATTGGAAAGAAAGCGAGGTGGCTCCCTTTGGGTATAAAATGTCCAAACTGCGGCGGGGGGATGGTCTTTGACATCGGCAAGCAAAAGCTTTGCTGCCCCTACTGTAACAGCGAGTCCTCCGTGAAGGAATATCGGCTGAACAACGCCGCCGAATATGTGAACGACAACTATAGCGTGAACGTGTTCCGCTGCAAAAACTGCGGGGCGGAGCTGACCGCGCCGGAGGAGCAGACCGTGGCCTATTGCGCCTATTGCGGCGGGGAGGCCATGCTCCATGAGAAGCAGGCCGAAACCCTTCGGCCCAAGCGGATCATCCCCTTTTCAAAGACCAAGGCGGAGGCCATCCAGGCCTATGAGAACGCGGTGAAAAAGGTCCTCTATGTGCCCAAGGAGCTGAAGGACGCCGCCTTTTTGGAGGGGTTTCGGGGGGTGTATCTGCCCTATTGGACCATCGATGTGGAGATCCCCCAGAGGGAGCTGGCCCTCAAGGGTTCCCGCTCCTACACCCAGGGCCGGTATGACTACTATGAGACCTATGACGTGAACGCCAGCGTGGGCGGGCAGGTGGAAGGGGCCGTCTATGACGCCTCCGCCGCCTTCGACGACACCCTGGCCGCCCAGATCGCTCCCTTCGATCAAAAGGGGGACAGGACCTTCGACGAGGCGTATCTGGCCGGGTTCTATGCGGACAAGGTGACCACCTCCCCCCAGATCTACGGTCAGCTGGCGGTGGAGCAGGCCACAGACAAGGTGTTCGACACCATCCAGAGCAAGGCGGGAAAGGTCCAGGTGTCTCTGCCCGTCGGCAAGGAAAAGCGCAGGGAGGCCATCGGCGCCAAGACCACCGGGGAGCGGGTGTCCCTGTTCCCGGTCTGGTTCCTCACCTGGCGGAAAAAGGATCGGGTGGCCTATTCCGTGATGAACGGCCAGTCCGGAAAGATCACCATGGACCTGCCCGTGGACCTGAAGGTGTTCTTCCTCTATTCCGCCGCGGCGGCAGCGGTCCTCTTCCTGGTGCTGAGCCTGCTGCCCGCCTTCATCCAACCCATGACCATGGCCGCCCTGTGCGGCGTGCTGCTGGTGCTGTCCGGGCGGATACTCAACGGGGAGCTGAAGCAGATCCGGCTCCAGGAGCGGCATGTGTACGATTATGGGAACATGTCCGGGGAGAAGAAGGCAAAGCCCAAGGCAAAGACCGCCTCCTGCCTGAGCGCCGGGCTGATGTTGGCCTATTACGGCCTTATGGCCGCCATAGCCTTCGGCTCCACCACGGGCAGCAGCGGCACCGTGGGCCCAACCTTCCTTCTGGCGCTGATCGGCCAGATCGTGTTGAGCGTGAAACTCATCCGCAACGCCGCCGGCATGCAAAACAAGTCCGGCATGCTGCCGGCCCTGATCTCCTTGGCCATTCTGGCCTTTGGGTGCTATGTGGGCCTCAATCCGGAGGTTTTCCCCAACGACGCCTGGTACTACGGCCTGGCCGCCGGGTGCCTGGCGGGGATATTGGTCAACGCCCTGTTCACCATCGGGCGATACAACGATCTGGCCACCCGGCCGGTCCCCAATTTCTTCAGAAGGGAGGGCGCCAACAATGCAAGGTCGTAAACGGCTGCTGATCGCGCTGCTGCTGGCGGCGCTGCTGGTGCTGCCCCTGCCGACCCTGGCCCAGGAGACGGGGGAGAGCGGGTTTCGGGCGGTCATCGAGGATGGGGCGGACCTGCTGACGGAGGCGGAGGAGGCGAGCCTGCTGGAAACCATGGCCGGCGTCCTGGCCTATGGCAACGCGGCGCTGGTGACCACCAACGAGAACCCCACCACGGCGGAGCGGTTCGCCGAACAAAAGTTTTTGGAGTTCTTCGGCGACACCTCCGGGGCGCTGCTGCTCATCGACATGGGCAACCGCTACATCCAGCTCATCGCGGACGGGGCGGTGTATAAGACCGTCAACAAAACCCGCTGCAACGAGATCACCGACAACATCTATACCTATGCCTCCAGAGGCGACTATCTGAGCTGCGCCGCCAAGGCATTCGAGCAGGTGACCAGGCTCCTGGAGGGCGAGCGGGTGGCCGCGCCCTTCAGATACGTGACCAACGCCTTTCTGGCGATCTGCCTGGCGCTGCTGGGCAACTTCGGGCTGATGAGCCTCCAGCGGCGCAAAAAGGTGAATCCGGAGAACGCCCTCAAGGTGAAGGTGGCCGTGAACACCGGCAGCGCAGCCGTGAAGGCCGGGGCCGTGGCGGGGGTGGTGCTGACCATGCTGAACCAGCGCAAGACCAAGCATGTGGAGAGCTCCTCCGGCGGCGGACGCTCCGGCGGCGGTGGCTTTTCCGGCGGTGGCGGGGGAGGCGGCGGCTTCTCCGGCGGCGGTGGCGGACACCGGTTCTGAAAGGGGGGTGCAAGGAGAGGAGCCATGATACACGGAAGAAAGGTCATCGGCATCATCGGGGGCATGGGCCCCCTGGCCACGGCGGATCTGTTCACCAAGATCATCGAGAGCACCGCGGCAAAGACCGATCAGGAGCACCTGCATGTGCTCATCGACAACAACACGGACATCCCCGACCGGACCGCCTGCATCCTCGAGGGCAGCGACGCGCCCCTGATCCCCATGGCGGAGAGCGCCAAGCGGCTGGAGGCGCAGGGGGCGGATCTGCTGGTGATCCCCTGCAACACCGCCCACTATTTCCACCCCGGCGTGGCGGCAGCGGTGGGCATCCCGGTGTTGAACATGCCCGAAATATCCGCCCGATATTGCGCTGAGCAGGGCTTTTCCTGCGTGGCGCTGCTGTCCACGGCGGGCACCGTTCGGGCCCGGATCTATGAGCCCTATTTCGAGACGCTGGGCATTCGGCTCCTGCATCCCTCCAAGGTGGGCATGGACAATTTGATGTACCTTATCTATGACGAGGTGAAGGCGGGCCGCATCCCCCATCCGGAGCGGATGTACCCGGAGATCGTGGCCCTGGAGGAGCAGGGGGCCCAGGCCTTCCTGCTGGCCTGCACGGAGCTGCCTCTGGTCTTCCAAAGCGGCGGCCGCGTCCCCTTTGTCGACCCCACATTGCTCTTGGCGCGGGCAGCCGTGACGGAAGCCGGTGGAAAAGTAAAGGAATGATTGGAAGCTTTCTGCACCTTTTCTTGAAAGAAAAGGTGCATCCAAAAGAACTTTAAGAATGAAACAGAGCAGGTTGCACTGCCCTTTTAGCATTCTTGCATTTCTCTTTTTGGGCACCTTTTTCTCTTTAGCCTAAAGAGAAAAAGGTGCAAAAATAAAAAGGAAAAAGAGGTGCTCCATGTCCATCCTCTCCGAGCTCAACGCCCCGCCCATCTACCTCATCTGCGGCGGGATCATCGCCTTTGTGGCCGTCCTCTGCATCGTCTTTCTCCTGCGCGCCTGGCGGGCGGGCGTCGCCCTGGGCATGGACAAGACAAAGATGAAGCGGGCCATCACCTCCAGCGCCACCTTCTCCCTGCTGCCCAGCGTGGGGATCCTCCTGGGCGTCATCGCCCTTTCGGGGAGCCTGGGGATCCCCTGGCCCTGGCTTCGGCTCTCGGTCATCGGCGCCCTGCACTATGAAACCCAGGTGGCCCAGGCGGCGGCGGAGCAGGTGGGCATGGGCACCCTGTCCGCAAGCAGGATGACCCCCGGCAGCTTCGCCACCATCGCCCTGCTCATGAGCGTCTGTATCATGTGGGGCATGATCCTGTCCGTGTTCTTCAACAAGAAATACACCCAAAAGCTCACCGTCACCGGGAACAGGGCCGGCGGCGGCTTTGGGGATCTGGCCATGACCGCCATGTTCATCGGCCTGGTTTGCGCATATCTGGGCAGCTATGTCGGTGCGTTCGTCTCCGGCGACGGCCGCTTCACTTTCACCGGCGACTGGACGCCCATCGCCGTGGCCGCGGTCAGCGCCCTGGTCATGGCCCTGTTCGTCTTTCTGGCGGAAAAGAAGCAAAAGGCCTGGGTGGAGAGCTTCTCTGTGGCGGGCAGCATGCTGGTGGGCATGGCCGCCGCGGTGGTCCTGGGCATTTTGGTGAAATAGGGAGGGGAGAGATATGGAAACGAAGCAAGTCAACGAAACCTGGGCCGCCTACACCCGGGGCACCCATCGCGTCGGCCGCATCTGCACCCTCATCACCCTTTGCCTGCTGGTGGGCGCGCCCTTCCTCATGGGCGCCTGTCTGGGCGCCCTGCCGGACCTGTCCGCCGTGGCCAGGGCCTTCCTTTCCGTGGGCCTGGTCTGGACCGTCAGCAGCGTGGTGGAGTTCCTCATCTACACCCCCATGCTGGGCGCCGGCGGCGGGTATCTGGCCTTCATCACCGGAAATCTGATCAACATGAAGATCCCCTGCGCCGTCAACGCCCGGGACATCGTGGGCGCCAAGACCGGCACCCCGGAGAACGAGATCATCTCCACCCTCTCCATCGCCGCTTCCTCGCTGGTGACCATATTGGTGCTGGCCCTGGGCGTGCTGCTGCTGACGCCGCTGCAGCCCATCCTCCAAAGCGAGGCCCTGCAGCCCGCCTTCTCTAACGTGGTCCCCGCCCTGTTCGGGGCCATGGCGTATAAGTATTATCGCCACCACATGAACATTGCCCTGGCGCCCCTGGTGCTCATGAGCTTGCTGTTCGTCCTGGCGCCGGGGCTCATCGCCTCCACCAGCATGATGATCATCCCCTCCGGCGCCCTGGCCATCGGCATCGCCTGGCTGCTCTATCGCAAGCAGAGAAAGGAAACCTGATATGCTCTATGCCGCTCTCCTCCTTGGCATCCTCCTGTTGCTGCTGCTCGCCGCCCTGTTCAAAACGCTGCTGACCCCCAGTCTGAAGAGCACCTATGTGGCCCGGGAACCGGAGTCGGTGGCCCTGCCCCTGGGCGAAAAGCTCTCCAAAATGGTCCGGGTGGACACCACCTCCTTCGAGGGCCAGAACGATCCCGAGCGCTGGGCAGCCTTCCATGAGGTGCTGCGGGAACTGTTCCCCCTGGTCCATGCGAAGCTGGAGGTGACGGACATCGACGGGAACCTCCTCTACTATTGGCGGGGCAAGAGCCGGGAAAAGCCCATCCTGCTCATGAGCCACCAGGATGTGGTGCCCGCCGGGGGCGAGTGGAAGCATCCCCCCTTCGCCGGCATCATCGAGGACGGCAAGGTTTGGGGCCGGGGCACCGCCGACACCAAGTGCTCCGTCATGGCCTTTTTGCAGGCGGTGGAGGAGCTGCTCAGCGAGGGATATACCCCCGACTGCGATGTGTATCTGTCCTCCTCCTGCACGGAGGAATGGGGCGGGGACGGCTGCCCCAAGCTGGTGGAGGAGATCCGCCGCCGGGGCGTGGACCTGTTTTTGGTCATGGACGAGGGCGGCGGCATCATCCGGGAGCCCATCGGCGGCATCCCCGGCAACTTCGCCATGCTGGGCGTGTTTGAAAAGGGCTGCGCCGATGTGACCTTCACCGCCCGCGGCAAGGGCGGCCACGCCAGCGCCCCGGGGAAGAACGCCCCCATCGACCGGCTGTCCGCCTTTGTGCTGGATGTGAAAAGATATCCCTTCAGGCGAAAGCTGCTGCCGGAGGTCAGGGCCATGTTCAGCCGCCTGGCCCCCTATGGCTCCTTCCCCCTGAAGCTGGTGCTGGGGAACCTGTGGCTCTTCGGCCCCGTTCTCAAGCTGGCCCTGCCTGCCATCAGCCCCACCGCTGCCGCCATGCTCAAAACCACCGTGGCCTTCACCATGTCCTCCGGCTCGGAGGCCTTCAATGTCCTGCCCCGGACCGCCACGGTCAGCGCCAACATCCGCCTGATCCCCCACCAGGGTCAGCAGGAGACCCTGACGATCCTGGAGAAGCTGGCCAGGAAGCACGATCTGGAGATGACGGTGGTCAGCGCCAACGACTTCACGCCCCCCCTCGACATCCACGGCGAAGCCTTCCGCGCCGTGGAGGCGGCCATCGAAAAAACCTTCCCGGGCCTACCCGCCGTGCCCTATGTGATGACCGGCGCCACCGACGCCCGGTTCTATCAGCAGATCTGCCCCAGCTGCGTCCGCTTCGCTCCCGTGATCTATGGTCCGGAGCAGATGGCCGGCATGCACGCCCCCAACGAGAACATCGAATACAACTGCCTCCCCGGCGCCGTCCGGCTGTATAAAAACCTGATCCGGGGGCAGAAGCGCTAAACTCCATTGTCAGGGGCCGGCCCCCTGTGCTATACTGAACAAAACACCCTGGGAGGACGACTATGAAACGGGTCAGCAAGCGGCAATACTATCTGGACATCGCATCGGAGGTGGCGCGGCGCTCCACCTGCCTGAGAAGGCAGTATGGGGCCGTCATCGTGAAGAACGATGAGATCGTGGCCACGGGCTATAACGGCGCCCCCCGAGGGGACGAAAACTGCTGCGATGTGGGCGTCTGCTGGCGGGAGGCCCACGGCATCCCCCACGGGGAGCAGTATGAAAAGTGCGTGGCCGTCCACGCCGAGTGCAACGCCATCATCTCCGCCAGTCGCAACGAGATGCTGGGCGCCACCCTCTATCTCTATGGCTTTGAAAACGGCAAGCCCATGGAAAAGGCGGAGCCCTGCGTCATGTGCGCCCGCATGATCAAAAACGCCGGCATCACCACGGTGATCAATCTCACGGAGGATCGCCCCGTTTGACCGGCCATCTTTTCCCGCCGAATTTCATGTTTTCCTCTTGACATTTCGGCGCTGGATGGCTACAATAGATAAGCGTTCCGGGTCATCCGGAACGAATGCGCCCATAGCTCAGCGGATAGAGTGCCCGGCTACGAACCGGTAGGTCGAGAGTTCGAATCTCCCTGGGCGCGCCAAGAAAACAGACACCCCACTGGGGTGCCTGTTTTGTTATTATTCCCTATCCAAGGAGGTTCGAACTGGGTCCGGGAGTGAATTTGGCCCCGGTGGGGCCAAAGAGCCGAACCCTGAGCGAGGCTGCAGCCGAGAGTTCGAATCTCCCTGAGCGCGCCAAGAAAACAGACACCCCACTGGGGTGCCTGTTTTGTTATTATTCCATGTTCAAGGAGATTCGAACTGGGTTCGGGAGTGAATTTGGCCCCGGTGGGGCCAAAGAGCCGAACCCTGAGCGAGGCTGCAGCCGAGAGTTCGAATCTCCCTGGGCGCGCCAAGAAAACAGACACCCCACTGGGGTGCCTGTTTTGTTATTATTCCATGTTCAAGGAGATTCGAACTGGGTTCGGGAGTGAATTTGGCCCCGGTGGGGCCAAAGGGGGCTCCGAACGATAAAACAAAGCAGAAGGGGCAGCGCTTACCGGGTGCTGGCGCGGAAGATGGGCACGGTTTTCACATAGGTGCGCAGGAAGGGGCGCTCCGGGTTTTGGATGCGGTTGAGGAGGATGTCCGCCGTCACCCGGCCGATGTCGGCGCTGGGGATGGAGGCGGTGGTCAGGGCAGGCTCCACGATGGCGGACTCCGGGGAGCCGTCGAACCCGGTGATCATCACATCGGCGGGGATGGAGAGGCCCTTTCGCTTGAGGGCCGTCATCAGATGGATGGCCAGATAGTCGTTGGCGCAGACGAAGGCGTCGGGCATATGGGACATGGCGTTCAGCTTCGACAGCAGCCAATCCGCATCCCCATAGTCGTCGCTGTCCTTGGCCAGGATGGAACAGGCTTCATCGGGGGAGAGACCGGCCTCCGTCAGGGCGGTTCGATAGCCCATCCACCGCTCCTCGAAGCTCATACAGTGGGTGATGTCCCCCACAAAGCCGATCTTTCTGGCCCCGGCCTCGATGAGCCGCTTCGTCAGGGCGATGGAGCTGGAATAATTCTCCATGCAGACCAGATCCCCACCTATGAGGCTGCGGCCCGCATCCGCGAAGAAATCCATGAAGATGGTGGGAAGCCCCACGGAGCAGAGCATGTCAAGATACCCTTTGTCGAAAAGCTCGATGCCCAAAAGGCCCGCCGTGTCCTTCAGCAGCAGATGGGGGGGCAGGACCCGATTTGCCAGCTCCTCGGGGGATATCTCATACATTTTGAGGGTATAGCCCGCACGGCAGATCTGATCCGTGAACCCCGTGACGAAGAAGGAACCGAAGTTGTGATTCAGTGGCTTGGACTGGGTCAGCAGGGCGATGTTGCGGCCCTGGTCGGCAGCGGGCGTGACATAGCTCTCCTCGGGCAGCTGATAGTATCCCATCTCCTGGGCCTTTTGAATCACGGCCTTTTTCGTCGCCTCCGGAACGGCGCCCCGGTTGTTGAAGACCTTGGAGACCGTGTTGCGGCTCAGCCCGCAGGCGTTCGCGATCTGCTGGATGGTGACCCGTTTCAATGCCATGTCGATGATTCCCTTTGCTCTGCCTCTTTGTTTTGAAATTCACTATATCATATCAAATACAGAAAATCAAGATGTGCAAAATGTAAACCAACAAAAAGTCATTTTCTCCCTGCAAACCCACGGGTTTCATCAAAAATATTACAATTTGTAAAGAATAAGTTCACATTAGTGTTGACAGATTGTAAACGCATCTATATAATGAAGCCGGATAGAGCACAAAAAGAATCGTGTGCTGTTTCCCATTTTGTAACTCAAATCGGAAAGGAACCCAGAAGGAGGAATCGGTAGAATGTCGGAAGTCGTCATGAAGGGATTGAAGAAGGTCTACGACAACAAGGTGACCGCGGTTCACGATGTGAATCTGGAGATCAAGGACAAGGAATTCATCGTGCTGGTGGGTCCTTCCGGCTGCGGAAAGAGCACCACCCTGCGCATGGTGGCCGGCCTTGAGGAGATCAGCGACGGCGAGCTGTATATCGACGGCAACCTGGTCAACGATGTGGCCCCCAAGGATCGGGACATCGCCATGGTGTTCCAAAACTACGCCCTCTACCCCCACAAGACCGTGTATGACAATTTGGCCTTCGCCCTGAAGCTGCGCAAGGAGCCCAAGGATGTCATCGACAAGAAGGTCCGCGAGGTGGCGGAGATTCTGGACATCACCCAGTATCTCAAGCGCAAGCCCAAGGCCCTGTCCGGCGGCCAGCGGCAGCGCGTGGCCATCGGCCGCGCCATGGTCCGCGACCCCAAGGTGTTCCTCATGGACGAGCCTCTTTCCAACCTGGACGCCAAGCTCCGCAACCAGATGCGGGCCGAGATCATCAAGCTCCGCTCCCGCATCAACACCACCTTCATGTACGTGACCCACGATCAGACCGAGGCCATGACGTTGGGCGATCGGATCGTCATCATGAAGGACGGCTTCGTGAACCAGATCGGAACCCCCCAGGAGGTGTTCAACAAGCCCGTGAACCTGTTTGTGGCCGGCTTCATCGGCATGCCGGTGATGAACTTCTTCGATCATTGCAAGCTCCTGCTGGAGAACGGCGTGTACTTTGCCGAGATCCGCGGCGTCAGGTTCCAGCTGGGCGACTTCCAGCAGAAGGCCCTCCGGCAGAACGGTGTCCAGCCCTGCGACATCGTGGCCGGCATCCGGCCCCAGCACGTGACCGTGGGCGAGGGCGATTTGACCGCCAAGATCGAGGTCAGCGAGATGATGGGCAGCGAATACAACATCCACGCCCGCAGCGGCGACGACGAGGTGGTCATGCTGATCCCCACCGTGGATCTCACCACCGATGTGTCCATGGGCAGGACCATCAACTTCACCACCCGGCCCCACCTCATCCAGCTCTTCGATCGGGAGAGCGGCAACAACCTGATCTGGTACGACGCCGAATCCGCCAACAACAACGCCCCCGTCTGCAAGCGGTACGATTTCTGAGGAGGAGGGTACATGGAAGCAAATGCAAAGCGGCTGCCCCTGAAACGGGAGCGCGCGCCGAAAAAGAAGATGACCAAGGAGAAGCGGGTCCGGTATTTCAAGGACAACTCCCCGTACCTGCTGATGATCCTGCCGGCGGTGCTGGTGGTGTTCCTGTTCAACTACCTGCCCATCTACGGCGTGCTCATCGCCTTCCAGGACTTCATGCCCGGCGACAAGATCCTCTCCGATTCCACCCTCTGGGTCGGGTTCCAAAACTTCGAGCGGTTCTTCTCCGATCCCCAGTTCTGGCCCCTGATGAAGAACACCTTCCTCATCTGCATCATCGGCTTCGTGATCGGCTTCCCGCTGCCCATCATCGTCTCCCTCATGCTCAACGCCATGAAGGGCAAGAAGACGGCGAAGGTGCTGCAGACCATCTTCAACGGCCCCCACTTCATCTCCCTGGTGGTCTTGGTCGGTATGCTGACCCTGTTCTTCGGCCGGTATGGCCTCGTGAACAACATCGCGGCCCACTTCGGCGGCGAGCGTTATTCCTACTTCCTGGAGAGCAAGGCCTTCCGGCCCATGTACATTCTCTCCAGCAACTGGCAGGACTTCGGCTGGAGCGCCATCATCTACATCGCGGCCCTGTCCAACGTGGACCCGCAGCAGCATGAGGCGGCCATCCTGGACGGCGCCACCCGGTTCCAGCGGGTCATGCACGTGGACCTGCCCGCCATCATGCCCATGGTCAGCGTCATGCTCATCATGTCCATCGGCGGCCTTATGGGCGTTGGCTATGAGAAGGCCCTGCTGATGCAGACCGACGGCAATTTGGCCGTGTCCGAGCTCATCTCCACCTATGTGTACAAGCGCGGTCTCACCGGCGTGCCGGATCAGGCCTATGCCACGGCCATCGGCCTGTTCAATTCCATCATCAACGTGGTGCTGCTGATCATCGCCAACACCACCAGCAAGAAGTTCTCCGAGAACTCCCTGTGGTAAGGAGGGGCACAACATGGAAAAGAAACAACAAGTGAAACGGATGGCCCTGCGGGACACCACCGGCGACAAGATCTTCTACACCATCAACGCCATCGTGCTGGGGATCCTGGCCCTGATCGTGCTGTACCCCCTGTACTTCATCGTCATCGCCGCCATCTCCGACCCGGATGCGGTGCTGGCCGGCGACGTGGTCCTCTACCCCGTGCGGATCACCATGGAGGGCTTCGCCAAGATCATGGAGCGCAAGGATGTGTGGCTGGGCTATCGGAACACCATCTTCTACACCGTCCTGACCGTGATCCTGTCCATCATCGTCACCGTCCCCGCCGGCTGGGCCCTGAGCCGCAAGACGCTGCCCGGCAAGAAGGCGTTCATGATCTATTTCATCATCCCCATGTTCTTCGGCGGCGGCCTGATCCCGTTCTATAACGTGATGAGCAGCCTGGGCCTCGTGAACACCATCTGGGCCATCGTGCTGCCCGCCATCCTGTCGGTGTGGAACCTGTTCATGACCAAGACCTTCTTCGAGTCCAGCATCCCGGACACCCTCATCGAGGCGGCCACCATCGACGGCGCCGGATCCTTCCGGATCTTCGGCGAGGTGGTGCTGCCGCTGTCCAAGGCCATCATCGCGGTCATGGCCCTCTACTACGCCGTGGGCCAGTGGAACAGCTACTTCAACGCCATGATCTTCCTGCAGAACGAGAACCTCTACCCCCTGCAGCTGGTCCTGAAGGAGATCCTGATCGCCTCCGAGAGCACCGTGGGCGGCAGCGGCGAAACCATTTTGCAACAGTACCGCCTGGCCAACCAGCTCAAGTATGTGTCGGTCATCGTGTCCAGCGTGCCGGTGCTGCTCCTTTACCCCTTCGTGCAGAAATACTTTGCTCAGGGCGTCATGATCGGCTCCCTGAAGGGTTGATCCAAATAACAAGCATATAGGAGGAACGATTCAGTATGAAAAAATGGTTGGTTTTGATTCTGGCGGCGCTGCTTCTCGTCACGGCGGTGGGCTGTGGCGGCGGCGGCAGCAATAAGACCGCTGACAAGCAGGAGAGCGCCGGCGTGGAGAAGCTGGTGGAGGAATACGGCTTCCAGTGGAAGGACACCGCCGCCCCCATCCTCAACGAGAAGGGCGCCAAGGAGCTGTCCTTCAGCATCTATTCTTCCAAGAACGCGTCCGCTCTTGACTACAACGACATGAAGATCATGCAGGATCTGTTTGCCAGCACCAACGTGTTCGTGTCCTGGGAGAACGTGTCCGAGTCCGTGTATTCCCAGCAGAAGAACCTGATCTTCGGCAACGCCGACAACCGGCCCGACGCCATCTATCACGCCGGCATGGGCGCAGGCGAGATCATCAAATACGCCAAGCGGAAGGTCATCCTGCCCATCAGCGACTATCTGGAGTACATGCCCAACTTCTCCAAGATCCTGGAGGAGCGCCCGGACATCAAGAACCAGCTCATCAACGTGGAGGACGGCAAGATCTACTCCCTGCCCCGCATCGAGGAGATGGGCCTGCTGCAGAACCCCAACATCCTCTTCCTCAACAAAAACTGGACGAAGGCGGCCATCGACGCCGGCGCGGTCAGCGGCCTTACCGAGGCTGACCTGAAGGACGGCATCAACCTGACCTGTGATCAGATGCAGGCCCTGCTCACCTATTTCCGCGACAACGACATGAACGGCAACGGCAACGCCTCCGACGAGCGGCCGCTGAGCTTTGTGTACAACAACTGGCAGGGCAATCAGTGCGACCTCTACGGCATGTTCGGCCTCAACGACAACCTGGAGCATCGCATCATCCTCGACGGCAAGGTGACTTACACCGTGCAGGACGAGCGGTTCAAGGAAGCCACCAACTTCCTGGCGGGCTGGGTCAAGGAGAACCTGATCGACAAGGTGTCCTTCGAGCTGTCTCAGGACAACTTCCTGGCCAACGGCAAGGGCCTGGAGACCTATGGCGCCTTCTACTGGTGGGAGAGCGAGACCGTCGTCTCCAACCCCGAGAACTACATCGTGTGCAACCCCATCGTCGGTCCTCACGGGGATCAGACCCTGTGCATCTCCAACAACCCCGAGGTGGGCGCGGGCGAGGTCATCATCTTTGCCGACTGCCCCAACGTGGAAGTGCTGCTGGCCTACTTCGACCGGTATTACGATCCCCTGATCTCCGCCCAGATCAACTACGGCCCCATCGGCATCGTCTATGAGGAGCAGCTGGACGAGAAGGGCATGCTGGTGCAGAAGCCCCTGCCCGAAGGCATCACCGCCGACGAGCTGCGGCTGCAGAACGCCCCGCTGGGCATCATCTACCTCTCCGACTACGCCTGGAACAACGTGGTGAACATGGAGCCCCGGGCCAAGCTCCGTCTGGAGCGGCTCACCGCCTTCGCCACGCCCTTCATGCCCAAGGGCGCCCAGCCCTGCCCCAACCTCCAGTTCACGCTGGATGAGCTCAACACCCTCTCCAACTACGAAACCAACCTGAACGACTACATCCGCACCAACCTGATCCGCTGGCTCCTGAACGGCGGCGTGTCCGATGCCGAGTGGGAGACCTTCCAGAAGGATCTCAACGGCAAGTGCAACATCGGCGGCATCCAGAAGGTCTATCAGGACGCTTTTGACCGCTACATGAGCAAATAAGAGCAGAAAGGATACTTCCATGAAAAAAGCATTGGCAGTTTTGCTGTCCCTCCTGATGCTGGCTTCCCTGGCGGCCTGCGGAGGAAAAGAAGCGCCCGCCCCAACGGCTGAAAACCAGAAGCCCGCCATCAGCGGCGTTCAGGATGCCACCGTGGAAGCGGGGCAGGCCTTTGACGCCATGGCCGGCGTCACCGCCTCCGATGCGGAGGATGGGGATCTCACCGCCATGATCACCGTGGAATCCACCCCCACCCTGGACTTCAAGGGCGGCAAGGCCACCCCGGAGAACGCCGGTTCCTATGAGCTGGTCTACTCCGTCACCGACAAGGCCGGCGCCACCGCGGAAGCCTATGCCACGTTGACCGTCACCAAGAAGACCGGCGAAGCGACGCTTCTGAGGGCCTTCGACTTCTCCACCGTGGAAGCCACCGACGCCCACGGCTGGGAAGCGGTCGTCGACGGGGCCGAGGCCACCGGAGCCCTGAAGGACGGCGCCTTTGTGATCGACATCGTGAACCCCGGCGAGGGGGACGGCAACGTTCGCTTCGTCAAGAACCTGGATGTGAAGGCCGGCGCCGACTATAAGGTGAAGATCTGGGCCAAGTCCAGCGCCCCCACCTTCGCTCACTTCATCCCCAAGGACGGCTCCACCGAGGAGTGGAAGACCTTCGGCGGCGAGGTTTGGAACGCCCGTTTGGACGAGAAGATCACCTGCGTCGAATCCAACTTCACGGCCCCCGAGGACGGCGTGGCTGAGCTGCGGCTCCACCTGGGCAAGATCACCCCCAACCCCGACAACCCCGCCGACACCACCCCCGAGAACTTCACCGTCACCATCGACAAGGTGGAGATCTATGAGATCGTGGGCGAGGAGGTTCTGGAGTCCCTGTATGTCGCCGACTTTGCCGGCAGCGGCGCAACGGTCTCCGCGGGCGACGGCGCAGCCGCCAGCGTGGCCTTTGAGGACGGCGCGGCCGTGTTCACCATCGAGAACTACCCCACCGAGGGCGGCGTGTGGAGCGTCCAGGCCATTCTGGAGCTCCCCGGCGTCACCGTGGTCCAGGGCGAAAAGTATAACTACAGCTTCACCGTGGTGGCCGAGAACGGCCAGGGCGGCGAGGCGCTGGTGGAGAGCAACGAGAAGTCCTGGGAAGCCCGGGCCAACTTCAACGGTCTCGGTCTCGAGGCCGGCCAGGAAGCGATCGTGGCGAAGACCTTCACCGCCGAAGCCAACGTGGACGATCCCGTGCTGCGCATGCAGATCGGCAACCCCAACGAGGGCGTCACCGCCAACAAGATCACCGTGAAGAACTTCGTGTTCAGCAAGGTGGGCGGCGACAAGGAGACCAAGAAGACGCTGGAAGTCTTCGCGCCCTTCGGCATGTACACCGAGAACGTGGACAAGGAAGCCTATCCCTGGCAGACCTTCAACGGCACCGATGAGGACAACGAGCGCGGCGTGGGCACCATCTGGACCGCCGACGGCAGCCTGTTCTACCGCATCGACGACGGCGGCACCGTGGATTGGCACAACAAGCTGATCTGCCCCATCACCCTGCCCTCCGACAGCTACTTCATCGTGGAGATCAAGGCCAAGGCCGACAAGCCCGTGTCCTGCGGCTTCTTCCTGAACCCCCAGGGCGGCTGGGACCCCCGCGTCTCCGAGGGCATGGACTTCACCACCGAGGAGCAGACCTTCACCTTTGAGACCAAGGACATCTTCATCACCGACATGCCCTGCGAGCTTCTGTTCCAGTTCGGCTCCGAGGCCACCGCGGCCCTGGGCGGCGTGACCATCGAGTTCACCGGCGTCTCCATCTATCAGATGCCCGTGCTCTGATTCTTCCGATCCTGAATGGGGGATGGTTTGCCATCCCCCTTGTCCCATTTATAGGAGGCACCCATGAAGAAACGATCCCTTGCCCTCATTCTGACGATCCTGCTCCTGTTGAGCCTTCCCTTCGGCTGCAAGGGGAAGGAGGCGACGCCGGCGGCCCCCGCCAACGTGGCGGCGGACGGAGAGGCCTTCGTTTTCCCGGAGAACGAAACGGACTTTGCCGCCCTTCGGACCCCCGGCAGCCAGGAGGCCGCCTTTACCTACAAAACCTTTTTCCTGCCCGCCCAGGACGGCGCCGCCCAGCCCTATGTGGGGGACACCATGCCCTACTATGAGGACGGCACCTATTACATCTACTATCTGAAGGAGGGCGGCGATTCCTACAATCACTCCATCTATCTGGCCACCACCGCCGATTTCGTCACGTTTGCGGAGAAGGATGATGTGGTGCTGGAGGCATCCCGCAGCGGCGGCCAGGACGGCTGGATCGGCACAGGCTCCGTGGTGAAGGTGAAGGACGCCTATTACTTCTTCTACACCGGCCATGCCTTCTCCGACAGCTATGAATTCAAGGAGAAGATCCTGGTGGCCAAGGGCTCCAGCCTCACCTCCTTTGAGAAGGTGGCGGACTGGGAGCTGATCCCGCCCTCCGAGCTGGGCCAGAAGAACGATTTTCGGGATCCCCAGGCCTACTATGACGAGGCCTCCGACACCATCACCCTGACCGTCACCGCCGCCCAGAGCAACAGGGCCCGGGTGCTGAAGTTCACCCTGTCCGGAGATCTGCAAACCGCCACATACGACGGCATCATCTTCACGGACCCGGTGGGCTCCTTCTGGAACCTGGAGTGCTCCGACACCTTCCGGATGGGCGAAAAATATTATTTGACCTATTCGGCCCAGGATGATACCCTGTGGTATGCCGTGTCCGACGCGCCCTATGGCCCCTATGGCGACCCCGTTCGTCTGGACGCAAAGCTGTTCTATGCAGCCAAGCACGTGGAGGACGGCCAGAATGCCTACATGGTGGGCTGGGCCCGCCGTTCGGAATCCGTGTCCTCCACCCAGGATGTGAACGGCTGGGCGGGGAATCTTGCGGTGCAAAAGCTGCTGCAGAACCCGGACGGCACGCTGTACCTGGCGCCCGTGGATGCCGTGGTCGCGGAGCACACCGCCCGTCGTCAGCTGCTGATCGAGGGCATGGAGGCCCAGGTCGCCGCCGGCTCCGCCTACAACTATGCGGATCTGTTCACGGCCTATGAGAGCTATGTGCTCACCGGCACGCTGACCTTCGAGAAGACCGGCTCCTTCGGCCTGGCCTTCGACTACAGCGGCCGGCAGGACAAGTACAAGACCATCGTTCTTGACCCCGCCAAGGGCACGCTGTCCCTCCAGTTCAACGAGGGCAACACCCTCATCACCGAGACGGCGGTTCAGCTGGAGGCGGGGAAGGAATATGCCTTCACCTACCTTCAGGAGGGCTCCGTGGGCGTGTTCTATCTGGATGGCCTGGCCGCCCTGACCGTTCGGCTTTATGGCGTGACGGGCCGCCCCGTGCGCCTGTTTGCGGAGAACAACACCGTCACCGCGTCCAACCTGAAGCTGTACACGCGATAAAAAAAGGAGGGCCCATGCGCCGCCTGCTGGACATCAACAACCCCATCATACGGTTTTTGACGGCCGTTTTCGACCTGATGGTCCTGAGCGTGCTGTGGGCCCTGTTCTCCCTGCCCGTTTTTTCCATGGGGGCGGCCTCCGCCGCCCTCTACAGCGCCGCCTATCATCATGTGCGCAGGGGCGAGGACTATCTGTGGGCCAGCTTCTTTGGGGCGTTCAAGGAGAACTTCAAGCGATCCACCCTCTGCTGGCTGGTGGCGTTGCTGGTGCTGGGGCTCCTCACCGGGGATGTGCTGATCCTGAGGAGCCTTGTCCTGAAGGGGTATTCCATGGGCTGGATGTACGGGATCTCCTTGGTCCTGCTGGTGCTGGCCCTCACCTGGACGGTGTATCTTTCCGCCTATGCCGCCCGGTTCAACGGCACGGTGAAGGAGGTGCTGCGCTTCAGCTTCATGCTGCTGCGGGCCCATCCCGTCAAGATGCTGTGCGTGGTCATCCTGGTGGTGGGCGGGATCGTGGTGACGCTGACGGCGCCGGCGCTGGTGATCCTGGTGCCCGCCGTCGTCTATTGGGGGGCCTCGTTCCCCATCGAATGGACATTTCAAAAGCACATGCGCCCGGAGGACAAGGCGCGTGTGGAAAAGGAGAATGCGGAATGAACCCGATGTTTTGTGAGGCCGCTGCATGAAGAACGATCTGCAAAAAGCAAGGGATTTTGAAAAGAAATATCTTCAGAATCTGTCGAAGGACGATCAGCCCCGCTTCCATGTGACCGGCGGCGTGGGCTGGATCAACGACCCCAACGGCTTCTCCGTGTTTCAGGGAGAATACCATCTGTTCTTTCAGTATTATCCCTATGATGTGACATGGGGGACCATGCACTGGGGACACGCCAAGACCAAAGACTTTCTGCATTGGGATCGGCTCCCCTGCGCCCTTGCACCGGATATGAGCTACGACAAGGACGGCTGCTTCTCCGGCGGCGCCATTGAGATGGCAGACGGGCGGCATCTGCTGATGTATACCGGCGTGCGCAACGTGCGACGCTCCAACGGCGCCATGACCGGCTTCCAGACCCAGTGCATCGCCATCGGCGATGGGGTCAACTATCAAAAGCATGAGGCGAACCCGGTGATCGACGCAAAGGAGCTGCCGGAAGGCGGCAGCGTCCACGATTTCAGAGACCCGAAGATCTGGTTTGAGGACGGCAAATTCTTTGCGGTGGTGGGCAACCGCCCTGCCGACGGCAGCGGGTCCATCCTCCTGTTCGAGAGCGACGACGCCGTGGACTGGCACTTTTCCTCCATCCTGGCTTCATGCCACAACCAATACGGCAAGATGTGGGAATGCCCTGACTTCTTCGCTCTGGACGGCAAGCATGTCCTGCTGACGAGTCCCCAGGACATGACCTCCATGGGCTTGGAGTTTCACCCGGGCAACGCCACACTCTGCATCATCGGAGAATATGACCGCAACATAAAGCATCTGCTGCGGGAAAACACGCAGGCCATCGATTACGGCACGGATTTCTATGCCACGCAGACGGTGGAGACGCCGGACGGCCGTCGCGTGATGATCGCCTGGATGCAGAGCTGGGAATCCTCCGGCTGCAAGGTCAAGGGGCTGCCCTTCTTTGGCCAAATGACGATCCCGCGGGAGCTGTCGATCCGCAACGGGCGGCTGATCCAAAACCCGGTGCGCGAGCTGGAAAACTGCCGCAGCGTCAAGGTCAGCTATCAAAACGTGGTCATCTCCGACGAAACCAATCTGCAAGGGGTTTCGGGCCGCTTCCTCGATATGACGGTCCGGGTTCGCCCGGGGAACAGCAGCCACATGTACCGCTATTTCAAGATCAGCGTGGCAAAGGACGGGGAGCGGGCAACCATCATTCGCCACAAGCCGGAGAACAACACCATCCGCGTGGATCGGAGCCGTTCCGGCTTCCCCCACGATATCGTCAATGTCCGGGATTTCCCCATCGCCTCCCGTGACGAGCTCAAGCTCCGCCTCATCATGGATCGATATAGCCTGGAGATCTTTGTCAACGATGGGGAACAGGCGGCGTCCTTCGTGCTCTATACGCCCGTCTCCGCCGACTCCATCTCCTTCTCCGCGGATGGGGCAGCCATCATCGATGTGGAAAAATACGATATAGAGATGTAGTGCGAAAAGCGCTGTTTTTCACACGCAGTTTGCGCCCTTGCCGCGGACTGGCGCGGCAATTTTGCAGGAAAAACCGGCAAAACTGCAGAAAAGGAAGGAAGATCGATATGGATAAAAAATTTGACGTGGTCGCCCTGGGCGAGCTGCTGATCGACTTCACCGAAAGCGGCCTCAGCGCTCAGGGGAATCCTCTGTGGGAGGCCAACCCCGGCGGCGCCCCCTGCAATGTGCTGGCCATGCTGAACCGCCTGGACCGCAGAACGGCCTTCATCGGCAAGGTGGGCCGGGATGTCTATGGCGATCAGCTCAGGCGAGTGGTCACCGACGCCGGCATCGACACCTCCGCCCTGTTCACAGATCCGGAGGTCCACACCACGCTGGCCGTGGTCCACACCCTGCCCAACGGGGATCGGGATTTCTCCTTCTATCGCAATCCCGGCGCGGACATGATGCTCCGGGCAGAGGAGCTGCCCGCCGGCCTGCTGCAAGGCTGCCGCATCTTCCACTTCGGCACCCTGTCCATGACCCACGAGGGCGTCCGGGAGGCAACGAAGAAGGCCGTCCGCATGGCCAAGGAGGCCGGCGCGCTGATCTCCTTCGATCCGAATCTGCGCCCGCCCCTGTGGGACAGCGAGTCCAATGCAAAGGAGAACATCGCCTGGGGCCTGGCCCATGCCGACATCGTCAAGATCGCCGACAATGAGATCGTGTTCATGACCGGCGAAACGGACTATGACAGGGGCGCGGCGACCCTGCTGCGGCAGCATCCGAACATCCGGCTGCTGAATGTCACCCTCGGCGCGGAGGGGGCGCTCAGCTTTTGCGGCGGCCATCGGGTTTTCGTTCCCGCCTTCCGTCTTGGCGGCACCATCGAAACCACCGGCGCGGGGGACACCTTCTGCGCCTGCGTGCTCCATGATGTTCTTTGCCACGGCCTTGAGGATCGGGACGATGAGAGCCTCTCCGCCATGCTCCGCTTCGCCAACGCCGCGGCCTACCTGGTCACCACCAAGAAGGGCGCCATCCGCTCCATGCCCGCCCGGCAGGATATCCAAAGCCTTCTTGTATGACATCCGCTCCTGTCATTGCCCCGCCGCAGCTTCGGCGGGGCATTGTTTTTTGTATGGGAGATCCCGCCCCCGGGAAGGGGGCAATCCCGGGGTCACGGCTTGACATAACGAAGATAGGCCCATATACTTTTGTTGAAACTGAGCGATGGGGGTCCGTCTGTGGATCGGCGGGCCGTGATCCATAGCAACCGGAGGTGTATATGGCTGTTTCGGAGTTTGTTTCCTTTCGCGAGAAGCTGGTGGAGGCCTGCTCCCGGGCCATCGTCGGCAAAGATGAACAGATCACGTTGATCGCTGCCTGCTATGTCTGCGGCGGTCACATTCTTTTGGAGGATGTGCCCGGCACCGGCAAGACCATGCTCTTTCGGGCCTTTGCCCAGGCCACGGGCGGCAGCTTCAGGCGGATCCAGTTCACGCCGGATGTCATGCCCAGCGATGTGACCGGCATCCATTTTTACAACATGAAGACGGGGGAGTTCGAGTTCAGGCCCGGGCCCATCTTCGCCGACATGGTCCTGGCGGACGAGATCAACCGGGCGACGCCCCGGACCCAGTCCAGCCTTTTGGAGGCCATGGCGGAGCGGCAGGTTTCCGTGGACGGCGAAACGAGGGAGCTGGGCAGCGCCTTCATGGTGGCGGCGACCCAAAACCCCATCGAGTCCTTCGGCACGTTCCCCCTGCCGGAGGCCCAGATGGACCGCTTCATGATGCGGCTGAAGCTGGGCTATATGCAGCGGAACGAGGAGATCGGCGTGGCCCTGCGGCGGGACACGGAGGGCATCGTCGCCCAGATCCGGCCGGTGGTTTCCCAGGCGGAGACCCTGCGGCTTCGGGGGCAGCTGGACGCCATTGAGATAAGTCCCGTGGTCATGGACTATATCATGGACATCATCGACCGGACGCGCAGCGACCCCCATGTGCATATCGGCGCCTCCGTTCGCGGGACCATCGCCCTCTGCAAAACGGCCCGGGCCTATGCCGCGTTCTTGGGAAGGAGCTTCGTCACGCCGGACGATGTGCAGCGCCTGGCGCCCTATGTGCTGGCCCACCGGCTGCAATACAGGGGGACCGTGGGGAGCCTGGAGGCCGAGGAGATCTTCGCCGCGATGCTGCAGGGGATCCCCGTGCCCACGGAAGCGTGATCCGCTTTTGGGAAGCATATGCTGGCACTGCTGGTGATCGTCATCCTGGTTGCGCTCGGCCTGCAGCGATATTCCGTCTGGCGGGCGCAAAACTGCCAGGACATACGCTATGAATGCAAGCCCTCGGTCTATGCGTGCGAGCCGGGGGACGCCTTCTTTGTGTACAGCGTCGTTGCCAACCACGGGCGCCGACCCTCGCCCTCGCTGCGCATCGAGGAGCGGTTCCCAAAGCAGCTGCAGGTGCTGGAGGCGGATCGATTCAACGTGAAGGTCCTGCAATACGAGCACAGGATCTATACCAGCACCGTGCTCCTGCGGGGCCGCCAGCGGGTCAGGCGCTATCTGCGGGCCGCCATTTTGGAGCGGGGGGCCTATCGGTTCGATTCGGCGACATTCTATGCCGGCGACTTTTTGGGCCTCCATGAGTATAGCTTCCGGCGGGAAAACGAGCAGACCATCGTGGTCTATCCCCCGAAGATCCGGGAGGAGAGACTGCTGGAAGCCTTCAGCAACGCCATCGACGAGATCGCCATGAAAAAGCAGCTCCTGGAGGACCCCATCTCGGTGTGCGGATATGGGGAGTATACCGGCCGGGAGCCCATGCGGCAGATCAGCTGGAAGCAGAGCGCCGTGCGCGGCAAGCTGATCGTGAAGCGGTTCGATCCCGTGTGGCAGCATTCCCTCACCGTCGTTTTGGACACGCAGTATCATGGGGCGTTCGACTCCCACCGCCGGCGGCAGGAGTTCTGCTTCTCCCTGGTGCGGACGATCTGCGAGCTGCTGGAGCAGCGCTTGATCGGCTATCATCTGGTCACGAACGCCGTCATCACTCACCAGGTCGCCCGGTTCACCAGCCCCGGGGGCAGGGGTGGCCCCTTTTTCCGGATCCTGTATGCCCTGGGGGGCGCCGAAAACGGGTGCGTGTGCCCCGTGGAGCAGCTGATGCGGGAGGTCTGCGCCGACATCGACCAAAGGGACATGATCCTGTTCGTTTCCACGGGCAGGGACGAGCAGGTGGACCGGGCGCTGCGCGAGACCGGGGCCTATACGGGGAAGCGGATCGTCTCCCTGTTTGCGGACGAGCTGATGCCCGCCGAGGATCCCGCCGCCCCTGAGGCCGGGGAAGGAGGAGCGTCATGAACCGATTCCTCCGCACCGCCTATGCCACCACCTTCGTCTATCTGTTCCTCAGCCTGTTCGCCGCCCTCATGACCGGGGTGGGCATGCCGTTTTCCGCCCCGCTGTGCCTGTATTTCGGGCTGCTGCTCATTTTGCTGCCGGGTGCCATGCCCGCCCTCCGGGACAAGGGAACGCTGCTGAGGCTGCTGGGCGTTTTGCTGGCGCTGCTGGGCTTTTTGCCCCTGTGGCTCCGGGGCTGCTCCGCGGCGCACGGCGTCGCCCACGGGCTGGGGATCCTGGCGGCGGGGGCGTTTGTCCCCATCCTCCGGCACAGGACCACCCACAGCGACTTTGCCGCGAAATTCCGCTTTTCGATCCTGCTCCTGCTGGTCCTGATCGCCTATATGTACCTCTCCCTGCTGGTGGGGATCACGGAGGAGGCCATTGTGCCCATCGCCAGGGGGCATGTGAGCCAGGCCCTGGACCATCTGGTGCCCATCTTCATCCTGCTGCTCATGACGGGGGTGCTGCTGCTGCGGGGCCTGCGGGGGCTGCAGGGCACCCTGGACGAAAGGGCCTTCAACCGCCGGCAGCTCCGGGATCTGTTGCTCTATGCCTCCCTTGTCGGCGTGGCCTTCGTCTTCGACCCCCTCCCGCGCCTGTTCCGGGGGCTGTCCTGGCTGCTGGGCCGGGGTGGCCGGTGGCTGGTGTGGGCCTTCGGTCGGCTGCTGGATCTGCTGGCCAACAAGGAGCCGAAGTTCGATCCGCCGAAGCCCGAGGCGACCCCGGATCCCGCCGAGGACTATCCGCCGCCCCCTGTCGAGACGGTCACCGAGCAGGAGCCGGCCCACTATAAGCTCGACGAGGCCGGGGAAACGACCCTGTATAAAACCATCCTCTACATCTTCCTGGCGGCGGCTGCGGCGGTTTTGCTGGCGATCCTGATCCTGGAGGTCCGCAAGCTGATCCGGCGGATCCGGGACCGGGGCGGCGCCGCCGGCCGGGGCTATCCCAACGAGATCCGGGAATCCCTGGATGGGGAGGATCCGGCCAAAAGGGGCCGGCGGCCCAAAAGGCGCAGCCCCCTTCCGCGCCTGCGCATCCGATATCTCTATGGAGCGTTTCTGCGGTTTTTGCGCCGCGTCCCCCTCCGCATCGAGCCCTGTGACACCTGCGGCAGGATCAACGAGCGGGCAGGGCGGGTGATGCACCTTGACCGCGGGGATCTTTCTGAATTTCGGGAGATCTATGAGCAGGCGCGCTATTGCGAGGGCCGGGCCCCCTCGGAGCAGGACGCTGCCCGCATGAAAAAGCTGTTCGACCGGCTGAAAAGGGGCCGCCTGTGAGGGGCGGGCCCATCCCGGGCGGGATTGCGCAGCCCGGCGGGATTTGATATACTATGGGGCGAAATTGGCGGAACTGCCGCCGAAAATCTGAAGGAGGAGCCATCTTTTGAAACCAGAAGCCAATGCCATCCGGGAGCAGCGGGAGCTTGCCCGGCTCAACAAGGCCGCCCAGCGGCACAAGGGCGCCCACTATCTGCTCTTTGCCATGATCGTGCTGACGATCATCTATATCGTGGACGAGATCACCTCCAACATGAACTCCGCCATGCAGCCCTATGCCCTGTTCGACCTGTTTCGCATCGCCTCCCGGGATGTGAACGGGCCGGAGTACAAGGCCGCCATCAACGTGGTGGCCCCCTGGTCCGTGGCGTCCAACCTGTTTTTGATCATCTCCCCCTTCTACAAGGCCCTCTCCGATCGCTACGGCCGCCGGCTGTTCCTCATGATCAACACCATCGGCATGGGGCTGGGGATGCTGATCGTCATGACCAGCCAAACCACGGTCCAGTATATCCTGGGCATGCTCTTTATGATGTTCTTCACCCCCAACGACATGCAGGTGCTCTATATCATGGAGACCGCCCCCAAGGAGAAGCGGGCCACCTATAGCTTCGTGGCCAAGGGCATCGCCCTGATCAGCGTGTCCCTGATCGGCGTGCTGTCCAGGATGTTCTTGCGGGAGGATGTGCCCGGGAGCTGGCGGATGGTCTATCTCATCCCCGTGGTCGTGGCCCTCGCCGTGGGGGCCCTGTCCTATCCCTTCATGGGGGAGACGCCGGTCTTTTTGGAGCAGCGCCGCGCCTTCCTCTCCCTGACGGCGGAGGAGCGCCGGGCCCGGGCCGCCGCGGACGCCAAGAGCGGCACCGCCGAGGAGGGCGGCGTGCTGCGGGCCATCAAATTCATCTTTGTCAACCGGCAGCTCCGGTGGATCCTGATCGCCGGCTTCCTGTTCTTCGCCACCACCTTCTACACCTCCTACTATGCCACGGTGCTGGAGGGCGCCATGACCACGGAGATGGTGGCGGTGGCCCTCATCATCTATCCCCTGGTCAACGGGGTCGTCACCATCGTCAGCGGCTTTTTCTCCGATCGGCTGGGCCGCAAGAAGGCCTGCCTCATCCTGGGGGGCCTGGCCATGGCGGGGCTGCTGCTGTTCGTGCTGGCCTGCCGCCTCCGCTGGGGACCCGTGGCCGCCGGCATCGCCTATGGCTGCTCCATCGGGGGCCTTTGGTCCATGTCCGACACCCTGATCCTGACCATGCCCGCCGAATCCTCGCCCTCCGGCATGCGGGCTTCGGTCATGGGCACCATCTCGGTGATGATCGGCTCCGGCATGTTCATCGGCCAGGCGCTGTTCATCGTGCTGCAGAACTTCATGGCCATGGACCGGCTCTTCCTGTTCATCTGCGTGCCCTTCATGGCCCTGTCGCTGCTGGTCCTCATGGCCAAGGTGAAGGAGACGCGGGATGTGGATCTGGACAGCATCACGGCCCAAACCTATCAGGACTGAGGCGCGACAGCGGCTCCCGAACGGCATATGGAGGGCGCAAGGACCACAAAAAAACTGACGGCGGGCATCCTGGCCCATGTGGACGCGGGGAAGACCACCCTGGCGGAGGCCCTGCTGTACCGCGCCGGCATGCTGCGCAAGCTGGGACGGGTGGACCACCGGGACACCTTTTTGGACACCCATGCCCTGGAGCGTGACCGGGGCATCACCGTCTTTTCCAAGCAGGCCCGCCTCAGAACGGAGGCTTTGGAGCTGACTTTGCTGGACACGCCGGGCCATGCGGACCTGTCCGGCGAGACCGAGCGGGCCGTCGCCGCCATGGACATGGCCATCCTGGTCATCAGCGGCACGGACGGGGTCCAGGCCCACACGGAGACCCTCTGGTCCCTGCTGCTGCGGGGGCGGGTCCCCACGTTCATCTTTGTGACCAAGATGGACGCCGCCAAGCAGAGCCGGGAGGACCTTCTGGCGGATTTGAAACGCTGCTTTGGGGAGGGGTGCCTCCCGTTTCCCGACCCGGAGGAGGAAGCCCTGGCCGTGCTGGACGAGGGGCTTTTGGAGCGCTACATGGAAACGGGCCGGGTGACCGACGAGCAGATCACCGCCCTCATCCGCGCCAGGAAGCTGTTTCCGGTCTGCTTCGGCTCGGGGTTGCGGCTCAGCGGCGTGGACGAGTTTTTGTCCCTGCTGACCCGGTTTGCCCCGGAGCCGGTTTGGCCCGCCATCTTCGGCGCCCGGGTGTATAAGATCGGCCGGGATCCCCAGGCGGGGCGCCTCACCTTTTTGAAGCTCACCGGCGGCAGCCTCTCCGTGCGGGACACCCTGCGCTACAGCGACCCGGACGGCCGGATCCTGGAGGAGAAGGCGGCCCAGCTGCGGCTCTATTCCGGCCAAAGGTTTGAGGCGGTCCAAAGGGTTTTCGCCGGGGATGTGGTGGCGGTGACCGGGCTGACCAAGACCCGGCCCGGCCAGGGCCTGGGGGCGGAGCCGGACGCCCGGACCCCCCTGCTGACTCCGGCCCTGGGCTATCGGATCGACCTGCCGCCGGGGGTGGACGCCCGAACGGTCCTGCCCAAGCTGCGCCAGCTGGAGGAGGAGGAACCCTTGCTCCACATCGCCTGGCAGCCCGGCCTGGGGGAGATCCAGGCCCAGCTCATGGGCCCCCTGCAGACGGATGTGCTGGTGTCCCTGATCCGGGAGCGGTTCGGTCTGGAGGTGACCGTGGGCGAGGGGCACATCCTGTATCGGGAGACCATCGCCGCCCCCGTGGAGGGGATCGGCCATTTTGAGCCCCTGCGCCACTATGCGGAGGTCCATCTGCTGCTGGAGCCCGGGGCGGCGGGCAGCGGGGTGCAGCTTTCTTCCGCCGTCAGCGAGGACGATCTCGATCTGAACTGGCAGCGGCTCATTTTGACCCATCTGGCGGAAAAGGAGCACCTGGGGGTGCTCACCGGTTCGCCGCTGACGGATGTGAAGATCACGCTGATCGCCGGCCGGGCCCACCTGAAGCACACGGAGGGCGGGGACTTTCGCCAGGCCACCTATCGGGCCGTGCGCCAGGGCCTCATGCAGGCCGAAAGCATCCTGCTGGAGCCCTATTATCGTTTTCGGCTGGAGGTGCCCTTCTCGGATGTGGGTCGGGCCATCAGCGACATCCAGGCCATGGGCGGCACCCACGACGCACCGGAGGAGCAGGGGGGACGGATGGTGCTCACCGGCGTCGCCCCGGTGTCCGCCATGGGGTCCTATATGACCGAGGTGGCCGCCTATACCCGGGGCCGGGGCCGGCTCTCCTGCCGGGTGGCGGGGTATCGGCCCTGCCGAAATGCGCAGGCGGTGATCGGGGCCATGGGCTATGACCCGGAGGCGGACCTGGACAACACCCCGGACAGCGTGTTCTGCGCCCATGGGGCGGGCACGGTGGTGAAGTGGCGGGATGTGAAGGACTATATGCACCTGGACACCGGCTTCGGCCGGCCGGCGGCCGATCCCGAGCCCCAGGCCGTGCGCCGGCGGAACCTGAGCATCGACGAAAGGGAGCTGGAAGCCATCCTGGAGCGGGAGTTCGGCCCCGCTCGCGCCGGCCTCCGTATCCCGCCCCGCACCGTCAGCGCCCCCAGCGCGCCGTCGCCGGCGCGCAA